>Ga0224502_10000676_pt1 | contig 11663 bp, 10 predicted proteins | sample SF_Oct11_sed_USG_5_FD_169104 | JGI IMG/M metagenome (GOLD analysis project Ga0224502, IMG submission 169104) | Sediment microbial communities from San Francisco Bay, California, United States - SF_Oct11_sed_USGS_13 | ecosystem: Environmental > Aquatic > Marine > Sediment | place: USA... | reverse complement strand
AAATCCTTCAACTGCTCCACGACCGACTTTAATGTCTCGCGTTTCATCTGCTGGGTACCGCCGCGCAGCGCCTGGCGGAAGACTTCCGCTCGTTTACCGGCCGGCTTTTTCAGTATTTTTTTTAAATTCCGCTGGAGGCTGTATACACCGAGGCGCAGAATTGCAGCCGTTTTGATTCTGGCTGAATAATGCATTGTTGTCACCAGTTTGGGAGGATTCAATCCGGACTGTTGCAGCTGGGCAACCATATCCGGCAACTCAATCTTAGGCTGTCCTTCAATATTCAAAGACACACCGAGCTTTTTCATCATGCGAATATACTCATCATGGGCATCTGAAAGCATCGCATTATAAGGGCTTGTAATCGTTTCAAAATACGTTCCAATTTCCTTTTCCTGCAGTTTAACGAAACGGATGACCTCCGGGTTTATGTCTTCGGTAATAAATTTATCCAGAGATTGTTTAAAATCCTGATAGCCCAGGTACATGGTTTTTGAAACGCCGGGTAGATCTGCTTTTCCCTTCACCGGCTGCGTCAGTCCTTTGTAATCTTTTATAAACGTAAAAATCTTTTTGATGATTTCACCGGAATGGAGATCGAAAAAGCGGTTCACATCGACATTGATCTTCTTTTTGATTTTGGCAACAGCTCCGGAAATCGTCGTTTTTAACACGGTCTTCATCTGATCAACCCGTTCCTGATGGGCCCTCAGCTTATGCATCATTTCCTTGGCACTTTGAGAATCACGGGCAAGGATGTCTCGATTGATTCCGACCCAATTGTTCATTCCGGATAAAATAACACCGAGCCGCTCTAAATGATTTTGCAATAAAACAGCGCCTCGCCCGCCGCTGAGTTTTAGATCAAAGGCTGACTGGAATCGCACCGTTTCCCTGACAGAGAAATCCGTTAATTCTTCTTCAGCTTTCCATTGCAGCATTCGCAGCCGATCTTTTTCCGAAAGCGTCAACTGCGGCGAGGAAAACAGATTGAACAGGGCCGAAAAAGAATACACTTCCGGATCGGGTTTGATCAGGGCCAGTTCTTCCTTCACCTTGCTAACCAGGATCTCGAGCTCTTCCATGGATTCGTGTTCGCTAAAATCACAATTAACGACAAACAGGATGTTGTCCAGGATACCCATTTTTTTGATCATGGATAAAAATTGGATGTCTGCCTGCCGCACGCCCGTCCGGCTGCTGATAACATAAACAATCAAATGCGTAAGCAGCAAATAATCCTGAATCATCGCCAGATGCATTGGATTCGAAGAATCGCTTCCCTGGCAGTCAGCGATTTCAATATTCTCGCCCATTCCGGTTGAAGGGATCTGCAATTGAACATCTTTTAGATAGACCGCCAGGTCCTCATTGCCCACAAATCCCTTGTGTTCGGTAAAGGTGTTTTCTTCATAGCGACGGGTTGTATCCTCAGAAGAGAGAATATCGTAAACGCGGTCGTAACCTTTGATATATGAGGTCAGAAGTACATTATTAAGATTGCGGGTGTCATGGGATATCAATTGCTCTGAGCTCAATGTTTTTAAAGCCTGTTGAATGTGGCGGCGTTCGTTTTCGCTTCTGATATCGAAATTTGAATTGTTCTTGCGCCACTCCAGTGAAGGGAACAAAACCAGTGCCTGTTCCATTTCGGCATTGACTTCATCCCAGGACTTAAAGTAAAGATGCGCACTTAATCGATCGCCGGATCGCACGCGTGTGACAATTGATGTGACAACGCCGGCGCCTCTTTTTAAATAATCGCCTCTCAACATAGAATTTAAAAACGTGCTCTTGCCGGATTTAATCGGGCCCACCACCGCCACGCGCATAATATCTTCCGTCATCTGCTCCGGCAGCCCCTGGCAGGTTTTATCCCAATCACCGAAACTGGTTTCCGCCAGACCGGGCATGGATTTGGCTTTGGAAATCAAGGATAGGGTATCCTGATTGATCTTTAAAATATCTTCTTTAAGATAATTGTAGGCGTCCATAATTGTTCGTTATACTAATTTTGTTTAAGATTAAAGTTATGGCGCAGTTCATACAACCTGCCGGCTTAATTGTCAAAACGTCTTTTGCATCTGACTTCTGGCAACCGGCGCCTGGCTAAACCGATTCTTGCGACATTCGGAAAAAGCGAGTAACCAGAAGCCAGCAGCCAGAAACGATGGGCCATTCCGCAAATCAATCAAACTTAATCCGTTCGAATAGTCCCCGGCGACGGCCTTCTATTTTAGTTTTCATGTCCAGGACATAATCCGGCCGGATGCCATCTCTCCAGCGGGGATAACCGCCGCGCCAGACGTATTTGATAAGTTCCTGGAACGTCTTACGGCTGAATTTATACGCGCCAATATCAACCTCAAGCGCCTGATGATTTGCCGCAACCGGTAATGGGACCTGCCGGGCATAACCGGAAATCATTTCTCGAACAACAGCCTGGTTCAGATAGCCCTCCGGCTTTTGCTTGAAGGCTTCAGGCTCTTGCGGGAACGGATATCTGCGGTATAATTCACCGATGAAACCGCTGAAACGAATGCCGTGAATGGCACCCATTAAATCTCCGATTTGTCCCCTATCTTCTATCGTATAAACCGGCCAGTTGGTTTTAAATTGATCTTTATCGACATTTTCGGCCATTTCACCGATATGCAGACAAAATTCCGATCCAAACAGAAAGTGCTGATCCAGCAGAAGCATATCCGAATCAATGTTAAAAAAGCCAAATGCAATGGCCCCATGGCTTATTGATTCAAATGATAGCGGCATCATACGCTCCAAAGCGAATTTAAAGTAGAATACCGATAAGAGGCGACAACACATTTTCTGCAATGCTACCGTATCACCGTTTTTCTGCTCAGTCCTCAGTCCTCATTACTCGTCACTTATTTAAAGTGAACCGCCATTTGCAAAACATGTCATCCGGATGGGGGTCTGGCGGTGCAAACAAACATTCGACCATTATGCGTGCGTCAATTTCCTTTGCAAACGTTGCAAATTCACCACGGTGCATTTCTTTACAAACAAATTCACCCAAGCCTCTTCGCAACCGTGCCTGTTGGACAGGGCAAGACGGTACGGATATATAAGCTTCTTCGGCATTTTGTTCGATTTTATATTCAGCCAGAATACACCATGGAAATAACTTCAGTGCTTTTACAAAACCTTCCAGCCCTTTTTCGGTGATCTGAAATTTTTTCTTTAAGTCTTTGGCAGCCATCGCAGAAACTTTACTCCAGACGCGTTCGTTCAGACGTTCGGCGGTGGGTTGATCAAAGCGTTCAGCGGTGTAAAGAAACCAAAATGCGTCAACAACCCGATAGTGCCACAGAAGAAACTCAATATAGTTGTGAAGATCCTCCTTTTCCATGCTATCAAAGATCTCAAGATCCATAGGTGTTTCCTTTCCATATTACTGATTATAAAATTTTAGCACACCGGTAAAAGCCGATCCGGCGGTAATCAGTCCACCACAAATCATGATTGCAACTCCGAAGCTGCCCATATCGCCGATGAAACCGATAAAAACCGGAGCCAGGCCGCCGCCGATGACAATAGCCAGCGGAATGATGAGTGAAACAGCTATGTTCCTTAATTGGGCGGGCACAATTAAAGACATCGCTGCAAATCCGGCGGGAAAAAAACATACGGCCACCAGCGGCTGCAAAAATACAATGTAGCTTATAAGCGAACGGGATACAATTCCCAAAAAAAGAGTCATCAAACCGGTAATAAGCAATACAATTTTCAGGGTGCGCCGTGGCCCAATACGATCGGTTGCCCACCCCCCGAAAAAAACGATTATGATACTGGGTATTCGGGATAGCGCAACCAGGGTATTGGCCAGATTGATATCCATACCGTGTTCCGCTACCAGATAAAGCGGTAACATGGTATAGATACCCATGGTGCTGATGACACCCAGACTGAACAAAAAAACCATCACCCAAACGGACAAATTGCCAAACAGTTGCTGAAAAGCCGCAAAGTTGGGAGCTTCGCCTTTGAATTCCCCTCCGCCGCCATAATTCGCGAAAACCGGACTCATTATTAATGCGCCAAAGCCTATTAACAAGAAGACCATGCGCCAGGAAAACCATACCAGAACGGCTTCGCAGATCAATGGGGCAGCCACAAAACTCAAATTGGGAGCAATATCATGAATGGCAAGGGCTTTGCCCCAGTGTCGCGAAGGAATTAAGGCCGTCAGGGTGGCAATGGCGGAAGGCAGGTAGAGGCCCGAGGCCATTCCGACCACAAATAAGCCCAGCCGTAAGGTCCAGGGCCCCGTACAAAATGAGGTCCCGATTAAGGCGAAGCCCAGCGTGGTATCGGAAATAATAATGGTTCGTTTGTGGTTGAAGCGTGAGGATACGAATCCCGACCCGATCAGGGTGATGAAGTACCCGAGTGAAATCATAAAAAACAATGTTCCGGCATCCGCGTGGGTCAGGTTCAGATCTTTTCCCATCCGGGGGATCAGTGGCGCCGGTGTGATCCGGGAGACGAAGTTAAAGAAAAAAATGGATGTCAGAATCAGAAGCGCACCCAGTTTGTTAAAAAAGGAATTTTCGGGATTTTTTTCACCTCCATGGGCATCGGAAGGCTTTGAAGACTTATCCATATATCGGGTCAATCTGCTGAATAATATGCTTTTACAAGGGGTTCAAAAAGGGTTTGACCGATCAAAACACCTGAAAATCCGGTGGCTTTATGCGAACAGATCATTTCGGCAATCCGTCGGCCAGCTTCCAACCGCTCCGGCGATTCGGCCTGGTTGAGAAATGCAAAACGCTTTGCCTGTGCAGGAAAACCTTTCATAATCCCATTTGCATTCATTAATACTGCTGCAATGGCAGATTCAGTTATCGATGCGCCCTGAGCCAGGCCCGTTATTTTTGACACCAGCTGCGGTCGAAACACCCATTTTTCCGTCAGCGGTTTGCCGACAGCTTCGAGGCTGACAATTCCAATGACCCATTGAGTGCATTGCGGAATAATGGGTTCATGCGCAGCAGGCGCCTTTAGCGGTTTGCCGGCGGCACCATCCGCCTCAACCACAATCCAGCGAAAGAGCCCGGATTGCCAGATCGCATCAATTGTTTCAGGCGGGAATCCTTTCAGCTTATTTTGAAAATGGATCAAGCGTCTGCCGGCCGAAATATGCGTATTTCGCCTTAAAATTTCTCTGGCTTCCAGTGCAAGGGCGCTGGCGGACTCGGATACCATTACGACAGATGATTGCTTCCGGCTGGGTGTATAGATTTTGGTTGTTGTCGTGGATAGCACCGCAGCGCCCTGTCTGGATAGCTCACGGGCCAGACGAAACATCAGCGATGTTTTACCGCCGGCGCCCACAAGGCTGATGACACCGCCTTTGTTTAGCTTTAAGCTATGCCGTAATGAGGTCATTGCCGTGTTCCACGGTTCAGGTTTCGGGTGTCAGGTTTCAGGTGTCAGCAATACGCGCCTGAAGACGTTGGGAATTATCAGATTCTGCCTTCTGTCATCTGTTTTCTGACACCTGAACACTGACACCTGACAGCTACTCGTTATAAACCCTTAAGATCGCCTCGAGCACCGATCCTGAAATCGCTCGCGCTTTATCAGAAATCGTGTGACAATAATCAACATTGCCTCTGGGATCGATATCGCCAAGTTTCAATCCCTGGCGCACGTGTGAGGATGAACGGATGAGACCGCGCAGTACCCCGTCGATTTTCGCTTGGACCGCATCGGCTGCGACGGTTGCGACCGTATCACCTTTTTTTACCCGATCGCCGATCGAGCAGCTGGCCTTAAATTCTCCGTCGCAGGGGGCCCGCAGAACCCGTTCTTCAGTATAGCCGCCGATGGGACCCGGAATTCCGGTATTTGGCGCTGCACTGCCGGAAGTCATAATTCTGCCTAAATTATGGCCGCGATTGGTTTCAATGACGAAATGGACATCCTGGCCGGCAACAAAACCGGGACCGAGTCCGATTACCAGCGGCGCCTCGCTCATATGCGTACCCAGGTTTTTTTTGGCTAATATCGCGTCGATCACCACATGGGGCGCAAAGCGATCCAGCACTTCCCATTCCGGATCAACGATTACTGCAATTTTTCCCTGCTTCCAGGCCTCGCGAATGGCCGTATCACTATCAGCACGGCACGCTTCGACACCTTCTACGGTTTGGCCGCCGTCAAGCACTGCCTCGCAAAATGAAACTTCACGCCGGACGGCCTGGGGAGAAGCGGTGTCCAGCATTAGAACCTGACGAATATTGGACATATAAATCCGCCAGGCAACCGCACTGGCCATCTCACCTGCCCCTTTGATCGCTACAATCAGCTCATTGGGTTTCAATTTCCAATCCTCCGCTCCGACATCTGGTCTCGGATTCAAATAGGTTTCAGGTGTCAGGTTTCGGGTGTCAGGAAAAGCGATCTTTAGGCGGATCTGATAATTCCCCGGTCATCATTTTCGTAATCCTGACACCTGAAACCGGGTAGGCCCTCCGGGCCAAGGACTGACACCTGACACCTTACGTGAGTCTTATTTGCCAAACGGACACACCGGAAACTGGCATCTGTCACAATTCAGACACAGTCCGCCGTGTCCCATTTCCGCAATTTCGTTTTTGCTGATGCGATCTCCGGCCAAAACCCTGGGGTATATCAAATCAAAAATAGTTGATTCGTGATAGTAGACGCAGGCCGGCAAACCGAGGATCGGAGTGCCCTCCAGTCTGGCATACAGGAACATGGCACCCGGAAGAACCGGTGCACCGTATGCAACAACTTCCGCTCCGATTTTTTTGACTCCCTGGCGAGTCACGTCATCCGGATCCACCGACAGCCCGCCGGTTGTTAAAATTAAGTCACACCCCAGATTCATGAGTCCAGCGACTGCCTGTGCGATGGCTTCTACTTTGTCCGGCACCAGAATTTTTTTTATAATCCTGGAGCCGTATGCACTGACCTTTTTGCCGACGTATTTATCAAATTCATCCTTAATGATCCCGTCATAAATCTCGGAACCGGTTACCACAGCCCCCACTTTTAAACGCCGGTAGGGCATGATGCAAATAACCGGATGCTGCATTTTGGCCACATTTTCCAATCGCTCGATCTTTTTCACATTCAGCGTCAACGGAATGATTCGAGTCGCCGCGACAATTTGATCTTTTCGAACCGGAAAATTATTTTTCAACGTCGAGACAATGATTTTGCCCAGTTTATTGATTTTTAAAAGTGCTGCCCGATCGACTTTTACAATGCCGTCTGCTTTGCTGATAATGTTTGATTTTCCTTCAGACGGCTCTGTCCAGTGGAGTTGCTTTCCGCATATTGCCCGGGCAATGCGCAACGCCGCATCGTCTTCGTGCAGATGGTTTGTGGAACGATTCAAAACATAAAGATGCTTTTTGCCGAGTTTTAACAATTCGGGAACATCTTCTTCTTTAACAATATGCCCTTTTTTAAACCCCACCCCTTTAAATTTTCCGGGGATGATACGCGTAATGTCATGAACCAGAACCATTCCCACCGCATTTTGAACCTTAACCTTTTTCATCGCAGATTCTCATCTTCAACTCGTGTATGCCCGTATACCCTTATACTCGTATTATCGTATACTCAGCTAATCTCTAACCCAGTCTTCATTTTCAAATTTCCGATTGCGCTTTCCACCTGATTTTTCAAAAGATGCAATCCATTGTCTGACACGCGCATGACCGTACGTCGCTTTCCAGGCCTCAACTATTTTATCAACCGGAATATCCGCAGCGCTTCCGTGATCCGTTACGTATTCCATAAATAATTTTTTTTCCTCATTGTAAGGCTGAAATATCGAATCTTCGCGACCATTGAATTCCAGCGGCGTCACCTTGGCCCTGCGGCAGAGCTCTTTGTTGAAAGCCGGTGTCGCTTTAACCCATTTCCCGTCCAGAAAAAATTCCATAAATCCGTGGTATGAAAAAATATTGGACCCCAGATAATCGATCAATTGCTGGGTGGCCAGATGGTTGTGGACATCGGCGAAACCGAGCCGGGTGGGGATGCCGCAGGCCCTGCCGACAGCACATAATAGGCCGGCTTTACCAATACAAAACGCCCGTCCTCTTTTCAGTACATTGCTGGAACGATAATGCTCCGGCCGGTAAAACGGAATATAAGGGTCATACCAGATTCCATCTCTGACGGCATAATACAGATTGATCGCCTTAGAGATCGGATCATCATTGGCATCTTTGATTGCGGACATGGCATAATTAATGATTATCTTAGAATCTGAATCGATGATGGGTGTCGCGCTAAGGTATTTTTTATTTTCAAGGCTCATACCGATTATCCTTTTAAGATTTAGGTTCGTATATCAAACAATATCATCACGCGTCAAAAAGTTGTGTAGAAAAAAGGATTCGCTCATGTTAAGCTCCCCGGAAATTTTTGAATTCGAAGGAGGTTATGATGTCATCCAAGGTTATGGTTATCATCTCGACCGCAGAAAAGGACAAAGCGCTGACCGGCATTTTGTATGCAAAAAATGCTCAGAAAAATAATTGGGTTGATAATGTCAGAGTAATCTTTTTCGGTCCTTTTGAAAATCTGGTTTGCGAAGATGAAGACGTCATCCAGGCTGCCTCGGAATTGCTGGATTTCCAAACGCCGATTGCCTGCAAATTTTTATCGGACAAATCCGGCGCCAGTGACAAGCTCGAAGAGCTGGGCTTTAATGTCGAATACGTGGGCGCCTTAATTTCCGATTCAATCAAGGCGGGGTATATTCCCATGGTATTTTAGAAGTCCTCTCAAAGCAGTATTTAGCATTAAATAGAGGCATTTCTATGGTCTCCCGGAACACTTCGTCGCTTACCGATCTAAAATTTTCGCATATCGCGGCAAGATGCCGCTCCCACTGTCTGATATGCAATGTGGGAGTGGCTTCCAGCCACGAATAATTTACTTTGATAATATCATGATTCAGGAAATTCCAACCGCCGGCATTATTCTGGCTGCCGGTGAATCAACACGATTTGGCCGGTCCAAACAGCTTTTGCGGTTAAACGACAGATGCCTGATCGAGTGGGTACTGGCGGCAGCGTTAAACTCCAAACTCAGCAGGATTGTGCTGGTTTTAGGATACGCCCATCAGAAAATCCTGTATACACTTGGTGAAAAATTACAACATTCAAAGGTGTCTGTAGAAATCAACCTGCAATTTAAAAAAGGACAGAGCCATTCACTCAGGGCCGGTTTGTCAAAAGTTAAAGATGATTTTCCGGCGGTGATGTTTCTGTTGGGCGACCAGCCCATGCTGAACACGGCGACAATCAATATTTTGCTGGAAAGATTCTGGACCGACGACAAGGACATTTGCGTTCCCATTTATCGGGGTAAAAGAAAAACTCCCGCCATATTTAGCCGTCGGTTTTATACCCAGTTGATGGACATTAAAGGCGATACGGGTGCCCGGCAACTGATCGATGATAATCCGGATCGGGTGTTAGCGGTTGAAATGGACAATCCGATCTGCTTTTTTGATATCGATACCCAGCAAGATTTTGAAAGCCTGAAAAAGCAGCTTGAAAAATCAAAATGAAGATTTCATCACCGCTGAATTCTGTCCTTTATCTTCCCTTCATCTTTTCCATTCCACCCGGCCTCCCCCCTCAAAGGGTAGGAGTTTTGCCTTCCCTCTTTTTTTCTTTTCTTCGCAAGCGTTCAGTTTGTGATTCGTCCAAATTCAGCGTTTTGGGATCGATCACGATACCATAATCTTCCTGGGCTTTACGCAATGAAAGCGTGCCGTTTCTCACCTCTCGTACGACCTGATCTGCCGGCCGGAGGTAAGGGTCACCATATCCGCCGCCGCCGCCAGCGATCTGCCGCAGGATCGTCCCCTGAGGTATATCGGAAACGATCTCTTTGGATTTTGGCCGATGGCATCTTCCATCCGGAAATTTGAATTCCATCTCATTTATGCTGCCGACTTTCCCACCAAAAAGCCCGAAAGCCCGGGTTTCTTTATCGACCCCATCGCCAAACACAACACCTTTGGATTTTTCACCACCAAATCGGATGATGGTCTCTACGCCCAGGCCCCCCCGCCATCTTCCGGCACCGGCCGAATTCAGCGCATATTCATGTTTGGTAATCCGGTTCGGTGTCTGCAACTCAAACATCTCGGGATCCTGAGCCAGTATTCCGCCGGCGCAGTTAATCAGACCAATATGGTCATAGCCGTCACAGCCCTCAACCGCCCCCGAACCCCCTTTCAGGGCGTTAAAAAGAATATCCACGTAGGGCCGGTTTGCGCGGGGGTCAATGCCGGATACCGCCAATGCCAGCATCCGATTCCAGCCGGCAGTGACTTTATGGGGCATTGCTTTTGCGAGTGCTTTTAAGATGGCATCTGCATTGGGGCCGGTGATGCTGTTGCCAAAGGTGGTGGCCGCCGGAAAGCTCGCATTCAAAAAAGTTCCCTGCGGGATATGGACGTGCAATGGCCGTAGCAGACCGTCGTTATGCGGGATATCGGGATCGATTAACATTAAAAAAGTCAGAATCACGGCTGACATGCTGGCACCCAGCGGTGCGTTGGCAAATCCCTCGGTCTGGTTGTCCGTGCCGCTATAGTCAAAATAAATTTCATCGTTCTTAACGGTTACCTTGAGGTTTATCTTGAATCTGGAACCGTCATGAATGCCGTCATAGTACATCCAGCTCTGGCCCCGATATTGCCCATCGGGGATCCGCCTGATTTCAGCGCGTACCATTTTTTCAGTCGAATCAAACAAAAATTTTATCTGATTGCGCAATTGGTCAACGCCATATCGCTGCAGAAGCGAATGCACCAGCCTTTCGCCCACCGCACAGGCACCGATCTGGGCCTTGATGTCTTCGGCCACGATGGGATAACGGATATTGGCAAAAATCAGGTCCCATACATCCCGTCGCAGTTTGCCTTTCTCGAAAACTTTAACCGGTGTAATGCGCAGCGCTTCCTGCCAGATTTCGCGGGCATCCGGGTTATACCCGCCGGCTACGGCACCGCCAATATCGGCCTGATGCCCTTTCACGGCCGCCCAGGCAAATAAGACATCGTTGTGAAAAACGGGTTTAAATACGGCCACATCGGCATTCTGGTTGCCGCCGCTAAATACATCATTATGTAAAATAACATCGCCAGGGTGAATATCATTGCCAAAATACTCAACGATCTTCTGGCACACCGGCTGAACTGCGAAAGCCAGCACCGGGATATATTCCGCCTGTTCCAGCATTCGACCTCGGGCATCATAAAGACCGGTAACAAAATCCCGGGCCTCATTGAGGATGGGGGATCGGCTGGTGCGCAGCAGCGTATAGCCCATTTCCTCGGCAATGGCCTTCAAACGGCACTGGAGAATGGATGTCAGCACTTTGTCCGTTTTCGTTTCTGATTCCATAGGAATTTGTTTCTAGCCGCTGGCTTCTTGCTTCTGGCTTCTTGTTTCCGGATATCTGTTTTTTCTTTAAGCCTTTGAACCCAAGACCTCTGAACCCTGAACCCGATTTCATCTCTTTATTTCGATCAATGATGTTTTGCCGGATTCGCGCGGCAATGAGAACGGTGGAACAAGTTCGATATCGGGGCCCACGCGCAAACGATTTTTTATGAGTTCGCTGAGTTC
>Ga0224502_10000674_pt1 | contig 11665 bp, 8 predicted proteins | sample SF_Oct11_sed_USG_5_FD_169104 | JGI IMG/M metagenome (GOLD analysis project Ga0224502, IMG submission 169104) | Sediment microbial communities from San Francisco Bay, California, United States - SF_Oct11_sed_USGS_13 | ecosystem: Environmental > Aquatic > Marine > Sediment | place: USA: California... | reverse complement strand
CCGATTTGAGCGCAACCGTTCAGTCGCACGCCGATCAATATGAAATCTCCGGGAATTGTAAACTCTCTTTTGAACCTTCCGCCGCCGCGATCATGGCACCGGTTCCGATCCGCTTTAAAAAACCGTTTGACCTGCCGCTCGAATTTTCGGGCCGGTATTCTAAAAACACCGTATGGCAGTTTGGCCTTGCCAGCCGTCGCAACAATCGAAGCGACCGGAACAATGCGACATTTGATTATGATCAAATCCATGTCGCTACGAAATCCCCCGGAGTTGATCTAACCGCTAACGGAGCAGGGGGTGATTTAACCGCAGCATACACGCTGCAGGTACCGGATGTTCATATATCATCGGGTAGTGTAAACATTTTTTCCCCGCAACTCGTCTTAAACGGTGAAACGACAATCCACAAGGATCGCGCCGTGAGCACAATGTCAAGCATCGACCTGGAGTTATCCGGCGGCAAACTGACGGCAAACACCGTCCGAATTGAAGCCAATCATTTAGCGGCCGGTTACAAACTGCAGATAGACCGTACAGGGACCCGGCAGGTGAACGGGCATGTACGATTTGACGATACGCACCTGACAGACACACGCCAAAACATCGGACTCGCAAAGGCGCGCGGCAATATTCCGCTGAGATTTCCCGCGGCCACACCCGCAAAAGCAGGGATTGTTGAAATTGAAGCGGTCAGATATCAAAACCTGAATCTCGGTTCCATCAAAGCCGGTCTACAACAGACGGCCTCGGGCATATCCTTTACCGGGAATTTGAAAAGCGCGCTGATACCGGCACTGTCGGCAAAATTTTCGGGTGAAACCCATCTGAAGTCTTTTGAGGATCACGAGACCCGGGCGCATTATGAAATTTATTATCCCGAAACAGGTCCCGAAGTCGATCTGGGGAAACTGCTGCCGGCGGCCGCAGGATTTACTTTTAAAGGAAAATTGCTTGAAGAGGGTAATCTGGTAATCGGAAAAAAGGGATTCAACGCTGCCGCCAGATCGGCAATAAGTAACGGCGAATTACGACATCGAAAGAACAAAATTGCGATCGAGGCCATTCAGATGGATCTTTTAATCCCGGACCTGGCGCAAATGCGCAGTGCTCCCTGTCAAAAATTGAAATTCGCGCGCGCATCCCTCGGCGAGATGAATCTCGAAAATGGAGAAATTGATTTTCAAATCGAATCCCCGCGATCGATTCTGGTCGAAAAGAGCCATTTTAATTGGTGTGACGGAAACGTAGACGCTCCGGCAATTCGCTTTAGGTCAGGCACAGAAGACTATAATCTCATTTTATATTGCGACCGCCTGGACCTGGCCAAAGTGCTTCAGCAATTCGGTGCAGCCACTGTAAGCGCCGAAGGCCAGCTCAACGGCAGAATCCCTTTAAGATATCAAAACGGGAAGTTAAGCTTCACAGACGGTTTCCTGTTTACGACACCCGGTGAATCCGGCAAGATTCGCATGACGGACGCCGAAATTTTAACAGCCGGCATCCCGCCGGATACACCACAGTATGTTCAAATGGAGCTTGCCAGAAAAGCCCTGGAAGATTATGATTACAAATGGGCCAAGCTGAATCTGACGACCGAAGGAGAAGATTTGCTGTTGAAAATGCAGCTAGACGGAAAACCGGCCAAATCCTTGCCGTTTGTTTATCGCAAAGATATGGGTGGATTTGCAAAAGTTGAAGCCGACGTCCAAGGTTCGACATTTCAAGGAATCCGCCTGGACGTGAATTTCAGATTGCCTCTTAATAAAATTATGCAATACAAAGAACTCATTCAAATGATCCAAAAAAGCAGGGAGTAAAACGATGATGAGACATGTTTTGATATTGCTCGGCGCAGGTTTGATTACCTCCGCGCTGAGCTGCACGCAACACAAAGTGGAAGTGGCTCCGGTGGAAATCAAGCCGATTCACATTACGATCGACGTGAACGTAAAAGTCGATCGGGCCCTGGATAATTTCTTCGGGGATATTGATGCAGCCGAGAAAAAGCTTGAGAAAAAACCAACAGCCAGCGAATAAAAGCATAATGATTCAATCGAAAAATAAGGAGAGTTCTGTATGAAACGAGGAATTTTTACCACCATATTAACATCGTTGCTTTTTGGAGTTTTGATGCTCAGTGCTCCGTCATTTGCCGATGATATAAAGGCCAGAATGAAAGAACGGCTTCCGGTTATAGTTGAGCTTAAAGCTAAGGGCATTGTGGGCGAAAACAACAAAGGCTATCTGGAATTTGTCGGCGGAAAAAAAGAAAAAGCAGATGTGGTGGCAGCTGAAAATGAAGACCGGAAAGAGGTATACGCGGCTATCGCCAAACAGCAGGGAACCACGGCCGAGCTTGTCGGAAAGCGTCGCGCATTGCAACTTGCCCAAAAAGCCGATCCAGGCGAATGGGTCCAGGATGCGAACGGCAACTGGCTTCAGAAGAAATAAATCAACTCCAGCGCACATTAAGCTGAGTTGGGTTTCAGATGTCATTCATCTGGCAGGTGTTACATCTGTTTAATTGGTTTGATTGGTTAAATTAGTTCAATTGGTTCGGTTTAAGCCAACCAATTCAACCAATGAAACCAATAGAACGAATCTAACAAGTCCTTGAACCTCTGAACCCTGAACCTTTATGTGGGTCTGTGGCTAATTTAAAATGCGGAATCGCGGACTCTGGATGTGGGATTTTTTACATTGCGGGCAGCGTCCGGGACGGGTAAAGCGCTTGCGATCTTCAAACACAAACCCGCACGCCAGACAGTTTGCAGGTGTAATCACGATTTTTTTATCTTGCGAAGCAACCGAACGGGCAATGTGAGCTAAATGCTCATAAACCTCTTTTTCGGAAATCCCCACCTTCCCGGAAATCTCCCGTGCGCTCATCTCCGCTTCGCTTAAAAGCGATATGATCTTCTGTCGAAGGGTGGGCATGGTCTTCCACTTATCAGGTTTCAGGTGTCAGTGTTCAGGTGTCAGGTTTCAACTCTGTCAATTCTGACACCTGACACCTGAAACCCGGTTTATCCTGAAACCTCTTCCTTGAGCAGACAACACGCAATCTTATATTCCGGCACCCCATCTAGTGTATAGCTTAAATTGTCGGGCTGAATCAGTTTATTCATCACGCAGCCCTCCGCAATATTCAGCTTAAACAAATTGCTCTCGTTGAGACTTTCAGTCTCAGACAGCATATTGTCTTTAAACACCAGACTGTGGATGGGATGGTCCTCACAAAGGGGGCAGCGATAGACCCTGCCGTTTGGGAAGATAAAATAATTCTGGGCGACCAGGCCGGCACACTCAAATCTTTCTGCAGGTTCCAAAAAAACCTTCGGATAACTAACGGTTACACCAAGCCCGGCTACTTTTTGGGCCACTTCTGGAATGATATCGAGCCATTTTGACCTCGAAACCTGAAGCGTCTGCCCGGGGTCCTCGGTTGATCCCCTTAAAGCGACTTTGCCCCGAAGCCCGATTACCTGAATAAAAAACCTGTCGATACCCAAATTCTTTATTAGCGGCGGCATCAATTCAAGTTCATGGATGTTCATCGTGCTGACCGTGTAAATCAGGCTGGCGGCAAAACCTTTATCAAGCGCCTTTTGAATGCCCTTTTTGCAGGTATCGTAGGACCCTTGGCCTCGAATCCGATCGTTGGTTTCCCGGGTGGCGCCATCCAGGCTGAAACTAAAAAAATCCACATCCTGGCAGCTGACTCTGGTAAGGATATCATGAAACAGGTAGCCGTTGGTATCAACCGTGATAGAAATGAAACCACGGTCTTTCGCATATTTAATGGCCCGGGCCAGATCCGGATGAAGGGTGGGCTCACCACCCAGGAATATGACATTGGTCGTGGCGCTGATGGAAACAAATTCATCCAGCCAGGCCTTGATGGTTACGAGGGATAAATTCTTTTCCCCTTGTTGTTCGGGATTAATATAGCAATGCCGACATCTGAGGTTACACTTGGTTAGGATGTGAAAAAAAAGATTGGAGGAGTTCCTGGAAAAGGCTACGGTTCTTCGGGCGGTCATATTTTTTCAATCAAGCGTTTGACTTTCTTTTTGGCCGCAATCAGCTCTTCGTTTGTGGCGCGCAATCGAATCGACATGAATTCAGCAAATATGCGGTAAAGCAGCAATAAAAAATCCATTTTTTCATCCTGGGTATTGCCGGCTGACATTCTTCTTTTTGCGGATGTGTCAACGGCCAAACACATGGTTTCGCCGATAGCGTAGACTGATGCCGATCGGCTCAGGCTGTCGATAACACGCATTTCACCAAAAATTTCACCTTTCGAATCAATGCTGCCGATTTCCATCCCTTCTTTGGTAATTCGTATTTTGCCGGAAAGCAGAAAGTATAGCCAGGGATCATGATCGCCTTCTTCGATTATGCGTTCGCCGTCCTCATATTCTCGAATTTTGCTGAGCCGCAACAGCCGCCCCAGGCTCTTGGTTTCAAAATTCTTAAGCGCTGGTATGGCCAATAATTTTTGAATATTTTCAATATTATCTTTCAGGTATCTGGATTCAAGCATGAATTCCTCCAGGCGACTACGGCCGTCCTAAAATGAGCACAACACTACTATCTTATACCGCGCACCCCAAAAGGGCAAGGAGGAATTTATAACTAACTTTAATTATTATATATTTTGTATATAGCCTGGGGCTCGGTCGTATCCTGGTGATTTAGGTTTCAGGGGCTTGAAGGTTTCAGGTGTCAGGTTTCGGGTGTCAGAAATGATCGACCTGACACCTGAACACTGAAACCTGACACCTGTTAGTTGAAAACTAGCAGGTATCCTCCAGGCAATCCTTGGACACCATCTCATCAAAACTCACCGGATAACGACCATCGAAGCAGGCTTTGCAAAAATGTTGTTCGGGATTTTCGATTCCGGTCGACTGCAACAATCCTTTAATACTGAGGTAGTGTAGCGAGTCAAGATCTAGGTAATCCTTGAGCTCTTCCACCGATTTACGGGCCGCAATCAGTTCCCCGCGGGAGGAAAAATCGATGCCGTAATGACACGGAAATCGGTGCGGCGGCCCGGCAACCCGCATATGCACGCGCCTGACGCCCAATTTTCGCAGAGATTTTACCCTGGTTTTAATGGTTGTGCCTCTGATGATGGAGTCTTCAATAATAATCAGATCTTTGCCCTTGAGAAGTTCTTTTACCGGATTCAGTTTAATTCGCACCCCGAAATCCCGCATGCTTTGAGTGGGTTGAATAAAGGTGCGGCCGACATAGTGATTTCGAATCATTCCCATCTCAAACGGAATACCGGATTCTTCATGATAGCCCAGGGCTGCGTAAGTGCCGGAATCAGGAAAGGGCATCACCAGATCGGCATCCACGGGCGCCTCCCGGGCCAGGCGTCGCCCATGGGCCTTGCGGGTTAAATAGACATTTTGACCAAAAATGGTGCTATCCGGTCGCGCAAAATAAATAAGCTCAAAGATGCAAAAGGCCCGGTTCGGGGCCGCAGGGGTTTGAATACTTTTAATTCCGTCTTCACCAATAATGACAATTTCTCCGGGGTCTATTTCACGGATAAATTCGGCTTCCACCAGATCAAATGCACAGGTCTCGGATGCCAGGACATAATTGCCGTTGAGTTTGCCCAGGCAGAGGGGTCGAAAACCCTGGGGATCTTTCATCCCAATGACTTCACCCTTGCTGGTCAGCATAATAAAAGAAAAAGCGCCCTCCAGCCTGGACACTGTTTCAACCAGTGCCTGTTCAAAACCGGATTCCAGATTTTTGACAAAAAGATGCAAAAAGATCTCGCTGTCCATCGTGGACTGAAAGATGGAGCCGGCCTGCTCGAGTTCATTTTTGAGAATATGGGCATTGGTAATATTGCCGTTGTGAGCAACCGCATAAGATTTTTTGCGGTGGTGAACCCGAAACGGTTGGGCATTGGTCAATACGGAGCTGCCGGTTGTCGAATAGCGTACGTGCCCCACGGCGCTGCCGCCGTCCAGCTGGGCCAGTTGCTCCATGTCGAATACATCCGATACCAACCCCATGCCTTTGTGCTCTACAATCTGCATGTTCTTGGCGACTGCAATGCCGGCACTTTCCTGGCCCCGGTGTTGCAGTGCATAGAGGCCAAAGTAAGTCAGAGCCGCCGCTTCGGGATGATCGTAAATCCCAAAAATCCCGCAGGCTTCCCGCGGCTTTTCATCATCGAAGCGTGATATTTGAAACTTGGAACTGGTTGGTTTATTATCCCTCATTTATATGAGTGCTCCTAATAAAAACATTGCGTTGGGGACCGCATTCATTAATTTTGGCAGATTATTCGACCCAGTGTAAAAGCCGAGTACGAGGACGACCACGAGGACGAAAAATGTGGGATCGAAAATGCTACTCGTCCTCGTCCTCGTCCTCGTACTCGAAAAACGATAAGATCTCCAAATGAAATTATTTCGTGACGTATTGGCTTACACCGCCAACCCTGTGTTTCTTCAAACGGGGCCCTTTAAATTTCAGCATTATATTCTTGCAGGGTCTTAACATTCAGCTTTTTTCCCCGCAGCCTTTCGATCGCTTTGTAAATCGCCATTCCGCCCGCAGTTGTCGTGGCGTAAGGAATCTTATGCCGCAGCGAATTCCGCCGGATATGATATCCGTCCCGCCGGGTTTCGCCACCGACCGAAGTATTAATTACCAGCTGGATCTCTGCATTTTTTATGGCATCAACTACGTGGGGCCGTCCCATGGAAACTTTATTCACGCGTTTATTGGCAATACCGTGTTCTGCTAAAAATTTAGATGTGCCATGGGTGGCCATAATTTTAAAGCCGGCATCGCGAAACTTGGCGGCCAGGGGCAGGACCGTTTTTTTGTCATTATCGATCACGCTGATAAAAACAGTTCCCGTCGTCGGCAGGTTTTGACCGGCCCCCAGTTGGGCCTTGGCATAGGCGGACCCGAAATCCAAACCGATTCCCATGACCTCCCCGGTGGACTTCATCTCAGGACCGAGTAATATATCCACATCCGGAAAGCGATCAAACGGCAGCACGGCTTCTTTCACCGAGATGTGCTTGGGAACAATTTCCGCGGTCAAGCCCAGTTCTTGCAAGGTTCGGCCGAGCATCACTTTGGTTGCCAGCTTGGCCAAAGGCACACCGGTAGCCTTGCTGACAAACGGGATGGTCCGCGATGCCCTCGGATTGACTTCCAGCACATACAGTTGGCCGTGTCTTAAGGCATACTGGACATTCATCAAGCCGACCACATTCAATTCAGCTGCCATGGCCTTGGTGGCCTGGGTCATTTGCTCGATAAAATGCGGTTCGATGTTGACCGGCGGCAGAACACAGGCTGAATCCCCGGAATGCACCCCGGCCTCTTCGATATGCTCCATAATACCGCCGATAATCGTAGTGCGGCCGTCGCAGATGGCATCCACGTCGAATTCAAAAGCGTCCTCAACGAATTTATCGACCAATACCGGATGTTCAGGTGAGGCTATAATCGCCAGATGGGTATAATTTTCAAGCGCGGCTTGATCATAAACGATTTTCATCGCCCGTCCGCCCAGCACATAAGAAGGCCGTACGACGACCGGATAACCAATGGTTTCAGCGACATTCACGGCCTCTTTTACAGTCAAGGCCGTGCCGTTTTCCGGTTGAATCAGGCCGAGCTTATTGAGCATGGCCTGGAAAAGCTTGCGGTCTTCCGCACGGTCAATACTATCGGGCTGGGTGCCCAGGATCGGAACCCCGGCTGCGTGCAGTCCCACCGATAGGTTTAGCGGAGTTTGACCGCCAAATTGAACAATGACGCCCAGCGGATTTTCGGTTTCCACAATGTGGAGCACATCCTCTTTTGTCAGGGGCTCAAAATACAATTTGTCGGAAGTGTCATAATCTGTGCTGACGGTCTCCGGGTTGCTGTTGACCATGATGCTTTCAATGCCTTCCTCACGCAATGCAAAGGATGCGTGCACGCAGCAGTAGTCGAATTCAATTCCCTGGCCGATGCGGTTGGGTCCACCCCCGAGAATCATCACTTTTTTATGATCTGAAACCCGCGCCTCATTTTCCAATTCGTAAGTTGAGTAATAATAAGGCGTTGCGGCCTTAAATTCAGCCGCACAGGTATCCACCAGTTTATACACCGGGCGTAACCCTAAATCGGTGCGCCTTTTTTTAATGTCCGGCTCACTTACAGTGGTTAAATACGACAGTTGAATGTCTGAAAAGCCCCATTCCTTGGCCTGCTCCAAAAGGGCATCCGATATTTTTGCGCCGGCTTTTTGAATTTCAAGCTCCAGCGCAACAATCTGTCCGAGTTGATCAATAAACCAGGGATCGATTCCGCTTAATTTATAAATCGATTCAATGGACATCCCCTGCAATAGCGCATAGCGCAGGTAAAATATACGCTGAGAGTTGGGCGAGGTCAGGTTCTGCTCGATTTCGGTTCTGGAGGGCAAACTGTTTTTGATGTTGCGGCTCTCGGGAAAATCTTTGCCGTCGGCTCCCAATCCGTAACGGCCGGTTTCAAGGGAACGCAGGCCCTTTTGAAGGGCCTCTTTAAAGGTCCGACCGATGGCCATGGTTTCGCCCACCGATTTCATCGATGTGGTCAAAAAGTCCGGGGTCTCGGGAAACTTTTCAAACGTCCAGCGCGGGACCTTGACCACACAGTAATCCAGGGTCGGTTCAAAAGAAGCCAGGGTCTCACCGGTAATATCGTTGGAAATTTCATCCAGGGTATAGCCGACCGCCAGTTTGGCTGCAATTTTGGCGATCGGAAACCCGGTGGCCTTGGAGGCCAGGGCAGAACTGCGCGATACCCTGGGATTCATTTCAATTACCACCATCTCTCCATCTTCGGGATTGACGGCAAATTGAACATTCGAGCCGCCGGTGTCCACCCCGATTTCCCGCATAATCGCAATCGACGCATTGCGCATGATCTGGTATTCTTTATCACTGAGGGTTTGCGCCGGGGCCACCGTGATGCTGTCTCCGGTGTGAATTCCCATGGGATCCATGTTTTCGATGGAACAGATGATCACCACATTGTCCTGCTTGTCCCGCATGACCTCCAGTTCATATTCTTTCCAGCCCATGACCGATTCTTCCAGCATCACCTGGCCGGTCAGGCTGGCATCCAGCCCGGCCCTGGACAGTTTGTAAAGCTCATCGGAATTATAAGCCACACCGCCGCCGGTTCCCCCCAGGGTAAAACTGGGGCGCACAATGATGGGAAATCCGACTTCATGTGCAATTTTGCGGACATCACCCATGCTGTGGGCGATCCCGCTATTGGGAATCCGCAGCCCGATGCGGGTCATGGCCTGGCGAAAAAGATCGCGGTCTTCGGCCTTATTTATGGCGGGGATGGAGGCACCGATCATTTCGACTTTGAATTTATCCAGAACCCCTGCTTGGGCGACTTCGATGGCCGTATTCAAACCGGTTTGCCCGCCGAGGGTCGGCAGCAATGCATCCGGCTTTTCGCGCTCAATAATCATCGCCACCGTTTCGGGCGTAACCGGTTCAATATAGGTTCGATCGGCCGTCTCCGGATCGGTCATAATGGTAGCCGGATTGGAATTTACCAGGATGACCTCGAAGCCTTCCTCTTTAAGGGCCTTACATGCCTGGGTGCCGGAATAATCGAACTCACACGCCTGGCTGATGATGATCGGGCCGGCACCGATGATTAAGATCCGATGGATGTCTGTTCGTTTGGGCATAAATAAATTGTTTGTTGAATTTGTTTAATTGGTTTTATTGGTTTGATTGGTTACGGTGAAATCAAAGAGAACGGTCCAACCAATGGAACTAATCGAACCAATTGAACCAATCGAACCCTATTTCATCAATTCTTTAAACTCATCAAAGAGATAGCGTGCATCGTGCGGACCCGGAGATGCTTCAGGATGGTATTGCACCGAAAATATCGGGTATTTGCGGTGCCGAAAGCCTTCCAGGGTATTGTCATTTAAGTTAACGTGGGTAATTTCAATGTCATTTCCCTGGAGAGATTCCGTATCTACGGCAAATCCATGGTTTTGGGAGGTAATTTCGACCTTCCCGGTTCGAAAATTTTTGACCGGTTGATTAGCACCCCGATGGCCGAATTTCAACTTAAAAGTTTTGGCACCCAGCGCCAGCCCGAGGAGCTGGTGACCGAGGCAGATACCGAAAATGGGCCGATAGTCCAATAAGGACCGAATGGTTTCAATTGCATCGCTAACCGGCTCGGGATCCCCCGGACCGTTTGAAAGAAAAATGCCGTCCGGCGCCATGGCTTGAATGCTGTCGGCGGTGGTGGCAGATGGCACCACCACCAGCTCACATCCGGCCTTTTCCATTTGCCTCAGAATGTTAAATTTGATGCCAAAATCAAATGCGATCACCGAGCGTTTTAGGCCGCGATGTCGCCAGATGGTTTTGTCCAGCGGGCGGCTGTCGGAACGAATAATTTCCGGTTCACCCCTCTCCCAGTAAAAAGGATCCGGGGTCGTCACCACTTTAGCCAGATTTAAACCCGCCATTTGGGGAATTTCGCCGGCTCTTTTCACCAGAGAAGCCGGCTTTAAATCGTCAGTGGAAATAATCGCCCGCATGGCGCCGGCATTTCGGATATGACGTGTAATGGCCCGGGTATCCAGGTGCTCAACACCCAGTATCCCATGGCTTGTCAGGTAATCTCCCAGGGTTGCCGTCGATCGAAAGTTACTGGGATACGCCTGATACTCTTTAATTAAAAAGGCTGCAACCTGTATGCGGCCGGACTCAATGTCTTCAGGATTAACGCCATAGTTTCCAATAAGCGGATACGTCATGACGACCATTTGCCCGCTGTAAGAGGGGTCGGTCAGGACTTCCTGATAGCCGGTCATGCCGGTGTTAAATACAACTTCGCCCGCAGCTTCTCCCTTTCCGGTAAATGACCGGCAGGGAAAGGTGCGGCCGTCCTCTAATGCGAGTAATGCGTCCATAAAAATAAGATTTTGTTTTATTGGTTTTATTTGTTTAATTGGTTCAATTCGTTTAGAAGATATGGCCTATTAAAACAACCCATAAAACCAATGGAACCAATCAAACTAATTTAAACTACTCAATCGGGGTATTCTCCACTAAATCCCACACCCCGCAGGGACAGGCTCCGGCACAGAAACCGCATCCAATGCACAGATTTTCATCCACAACATATTCATAATCGTCACTTTCCAAGTCTTTTCTGCTGATGGCAGACTGCGGGCAAACGGAGACACAGATGCCGCAGTCCCGGCAGGCACCGCAGGATGAGCATTGTGACCCGCAATGATCCAGATCGGCAAATTCGGTAATCCGGGGATCAAAATATTCCAGTGTCACCCGCCGCCGATCGATCATGGAGCGCTTTTCGAAAGCCGGCTTTTTGCCCTCTAAAATGTCGCAAATCGTGCGGGCAACAACCCGGCCGGAACCAATGGCTTCGGTCAGCAACCCCGGCTTGACCACATCGCCGAGGGCAAAGATTTGGGGGTCTGATGTCTGATAGTTGTCATTTATCTTAACAAACCCGTTTTCGGTTGTAACCGTTTCGGGAATAGACTCGAGATCCGGCACATCGCCAATGGAAACGATCACCGTATCGGCGGGTACTTCTTCTCCGGTGGTCAGTT
>Ga0224502_10000670_pt1 | contig 11683 bp, 9 predicted proteins | sample SF_Oct11_sed_USG_5_FD_169104 | JGI IMG/M metagenome (GOLD analysis project Ga0224502, IMG submission 169104) | Sediment microbial communities from San Francisco Bay, California, United States - SF_Oct11_sed_USGS_13 | ecosystem: Environmental > Aquatic > Marine > Sediment | place: USA: California... | reverse complement strand
CCGTCAATCGAGGCAATTTTGCAGATATTGGCGGTGCAACATCGGTACGACTTGCCGACAGACGGAAGTCGCAAACGGCCGATCCTAAACCGCGATTCCAGGTTTGTCCGTCCCATCCATCATCGGCGCCACCAGAACGAACCCGCGTTTCACGGCTTCAGGCAAGCTTCTTCCCCATAAGCGGTTCCTCCACCTATATAATCGAAACACAATGAATCCGAAACCGAAACCGCCGGGTCACGATCGTGTTTGACACCGCAGAACTCGGGCAAAGTATCCCGAAGGCCGAATTCAAGAAGCGCGAGAACGAGTTGCGCGCGCGCCTCCTCAAGCTCCAGTACCAGGCGCTCGAGATGGCGCGTTTCCCAATCATCATCGACTTTGCCGGCGTCGACGGCGCGGGCAAGGGCACCACGGTGAACATGCTCGACAAGTGGATGGACCCGCGCTGGATCCGCGCCATCGGCTACCAGCCACCGTCGGACGAGGAAAAGGCGCGGCCGCGGTTCTGGCGATACTGGCGGGACATCCCGCCGAAAGGCCGGATGGGCGTGTACCTGAGCGGGCGATACTCCGCCCCGCTTCTGCAGCGCGTTTACGGCGAGATCGACGACGCGGAATTCGACGATCGCCTCGCCGAGATCATTCGCTTCGAGAACACCCTCGCGGACGATGGCGCGCTGATACTGAAATTCTGGATGCACCTGAGCCGGGACGCCCAGAAGGAACGCCTCGAGGCGCTCTCGGCCGACCCGATGCTGAGCTACCAGGTCAAGGACAAGGACTGGCGCAACCACGAGTATTACGACGATTTCATCCACGCCGCCGAGAAGATCATTACGCGCACCAACCGCGCAGCCGCCCCGTGGACGATCGTGGAAGGGGTCGACCCGTATTACCGGCACATTCGGGTTGGCGAGGTCATCCGCGCGGAACTGGAGCGGCATATTGCGATCCACGAAAACTCGCCGGAGAATCCGGCGCCGGCCCGGCCGGAGCCGCACGGACTGGACGGCGGCGAATCGCTGCGGCCTCGCACGATCTTCGACAATATCGACCTGTCCGTGCGACTCACGGACATCAAGTACCCGAAAAAGAAGAAAAAGCTGCAGGCGAAGCTGGGCGAACTCGGCCGCAAGGCGCATGAGCAGGGCCAGTCGACCGTGCTCGTTTTCGAGGGGCCCGACGCTGCCGGCAAGGGGGGCGCTATCCGGCGCACGGTCTGGAGCCTAGACGCCCGGACCTACCGGATCTACCAGTTCGCCGCTCCGACGGATATCGAGCGCGCGCATCATTACCTGTGGCGCTTCTGGTCGAAGCTTCCGAAAGCAGGGAATGTGTCCGTCTTCGACCGCAGCTGGTACGGCAGGGTCCTCGTCGAGCGCACCGAGGGGTTTGCCACCGAAGACGAATGGCGCCGGGCGTTCGGCGAGATCAACGATTTCGAGAGCCAGATCGTGGACCGCGGCATCCTTCTCCTGAAGTTCTGGCTGCACATCTCGAAGGAGGAACAGCTGAAGCGCTTCGAAGAACGCGCCGAGTCACGCTACAAGCACTGGAAACTCACCGACGAGGACTGGCGCAACCGGGAGCAATGGGAGCAGTACGAGATCGCCGCGCACGACATGGTGCAGTTCACCAGCACCAGGGCTGCACCGTGGATACTCGTCGAGGGCGACAGCAAGCACTATGCAAGGCTGAAGGTCCTCAAGACGATTTGCGACGCGCTCGAACAGCGCATCGACTGATCAACCTAGCGTCGATCGAATCTTCTGCATCTCGCGGTAGCGCGACGGAATGTCGTCACGCTCGGCAGCAGCGCGCAAATCGGCGAGTTTACGCAGCGATTTCAGCAATACCGGCAGCGGCGGGCCGCTCGCGGTCAGGCCGTCGCGTTCCTCGACCCCTGCACATACGGCCGGCTTTTCGATGAACTTGTGCACGAGCTTTTCGTGGTGTTGTATCGCGGTCGCCCCGTGCGCATCGCAGACCTCGAGGAACATTGCAGCGTTCCTGCGAAACCAGGGTGTATCAGCACTCGTCTCCAGGCTCTCGAGGAAGCTGTCCAACAGGCTTTTACGCCGCATGCAGTCGCGCAGCACGAGTTGGTCCTCGGGCCTCATGAACAGGAACTTGTCGACCAGCAGCTGCGAGTAATAGGGGTCGTCGGCGCGGCACAGCCCGAGCAGCAGGTCGATTACGTTGATGCCGGCAAAGTCGCCGGCATTCGCGCCGCGGTATTCGTGCAGGCCGACCTTGTGCGGCTTGTAATAAGGCCTCACGCAATAGAAGAACCGGTCGATATCGAGCTTCTCGAACAACTCGTCGTTGAACCGGCTGACGTCCCTCAACGCATCCCGCGCAGCAACGAGCAGATCGAAGGTTACTGAGTGCGACACGCCGAGCGGCAGCGTGCGCAGCAACGCCTCGGCGGCCCTGATGTAGGCGAAAACCGCTCGCGTGTTGTAGTCGATGAAGATCCGCTCGTCGTCGAGGGACGTGAAGCTCTTGTACACCCCGAGTTCTGCGCGGTTGTGCGTCTCGAGGTGCGCCGACGAGAAACGCGGAATCATGCCGAGCGTCGCGCCGAGCTGCATCGCCAGCGCCGAGGCTTCAACGAGCGGCGACTTGCGCTCCGCAGCCGGGTTGGTCAGCTCGTGCCGGCGGCAGGCCGCCATGTAGAAACCCACGTTGCCGAGCAGGTCGAACTGGCTGTCGAAACCCTCGTCCGTGTTGCCCTCCTCGAGCAAGGCCTTGATGTGGGTCCTTCCCTCTTCGAGGAGACGGGACTTGATTTCGTCGCCCACTCCTTCGACCTCGTTACGGTCGTCCGTCGCGAAATACATCTCCTCGAGCGCCGTGTTCATCTCTTTGAAGTCGTTGCGAATCCAGTAATCGAAGGCCTCGGTGTTATTTGTCATCGTCTTTTGTCCATGGATTTCGGGTGGCCACGGCCGGATGCGGCATTCTAACAATGGCAGGATGGCCGGCATTCCATTATTTTGGAGTGCATCATGCACCGCGAACTGTTCTATCTCGGGGAAGGTATATACCTCCTCAATCACTCCGTGGGCCGGCCGCCACGTGCGGCGCAATCGGCGGCAAGGAGCGGGTTTTTCGAACCCTGGGAGTCCGGCGCCTCCGAACCCTGGGAAGCCTGGTTTGCCGAGGTCGACCGGTACCGTTCGGCCGTCGCCATCTTGCTGGGCGGTAAAGCGGACAGCGTCTGCCCGCAGGCGAACCTGTCGAGCGCGCTGACCAAGGTCGTACACGCCCTGCCGCGGCGGATCGGACGCGATACCATCGTATACACCGAGGCCGACTTTCCATCGATGGGATTCGTGCTGGCGATGGCCGGGCGCACGGGCTTCCGGCTCCGTTGCATTCCGGGCACGGCCGACTTCGGCTCGCTTGCCTGCTGGGAAGCGGCGCTCGACGAAGACTGCTGCCTGGCGTTGATCACGCACGTGCATTCCAACACCAGCCGCCAGGTACCGGTGCGCGATATCTGCAAGCTCGCCCGGGATCGCGAGGTCATGACCATCGTGGACGTCGCGCAGTCGGCAGGCATCGTGCCCATCGACGTCCGCGACTGGGACGCCGACTTCGTCGTGGGCTCCTGCGTCAAGTTCCTCTGTGGTGGCCCGGGTGCCGGGTTCCTGTGGGTGAATGACCGGGTTCTGAGCGCATGTAGCCCAACCGATGTCGGCTGGTTCTCACACGCGGATCCGTTCGAATTCGACATTCATCAGTTCCGTTACGCCGAGAGCGCGTTGCGATTCTGGGGCGGCACGCCGGCCGTGCTGCCTTACGCGGTCGCCGCAAACAGCCTCGAGACAATGGTCGAGATCGGGATCGGGCGCATCCGGGCGCACAGCCTGGAACTTACGCAGGCCATCATCGACAGCGTGTCGAGAAAACACCTGTTCACACCGGCCCGCCCGGCCAGTCGAGGCGGCACCGTGGTGCTGGACTTTGGCGAGCAGCAATCGGCCGCGGCGAACGCGCTGACGGCCGCGGGCGTGCATTTCGACATGCGGCCAACCGGCATGCGGCTGTCTCCGCATATCTACACGTCGAGGGAAGAGATCGACATGGTCATTTCCTGCCTCGCGCCCTTTGCCCGCGCGGCCTTATAATGGGCGTCCACAGCAAGGAGCCATCATGAGTACCGCAGCCAAAGCAGAGAGCGCCATGAACAAGTCGAACCCCGCGACATCCTGGGCGTCGTTCAACTGGGAGGATCCGTTCCGGCTCGAGCAGCAGCTCACTGACGACGAGCGCCTGGTCATGGATACGGCACGGCAGTATGCGCAGGATCAGTTGGCGCCCAGGGTGCAGGAAGCCTACCGCGAGGAAAAGACCGATCCGGCTATTTTCCGGGAGATGGGTGAACTGGGGCTGCTCGGACCGACGATCGAAGGTTACGGCTGCTCCGGGCTCGGCTATGTCAGCTACGGGCTGATCGCCCGCGAAGTCGAGCGGGTCGATTCCGGCTACCGCTCGATGATGAGCGTGCAATCGAGCCTCGTGATGTACCCGATCTACGCCTACGGCAGCGAGGCGCAGCGTGAGAAGTACCTGCCGGGACTCGCGTCGGGCGAACTCATCGGCTGCTTCGGCCTGACCGAGCCCGATCACGGCTCGGACCCGGGCGGCATGAAGTCGCGCGCCCGCAAAGTCGATGGCGGCTTCGAGCTGACCGGCACCAAGATGTGGATCTCGAATTCGCCGATCGCGGACGTGTTCATCGTCTGGGCGAAGAACGAGGAAGGCCGGGTGAAAGGCTTCATACTCGACAGGGGCATGGCAGGGCTAAGCGCACCGAAGATCGAGGGCAAGCTCTCGTTGCGCGCGTCGATTACCGGTGAAATCGTCATGGACGGGGTGTTCGTGCCGGAGGAGAACATGCTGCCCGGTGCCGACGGGCTCAAGGGGCCGATGGGCTGCCTGAACAACGCCCGCTATGGCATCGCGTGGGGCGCGCTCGGCGCTGCCGAAGCCTGCTGGCACGCGGCGCGCGAGTACGTGCTGGATCGCAAGCAGTTCAACCGGCCGCTCGCGGCGAACCAGCTCATTCAGAAGAAGCTCGCCGACATGCAGACGGAAATCGGCCTGGGCCTGCAGGGCTGCCTGCAGGCGGGCCGCCTGAAGGACAACAACCAGCTCTCGCCGGAACTGATCTCGCTGCTGAAACGCAACTCCTGCGGCAAGGCGCTGGAGATCGCCCGCAACGCCCGCGACATGCACGGGGGCAACGGCATCTCGGACGAGTACGTCGTGTTCCGCCACATGGCGAATCTCGAGTCGGTGAATACCTACGAGGGCACGCACGATATCCACGCGCTGATCCTGGGCCGGGCGCAGACCGGAATACAGGCTTTCTCCGGCTGAGCCGGCGGTTATTCGACATGGCAATTAGGGGACAGTGACCCTAATTGTGGGCGGTGACCGCGATTGCGTTAGTGTTCACCCATGTGTGACACCTTCGTCGTCGTAGGGCCGGATCGGGTGCTGTTCGGCAAGAACAGCGACCGTGACCCGAACGAGGCCCAGGTATTGAGCTGGGTACCGGCGGCGTCGCATGCGCCGGGCTCCACGCTGCGCTGCACCTGGGTCGACATTCCGCAGGTAGCGAGAACCCATGCCGTATTATTGAGCCGGCCGTTCTGGATGTGGGGCGCCGAGATGGGCATCAACGAGCACGGCGTCGTCATCGGCAACGAGGCGATCTTCACGCGCGAGTCCCTGCAACGCGAAGGCCTGCTGGGGATGGACCTGGTCCGGCTCGGACTGGAACGCGCAGACTCGGCGAACGACGCAAAGGAAGTCATCTGCGAACTCGCCGCACAACACGGCCAGGGCGGCCGTTGCGGTTACGACAAGCCCGGGTTCAGCTACCACAACAGCTTCCTGGTCGCGGACGCCGTCGGCGCCTGGGTCGTCGAGGCGGCCGGCAGCAGGATCGCGACACGGCGCATCGATGACGGCGCGTACGCAATCTCCAACGGGATCACGCTGGCGGAACTGGCTTCGCTCGAAGACCGTCTCCGGCCCCGCGTCGCGATGGCGGCAACGCGCCGGGAGCGCGTGACATGCCTTGCAGAATCGGCGACCCGGGCTCATCTCGCGATGGAGGTGCTGCGAGATCATGGCGAGAGCAGCAAGCGCCCGCGCTACCGCCGGCTGAACGGGGCAATGGGCGCACCCTGCATGCACGCCGGCGGCTGGCTCGCCGCCAGCCAGACCGTCGGCAGTTTCGTCGCCGAACTCGGCAGGTCCGGGCACCGCTGTTGGGCAACCGGCACCGCCGCGCCCTGCCTGAGCGTGTTCCGCCCGGTCTCCGTGCACAACCGGCACGATGTCGGCACGCCAACCGGCTGGCTGGACCACAGCCTGTGGTGGACCTTCGAATCCGTGCATCGCACTTTGCTGGGTGCCGACCCGCGCTTACTCGAGGAGTACCGTTCGGACCGCAACCGCGTGGAGGCGCTCGTCCTCGACAACGACGAGGCTGAAGCCTGGCAGATCGCTGACAACTGGCTCGGCAAGTGGCACGCACGCCTGCCCCTTGAGAGTAGCACCGACTCCCGCCCGGCATGGCTCCGGCGTTACTGGCAGCGCATGACCGAGCAGGCCTCGCGAAACAGCCGCTTACCGTGGCGCCCGGCATAGGCCGGCAACCGCACTATTTCAGACCGATCGCGTCGCGATCGCCGGCGACACGTTGCTCGCCCTGCGCGCCGGCCCTGCGACGGCAACCTGGCCGACTGTCAGCAGGACGAACATCGCCGACGGGATCACGTACCAGGCCAGCGGCTCGAGGGCGAACGCCTCGACCAGGAACATGTTCAGGGCAACGGCCAGCAGGCCGCCAGCGATGATCCCGATCACGCTAACCAGCAGGTTTTCGACCATGAAGTGACGGACGATAGACGCCCGGCTTGCCCCCAGCGCACGACGGATGCCGATCTGGCGCGTTCGACGACTGACGTTGAAACTTGCCAGGCCGACGATTCCGAGTCCCGTGATCGCCGTGAGGAGCGTCACGATGAAGGTCAGGATACTGATCATCGCGGCGTCACCGAGATAGGCGAGCTTGCGTACATCGTCCATGGTCTGCACGGCCTCGATGATGCGATCGGGGTTGCTCTTCACCAGCATGTCCTCGATCTCGGCCATGAGTTCGTCGCGGTAGCCCGGCTCCGTGCGCACGATGTAGCGGGTGTAATCCCAATCCTGTTTCCGCGGCACGAGCATGGCGCGCTCCAGGCCCGACCAACCCTGCCACGGCGCCTGCAGGCGCTCGACAACCCCGATGATATTGACGGGGTCGTCATCGTCCACGTAGAACGTCTTGCCGACGTATGAGCCGGTCTCGTCCGGAAACAGATCCTCGGCCAGCGCGCGCGACACGATGACGACGGGCGGCCAGTCGTTGACCTCGTGGTTGACCCAGTCGACCTGGTTCGGCATGAAGTTGGTCCCTTCCACGAGGTCCACCGCGAAGGTCTCGACCGTATGTTCGTCGGAAAAATAGATTGCCGTGCTGCTGTCGCTCTTGCCCTCGCCCGGCTCCAGCGTCACGCCTTCCGACCAGCCGCTCTGCAGCAGCGGCAACGAATTCGATGCCGTCGCGCTGCGGACGCCGGGGACGTTGCGCAACACATCGAGATCTTCCTCGACGAGGGACCTGATGTCGGCATCCTCGGCAAACGACACGCTGACCAGCGTGAATGTGTTGGCTTCGTCCAGGCCACTGGGGCGGGCGATATTGCGCGAACGCTCCTGGATGATGGCGATCGCATTGACCATGATCGTCATCGTGACGGCGATTTGCAGCGCGATGAGCAGGAAGCCACCCTTGTTCCGGAGCATTGCCCGCCAGATCGGTCCGAATTCCATGTCGCTCTCCTACTGTATTCTGAGTTGACTCGCCGGCGTGATGTTGCAGGCGCGCCAGGTCGGATAGAGTGCCGCCCCGAGTGCGGACAACACGGCAAGGAATACGGCGAGCAGCACCATCGACCAGTCCATGCGGACCAGGTGCTCGATAAAGTCGTATTCGATGAACAGATGTTCGATGCCGCGCAGACCGAGCCAGGTCATTGCGATGCCGAGCAGGCCGCCGGCCGTACCGATCATGCCCGCCTCGACGATGTACTGCGCAAACAGCGTCGCCTTGCTCGCGCCGAGGGCCCTTCTCAGGCTGATGTCCTTCGCCCTGCGCATGACCTTGGCGAGCAGTAGTCCGATCGTGTTCAGCAGGCAGACGACCAGGAACAGGATGGCGAGACTCAGCAGGATGCCGACCGTGTCGTCGACGACTTCCTGGTACTCCAGCCATTCCGCTGGCGTGTGCAGCCGATTGTTAAGCGGCCGCGGAAACCGGCCGAGTTGCTTTTGCTCTTCGACGTACGCGTCGAGGAAACGCATGTAGTCCTGCTTCTGCGATGCATCGCCGAGTTCTATCCACATCTGTATCCAGATGCACTCCGATGCGAGAAAAGCCTCGAAGCCACCGTCTTCGACGGGCTTCCAGCAACTCGTGTTGCCGGACCGGCTGAATTTGTTCGCCACGGCGTGCGAAAACGGCAGGTAGAGCTGTTCGGGAGCCCCGTAGGGATTGTTGTTGAGGTCATAGAACTTGGGGACCGGCGTCCATTCAGCCAGCACACCGGAGATCCGGTACGGCTCACCGTTGACCGTCAGCATCCTGCCAACCGGGTTTTCACCGCCGTAGAGTTTCTCATTCAGCTCCCGTGACAGGACCACGACGCGCTCCTCGTTGCGGTCCGACGCGTGGTCCCAGCCGGCTCCGTAGGCGAACGGCACGTCGAACATCGGGAAGAAATCCGACGTCGTCGCGCGCACGTCGAGCGTGAACGGCCGGGCATCCTCGCCATCCGGCTGCACGATCCTGCTGGTCTTGTAGCTCGTGGTCTGGCGGAAAGCCTCTCCCGCGTCGTACAGCGCCCTGGCGTCGAGATAGGTCATCTGCTCCGGCGGCAAGTCAGGGTCCTCGTAAGGATCGGCCGGGTTCCAGTTGTCCACCTGCACGTGGTACAGCACGTCGTTCTTGTGAGCGATCGGATTGTCGCTCATCACGTGCCTGACGGTGACGATCGTCATGCAGGCGCCGATGCCGATCGCGACCGCGGCAACCATCAGCGAACTGAGCGCCGGGTTGGCGCGAATACTCAGGAGGCCGAGCTTCAGGTAATAGGCGAACATGCTCGACCCCCTGTCAGGCGTTCGCCGCTGCGGCGAAGCGTGTTTCCTGCGACTTGTCACTGGCGCAGCGATCACCGACATTGCCGTCGCGGACGAAGATATTGCGCTTCGCCCGGTCCGCCAGCGTGAGCTCGTGCGTCACCATGATGATTGTCGTGCCACTCTCGTTGATCTCTGCCAGCAGCTCCATCACGCTGTCCGCCATCTGCGTATCCAGGTTCCCGGTCGGCTCGTCGGCCAGCAGGAATCGCGGCTCCCCGGCCAGTGCACGCGCAATCGCCACGCGCTGCTGCTGTCCACCGGACAGTTGCGCCGGCAGGTGTTTCATGCGCGAAGCGAGCCCGACCATCTCGAGGCAGCGTTCGACACGGCGCCTGCGTTCGGCCGTCTTGAAGCCCCGGTAGCGCAGCGGCACGTCGACGTTGTCGAAAATATCCAGCTCCGGGATAAGGTTGAAGCTCTGAAAGATGAACCCGATCTTCTCGTTGCGGACGCGCGAGCGCTCCCTGTCGTTCAGCGACGACACATCGCGACCGTCGAGTTCATAGCTACCGTCGGTCAGTTCTTCCAGCAGGCCGGCGATGTTCAGGAACGTGGTCTTGCCGGAGCCGGACGGGCCGGTAACGGAAACGAATTCACCTTCGTCGACGCTCAGCGAAAATTCCCTGAGCGCGTGCGTTTCGACCGTGTCCGTGCGGTACACCTTGGATACGCTGTGCATTCTTAACATGGCTGTGTTCTCCGTTTGCCTGCACGTGAGTAGGACCTGTCAGCCCTAATTGGTGAGCAGGACCGTATCCGCGCCGCGGAACGGGTCCAGGTTGGATATAACGATGGTCTCGCCCGGCTCGAGGCCGGAAAGGACTTCGACGGTGCCCAGGCTGCGCGCGCCCGTTTCGATCTGGCGGCGCGTCGCGACGCGATCCTCGCCAACGACGTAAGCAACACGGCCTGCCCCGCTGTCGAGGAACTGGCCGCGCTGCACCAGCAGCACGTCCGGGTGTTCGGCCAGCAGGATGCGGGCGGTGAGGCGCTGGTTCTGGCGCAGGTTGGCCGGCATGTCTCCGTCGAAGCGGATGCGGCTGGCGACCTGGTTGCCGACGATCTCCGGGGACACGGCGACCAGCTGCCCCGGATAGGTCCTGCCGGCGACGAGGATCTCGGCCTGCATGCCGATCGCGAGATCGTCGGCATAGCTTTCCGGGACCTGCGCGTCGATCTCGAAGCGCGACAGGTCCACGACGGCCATGACCGGCAGGTCACTGGAAACGGTCGCTTTCTGCTCCACGAGCAGGTCACCGACGATGCCGTCGACGGGCGACGTTATCGACAATTCCCGGACCTGGCGCCGCAGGTCCTCGACGACCAGTTCCTGGCGGCCGAGATCGAACTCGCTCGCACGGAGTTCAAAGGCGAGTCTTTCGTTGAACAGGTCCGCGTCGGCAGTCGCGTGTTCGTGGGCGAGCTCTGCGTTGCGCAGATCGTCCTGCGCCTTCTCGTAGTCGATCAACGGAATGACGCCGCGCGCGTGAGCGTCGTCCGCCCGGCGCTTCTCCCGCTTTGCGGCAACGAGCGCCACGTCCGCCAGGTCTGCGGCCTTGCGCTTTTCGAGGGCCTGCTGCTTGGATTCGATGCGCTGCCGCTCGAGTTCCATCCTGCGCTGCTCGAGCGCCGACTCGCCTTGCCGTAGCGCGCTGGCGAGATCGGGGCTCTCGACCGTCGCAAGTACCTGCCCGGCCATGACCTGCTCGCCCGCCTCCACGAGCAACGTGATCGTGCCCGTTTCCGTGGCGTAGAGCGTCGGGCTCACGGCGGCCACGACGCGCCCCTGCACGGACACGTCGCGCACCAGGTCGCCGCGGGTCACCGTCGCGGTGCGGATACGGTCGTAGGGAACGCTAACCGCCGCGTTGGCCCAGCGCTCGACCCAGGGCGCCGCGAATAGTAGAGAGGAGACAACGAGGACCGCGCTCGCGCCGGCGATCACCAGGCGCTTGCGTGGCCGGGATGGCGCGATCTGCACGTCCTGCGCCGATGTGTCCGAAATCCTCAATTCCCCACCCCCTGCGATATCCGGGAAACACAGTAGCCTGTGCTGATTTACTCTTTAGACGCGCGGGATGCGGAACCGGTTTAAACCGGCTACAGGGTCCGGGAGTGTATGTGGCTGATCTTGTCCGTCATCGGCAGGCGGAAGAACCGCCTGAGTTCGGCGAGTACGTTGCCACCGTCGTCGACGAGGCGGCTGCGCAGCGCGTGGCAGAACCGCGCCGCATACTCGTTCGCGGCACGATACCGCGCGAGCTGCTGGTCGTCGAGTTCGGCATGAAAACTCACCTGGCCGAACAACCAGCCGTGGAGGTGGTCGAGCAACTCGGTCCTGCCCTGGCCGAGAGCGAGCAGCGTGGTGCCGACGAACTTGTCGATCTCGGCCTGCAGCTCGAGTTCG
>Ga0224502_10000669_pt1 | contig 11688 bp, 12 predicted proteins | sample SF_Oct11_sed_USG_5_FD_169104 | JGI IMG/M metagenome (GOLD analysis project Ga0224502, IMG submission 169104) | Sediment microbial communities from San Francisco Bay, California, United States - SF_Oct11_sed_USGS_13 | ecosystem: Environmental > Aquatic > Marine > Sediment | place: USA... | reverse complement strand
TCAAGAGAGCTGTGAGGATCCCTCAGCCGCTGCCCTCGACACGCCGGACGCACGCGACGAGCAGATCGCCTTTCTGGAGTCCTTGCCGCACGAAGAACGTTGGAAGTACTGGCAGAGGCAGTTCGGAAGATGCCTGCGTTGCTACGCGTGCCGCGCTGCGTGTCCTCTCTGTTACTGCTCTACGTGCATCAGCGACAAGCACCGTCCGCAGTGGGTCCCCACCTCTATCGACCACCGCGGAAACAGCACCTGGAACATCATCCGCGCGGTTCACCTGGCCGGGCGATGCTCTGGGTGTGACGAGTGCGCGCGGGTGTGTCCGGCCGACATCCGGCTCGATCTGATCAACCGCAAGTTGTCGCTCGAGGTTAAACGGCAGTACGGAGCGATCGGTCTGGATCCCGCGGAAAAGTCGGCGTTGGTCGACTTCCGGATGGAAGATGCCGAGGAGTTCATCCTGTGAGGAGAGTTTGATGGATTCATCGTGGAAGCTGACCGACGCCCAGCTCAGGGAGTGGTTGAGCACCCTTCTTGACGGCAACAGCGTCGTCGCGCCGATCGAAGAGGACGGAGTCTTGCTGTTCCGCCCGATTGCATCGGAGGAACAGGCCGTCGTCAAACCATCGGGCAAGACGAGGTGGTCGCCGAAGGAGTTTCTCTTCCCGCGGTCGGAGGCCCTGTATCGCTACGACTTCAAAGGTGAAGCCGTCCAACTCGAAGATCCGCCCCTGCCCGACGAGCACCAGGTGCTATTCGGTGTGCGGAGCTGCGATGCTTCCGGGATCGTCCGCCTCGACGAGATCTTCCTGAGCGGAACCAAGGACCGCCTTTACGCCGCCCGCCGGGAGAACACGACGGTCGTCTCGGCGGCCTGCGCGGCGGCCGATGTGGAGTGCTTCTGCACCGCAGTCGGTTACTCACCAGTCGGCGAGGAGGGGAGCGACGTTCAGCTCGTGCCCCTCGGCGAGGACTGGATGCTGAGGGTGCTCACCGACAAGGGCCGGGAACTCGTCGGCGATGCCGGCGACGGCTGGACGGCGGCGACCGCCAAGGACGGCAACCGCATCGCGGAGCAAGAAAAATCGGTCGCCGGACAAATCGAACGGAGCCCGGTCAATCGGGAATGGTCGAAAGTCTTGGAGGAGGGCTTCGAGCACGGCGCGTGGGACCGGCTCGCCCAACACTGTCTAGGCTGCAGCGTGTGTGCGTACGTGTGCCCCTCCTGTTCGTGCTTCGACATGAACCACGAGGCCAACGCGTGGTGCGGAGAGCAGTGCCGATCGTGGGACGCCTGCACCTTCCCGCTCTTCACCCACCACGCCTCCGGCCACAACCCGCGCGAGACCAAGCAAGAGCGTTATCGACAACGGGTGCTCCACAAGTTCGCGTTCCGAGAAAAGGACGACGAGCCCTTCCGTTGCGTGGGCTGTGGGCGCTGCGTCGCGCAGTGTCCGGCCGGGCTCGACATCGTCAACACGGTGGCCGCGGCGGTCGAGGCCATTCGGGAGGAGGGCGCCGATGCCGCTCGCTGAAGCAGTACCCAATCCGTATCAGCCGAGCCTGGTTCGGATCCACGACTTCTCGGACGAAACGCCGGACGTCCGAACATTACGGCTTCAGTTCGTCGACGATGCCGAGGCCGGTGCGTTTGCCGGTTGGGAGCCGGGCCAGTTCGGCCAGTTCACCGTCTTCGGCGCCGGTGAATCGGTCTTTGCGCTGGCTAACGCTCCCTGGCGGCCAAATAGAGATCGGCCGAGGGCACCGACGATCGAGTGCACCTTTCGCATGGTTGGCAAGGTGACCTCGGCTCTGCGTGCAATGTCCAAAGGACAGGTCATCGGCTTCCGCGGCCCCTACGGCAACCACTTCCCGGTTGATGACTGGAAGGGCAAGGACCTCGTTTTCATCGGTGGGGGCATCGGCATGGCGGCCCTGCGCTCGGCGATGCTCGACGTCATCAACCGAAAGCAAGACTTCGGCAAGCTCGTGATCCTCAACGGCGCACGATCGGTGGGCGACATGGTTTACACCGACGAGATGCCGAGCTGGCAGGAGGTCGATGGTGTGAAGGTGGTGCGAACCGTAGACCCGGGAGGCGAAACCGAGGATTGGGACGGCGAGGTGGGTCTCCTGCCCAACGTCTTCGAGGGCCTCGGTCTCGACCCGGACGGGCGCATCGTCATCGCCTGCGGGCCGCCGATCATGCTCCACTACCTCTTCCTCAGTCTTGGCAAGGTCGGGTACTCGCCCGATCAGGTCGTGACGACCCTCGAAAACAAGATGAAGTGCGGTATCGGCCACTGCGGTCGTTGCTACGTCGGTCCCTTCTCGGTCTGCAGGGACGGTCCAGTTGTGACGTGGGCCGAGCTGAGCGACTTGCCGAAGGACTACTGATGGATCCGCGAAACCACACCGGATCGCAGATCGGAGCTGCATCGTCATGAATGCGAGAATTAGACCCGACTGGGACATCAGGGATGCCATCCTCGAAATGGGCGGCACCGACGCCTACAAGTGTTACCAGTGTGGCAAGTGCATGGCGGTGTGTCCGTGGACCCACGTCGAATCGGTGGTCTTCCCCGTGTATCGGACGCCGCAATCCGTCAAGTTCGGCGCCATCATGTCGTCGGAAGACACCAACGAGATCGAGCGCGAAGTCACCGAGGTCTACCGTTGCGTAGGCTGCGAGTCATGCAGCACCTGGTGCCCGCACGGCGTCCACATGCCTGACATCATGCGCGGCATCCGCCGAATCCTGGTCGAGTTCGGATCCTATCCGTCCGAGCTTTCGGAGTCAGTGTCCCGGATCCACAGCTCGGGGAATCCCTTTGGCGAACCGAGGGAAAATCGGGCGGCGTGGACTGAGGGGGCGGAGGTGCCGCCCTTCGAAACCGGGATGGACTACCTCTTTTCGCCGTGCTGCGTGCCGGCCTACGACCCGCGCGCGGTCAAGGTGGCGAAGGCTTCGGTTGAAGTCCTGAAAGCTGCAAACGTCAGCTTCGGGATCCTTGGCGACGGCGAGTCCTGTTGCAGCGAGGCCATTCGCAGGGCCGGCGCCGAGGAGGTCTTCCAGGAAGTTGCCGGCGCCAATGTCACAGCCTTCAGCGAGGCCGGTGTGAAGAAGGTGGTGACGACCTCGCCGCATTGCCACCGGACCTTCGACCAGGAGTACGGAGAGCTCGAAGCGGAATTCGAGAGCGTCCATCAAACCCAGCTCTTTGCCAGGCTCATCGAACAACAGCGGCTCGAGCCGAAGAAGACGCTCGACAAAAAGGTCGTATATCACGATCCGTGCGCGCTCGGTCGAGGCTGTGGAGTTTACGACGAGCCGCGCGAGGTCCTCAAAAGCATTCCCGGGCTCGAGTTGGTGGAGATTCCCAACTACTCCCGTGAGTACAGCCTGTGCTGTGGAGGTGGCAGCGGCGGCGTGTGGCTGGAAAGACCGAAGGGCGAGAGATTCTCAGATATCCGCGTCCAGCAGGCGGCTACGACCGGGGCCGAGGTCCTGGCCGTGGCCTGTCCCTACTGTCTGCAGATGTTCGAGGATTCGGTCAAGACGATGGACCTCGAACTCGAGGTCAAGGACGTCAGCGAGCTTTTGGCCGAGGCTTTGTAGTCTGCCCTGAGAAACGCCACCGTGATCCGAAATTGGGTGTGGTGCGGTGCCGAGGTGTTGAGGCCCACGGGCTGCTGCATTAGATTGTATTCAGAGTTCCAGAAATAGGGGCGCTCTAGCCCTCCGAAAGAACGCGTCCCGGATCGGTGGTCAGCATGGAATGTATCAGCTGTGTCCGTATTTTCGAGGAGGTCGGGGATGCCTTCAACTCGACCCTTGGAACCGAAGAGAAGCTCGAGAAGGTGGCCCGGGCAATCGTCAAGTACCTGGATATCAAGGCGTGCCACTTTCGAGTTCTCAGCCGTGATCAGAAGAACCTCGAGCACGTCGCGTCCTTCGGGCTCAGTAGGAAATTTCTGGACAAGGGCGCGGTGTACGCGGAGAAGAGCGTCGCCGAAGCGCTCAAGGGGCACCTCGTCATGGTCGAGGATTGTGCCGACGACCCGCGGATCCAGTTTCCGAAAGAGCACGCTGAAGAAGGCATCGTGTCATTGCTCACCGTCCCGCTCAGCGCGCGCGGCAACGTCATCGGAGTCATGCGCCTCTCCTCTGGAGAAAGGAGAGAGTTTTCCGAACAGGAGTTGACGGCCATCAAAACCCTTGCGTCCTTCTCAACCAGCGCCATCACCCACTCGATGTTCCATGACATCCTCGGCGAGGTCGCCGCGGCCGCGCGGTCGTCGCTCGATCTGAAGGAGGTCCTCGAGTCAACTGTGCGGGTGGTGTGTGAGAGCCTGCGCGTCAGGGGCAGCACGATCCGGCTTCTCGATAGGCGCGGGAACCTCGAGCTGCGAGCGGCCTTTGGTCTGAGCCAGAAGTACCTGGAGACTGCGTCGACCGACCCGGGCGAAGCGGTGTCCGACGCTCTGGAGGGAACGTGTGTGGCGATTCTCGATGCACATGCGGACCCCCGAATTCGACATCACGATGAGATGGAGAGAGAGAAGATCTCCTCGGTGTTGTTCGTGCCGCTGATGAGCCGTGAAAAGGTGATCGGAGTCTTGTCGGTCTACACCCACAACCCCTACACCTTCTCCGATGATGAGAAGGAACTTATGACGGCGCTCGGAGAGCAATGTGCGCTGTCGATTCGCAACGCACAGATGTACCACACCATCAAACGCAGGTACCAGGATGTGGTGAACGAGTTCCAGGTGTGGTTCGAGCATTACCAGACGTACCCTGTGCGGAGGGATGACCAGATCTGAGCCCGTTGATCGGGCGGCAGTTTAGATTCTGCGTCTCGATACCTGGCGTTTCGGCGACCGAGGCCGCATCTTGTATATAAGAACAACTTAGAAAAGCTCACGGCTGCGGTGAAGCACTGTTCGCTCCGGCGTTGCCGTGGCGAAAGGGGGGCTTCATGGCGGGGACCATCGCTACACCACAATTCGTGGCAGATATCGAGAAAAACCTAACGCTGAAGGATGGACGGCAGGTGACTGTGCGAAGCATGCACCCGACCGATGTCGAAAGATCGTACGAGTTTTTTTGTGCCCTCCCCGAAGAAGATCGCAAGTATCTTCGAGTTGACGTGACCCGTCGCAGGATGGTGGAACGACGCACCACCGAGGTCGACCGCAGCCGGATCGAGCGCCTGGTGGTGGTGCACGATGACGAGATCGTGGCCGATGGAGCACTGCACCTCGAGGGTCACGGCTGGGGTGATAACGTCGCGGAGATCCGGTTGATCGTTGCCCGCGAGTGGCAGCGAACCGGCCTCGGTACGCTGCTCACGCGAGAACTTTTCCATCTCGCGTCCCAAAACCGGGTTGACCGAATCATCGCGCGGCTCATGCGTCCGCAGGAAGGGGCGCACCGCATCATGAAGCGCCTCGGTTTCAGCGAGGAGTTCCTGATTCCGGAACACGTTCGGGATCAGGACGGAGCGTGGCAGGACCTCATTATCATGCGCTGCCCACTCGAGGACCTGTGGCGGGAGATGGAGTCCAACTTCGAATCTTCGGACTGGCGCCGGCACAGGTAAGAGATCGGGCGCTCAGGTGTGCGATTAGCCTTCGCCGTTCTCAGGGTCTGCGGTCTCACCGAAGAAGTTGACGCCTTCGTAGCGCGATGCGTCCTCGCCGAAGCGGTTGATGCCGTCCGGGGCCCTCAAGAACGTGGCCTGTTCTCCGAAAACGCGTGAAAAGCTGACCCGAACCATCACCTCATCATCAGACTCGGTCAGAATGTCTACCAGTTTTTCGTCGAGGCTGGAGGTCAAGTCGGAGCGGCACATCGGACAGCGGAAGGTGTAGATCTTACCCTCCTCGAATTTCATTGATCGCGAATGGACGACCGAGTATTCGCCGAGTTTTGCGCTCAGCAACATCAGTTCGCGGTCATTGCCATTCTCCACCAGGAAAATGACTTTGGTGCCGGGGTTGAGCATCCGGCGGCAGTGCGGGCAGAAGTACGAGCGGCCCATATATCCCTCCAAAAGGCGATCGCGATGAGTGTCGCGATCGCCTACCCGATAATATTAACTCCTTTTAGCGATAACGGATAGCGATTCCACCCGCCCACCCGACACTGGATACTCGATCTGCCCACCCACCCGTGGACATCCGAATCCGACTTTCGAAGATTTGGTTTTATCGAGCATCCAGCATCCAGCATCCAGCATCGAGTATCGAGTATCGAGTATCGAGTATCAGCGTGGGAACGTGGATAATGGCCTCATGACCTCCGCAGACCACATGCTTGCCATCGACTTCGGCACCCAGAGCGTACGCGCCCTGCTCTTCGACCCGCGAGGCGGTCTGGTGGCTGGGAACAAGGTTGACGTCGAACCCTACTTCTCCGACCGTCCGGGTTGGGCTGAGCAGGATCCCCTCTATATGTGGCGGTCTCTCTGCGAGGCCTGCCAGGGTCTGTGGGACAAAGACCCATCTGCCAAGGAGAAAGTGGTTGGGGTGGCGCTCACGGCCCAACGGGCGACCATGATCAATGTGGACGCCGACGGCGAACCCATGCGTCCCGCCATCATCTGGCTCGACCAGCGGCGGACCGAGGGGTTGCCCCAGGTGAGTGGGCTATGGGGCCTCGCCTTCCGGGCGGTACGAATGCGCCAAACCGTGGCCCACTTCCAGGCAGAGGCAGAAGCCAACTGGTTGCAGCGCCACCAGCGGGAGCTATGGGATAGGACCCACAAGTACCTCTTCCTTTCCGGCTTTCTGGCGCACCGCCTCAGCGGCCGCTTTGTCGATTCGGTGGGCTGCCAGGTCGGCTATGTTCCCTTCGACTACCGACGGCTGCGGTGGGCCGGGCCGCGAGACTGGAAGTGGCAGGCGATCCCGATAGGTCGCGAGCTCCTGCCCGAGCTCGTGCCTCCCGGTCAGCAGATGGGTGAAATCACGCGGTTGGCCGCCGAAGCGACGGGCATCCCCGCGGCCACACCCCTGATCGCCGGTGCCGCCGACAAGGCCTGCGAGGCCCTCGGCGCGGGCTGCATCGAACCGGATGTCGCCTGTCTGAGCTACGGCACCAGCGCGACCATCAATACCACCCACCAGAAATATGTCGAACCGGTGCCGATGCTGCCGCCGTTCCCGGCGGCGGTGCCGAACGCCTACAGCCTCGAGGTGCAGATCTACCGCGGCTACTGGATGGTGTCGTGGTTCAAACAGGAGTTCGGCCTCCGCGAGATGCGGATTGCCGAAAAACGCGGCATCGAGCCGGAAGCTCTCTTCGACGAGCTCATCGCCGACGTCCCGCCGGGTTCTATGGGTCTGGTGCTGCAGCCCTACTGGTCGCCCGGGGTCAAGGTCCCGGGGCCGGAGGCCAAGGGAGCTGTGATCGGCTTTGGTGACGTCCACACTCGGGCCCACTTCTACCGCGCCATCCTCGAAGGCCTGGCCTACGCCCTACGCGACGGTGGCGAGCGATGTCAGCGCCGCAGCGGAGTCCCGCTATCAGAGATTCGGGTGGCCGGTGGGGGATCCCAGAGTGATGCCGCGATGCAGATCACCGCTGACATCTTCGGCATGCCCGCTTCGCGTCCGCATCTCTACGAGGCCTCGGGCCTGGGCGCGGCGATCGACGCCGCGGTCGGCGCAGGGGTACATCCCGACTTCACCACCGCGGTCAAAGAGATGACCCACATCGGCGACACCTTCGATCCCGATCCCAAGAACCGCTCGATTTACGATGGGCTCTACCACGAGGTCTACCTCAAGATGTACCGGCGCCTGCAGCCGATGTATCAGAAGATCCGGTCGATCACGGGTTATCCGCCCTGATCCCGTGCCCGAACCCACGCAACCCCAACGAAGACTGCACCACCAACGAGCCCGAGCAGCATATCCAGGAGAGTGTCCTCGAGTCCTTTTTGCGTATTGGTTCCAAGATATCGGTCGGACAGATACTCCGCGAACTCCCAGAGCACTGCGCTTGACGCAGCGGAGGTCAAGGTGAGCACCGCAATCGCGGTGCTGTTTGGTTGCCCAAAGGCACCGGTACGAGCGCATATGGAGTAGGTGGTCCAGAAGAAGAAGGCGATGGCCAGGCCGCCGAGGAGATGCATCGGGGTATCGAGGGGAGGAAAAGCTTCGTATGCGCCAACCCCGTGCCACAGGATCATGTGGGCCGCAAACACCAGGGCTGGAGCCCAGCCTGCTTTGCGTAGTGATTCGATAACCGTATTCATGACATCAGCTGGATTTCCGATTGCCTCTACCAGCTTAGCTCCACCGAAAACAGCGGACCGGTCCCATCGATGCGCTCATCGAGGTCGCTGGAAAGGGGAGTCGGGCATCCATTTACCGTCGAGACCGTAGCCTGCTGCGATCTGGAGAGCGACTCATCATCAAATTATTGCTTTTTCTGTTTTGCCTTCTTCTTCACTTTGGGTTTTGGAAGTTCTTGTTCCGTGAGCCGTACGAGAGTGCTGAGCCAATCCTTGTCTTCGATCTGCTCCTCAATGAGGAACGAGGGTTTCGCTCCCGGATAAGGGGGAGCCTCGACCACATCACCGATGAACGACCTCCCCGCCTCGGTGGGTTTGATGAAGAGCTGGTTGTCGCAGACCAGGACCACAATCTTGCCTTCGCAGTAAAGCGCATATTCCCCGAACATCTTTTTTGACGTGATGCCGCCTACACCCTTGAGTTGATCGAGCACGAAATCGACGAATTCCTGATCAGATGCCATGCGGGTTCCTTCCGACTATAAATTTGCCTGTAGCCTGTCCAACCACGAGCAGGACTTCAGGGATTCCGCGGGGCGGCGACGATCCTGAACCCGACGTCGCTCTGACGGTGGTCCGGTTTGAAGAAATCTCGGAAGTAGGGTCGTGCACGGTTGGCGTGGATAAACCAGGAACCCCCCCGCACCACCCGGAACGATCCAAAGGATGGCCCACGGGGGTCCGTGACTGTTCCGCCGGGATATGCACCCTTCCAGTCCTCGCACCACTCGTATACATTCCCGAGCATGTCATACAGGCCCCAGGCATTGGCCTGCTTCTGGCCAACGGGGTGCGTCATGCTTCCACTGTTGGGGTCGTACCACGCCGCCGAACCCAGATTGCCGAGGCGATCCCCCGTTGTTCCTGCGCGACAGGCGTACTCCCATTCGGCTTCGGTGGGCAGGCGATATTGGGTTTCTCCCTTTTTCGAACTCAGCTTCCGGATAAACTCCTTCGCATCGTTCCAGCTCACCTGCTCGACGGGTAGGGAATCGCCCTGGAATTTCGACGGATTGGTCCCCATCACGGCCATCCATTGGGCCTGAGTCACCTCTGTCTTGGCTATGTAAAATGACCTGCTGATGGTCACCACGTGGGGCGGCTTCTCGTGGCTTCCAGCTGCGCTGGAGATCGACCCCATGGTGAATGAACCGGAGGGTATCCGGACGAAGTTCATTCCGATGCTGTTGGTCCAGCGCTGACTGTCTGGATCCGAAGCGTCCGATCTGGCGGGGAACTCGTTTGGCTCAGATTCAGATCGACAACTCGCAGACACTCCTGCTATGCCAAGCGCGACAATCGAAGAAAGAACCAGAGATCGCGTGATTTCAAAAACTCTTACCATGTCAGTACGGCTGCGCGAATCCAAACCGGTCACTGAGCCTCAGATCCAGGCCACACTTCGAACTCGGGCCCATCGAACTCCAGGAACTCGATCGGAGCGGCGTTTTCGACGATGAACGCCACCGTGACGCCTTCGCTCGGACTGTTCGGGTGGATCAGGATCTCTCGACCTGCGATGGCCTCTTCGAGATCGTCGACGACAAAGGCGACATGAGGGACCGTCTTCACGATCTCGGGGAACGGAGCATCCTCTTCGAACCGGATCCACTCCACACCGAATCTGCTGGTCTCGAACCCCGACACAAAAATTCTGAACTTCTCCAGATACACTTCGTCGTCTCGAGGAATCTCGGTCGGGATCCCGATGTGGTGGTATTTCAATTCACTGCTCCGAAGTCGACCCGCTCTAGTTAACACCGACTGTCCTCAACACCTTCACAAAACACAACAGATACGGGACCACCCTGGATGGTGTGGCGATCGACAGCATGCGACGGGTCGTGCCTTTCGATAGCGATAGCGATCCCGATAGCGATACCAAAACACGATAAAGGTATCATCACTGCATGCAAGCGACGGCCGTTGCCCACCCCAACATCGCCCTGATCAAGTACTGGGGCAAATCGGATATCGAGCGGAACATCCCTGCGGTGGGGTCGCTGTCGATCACCCTCGACGGACTGACCACGACGACCACCGTTTCTTTCAATTCGGATCTGGAAGAGGATGAGTTCCTCCTCGGCGGCAAGTCGATACCCGAAATGTCCGGCCGGGTGAGCCGCTGCCTCGATCTCGTGCGGGAGCGAGTTGGCGCCCAGACCCGGGCGAGGGTGGAGAGCAACAACGATTTCCCGACCGCCGCCGGGCTCGCCTCGTCAGCTTCGGGTTTTGCGGCGCTGGTGACCGCGGCCGATGTGGCGATGGGCGTCAACATCCCTCAGAACGAGCTCGCAGACATGGCGCGCCGTTCGTCGGGCTCGGCCGCGAGGTCGCTCTTTGGCGGGTTTGTGGAGTTGCGGTTGACCCCGGACGGCCCCCTCCCGACCGAAACCCGGCAGATCCTCGAGCCGTCCGACTGGCCCCTCCGTGTGGCCGTAGCGGTGACCGATGCCGGCCCCAAGGAGATCGGTTCCACCGAGGGTATGGTCCGCACGGAAAGAACCTCTCCGTACTATGCGGGCTGGGTGGACTCGTCAGAGGATGATCTCGCCGAGGTCCGGAGCGCAATCGCGCGGCGCGACTTTGAGGCGCTCGCTGAGGTCAGCGAATCGAGCTGCCTCAAGATGCACGCCGTCATGCTGTCGGCACGACCGGGGCTCGTGTACTGGAACGGGACAACTGTGGAGTGCATCCGGAAGGTGCGGAAGCTGCGCGGCGACGGTGTGCCGGTTTTCTTTACGGTCGATGCCGGCCCCCAGGTCAAGGCGGTCTGCGCCCCCGAAGCATTCGATAGGGTGGCCGCTGAGTTTGCCGAGGTCGACGGCGTGTTGCAGGTGCTGGCGAGCGGGCTTGGCGAGGGAGCGCGGGTGGTTGCGTCTTGATGGACGTGATCGAGGTCTCTGCTCCCGGGAAGCTGGTTCTTTTTGGAGAGTATGCCGTCCTCTTCGGAGCCCCAGCGGCGGTTGTGGCGGTCGACCGGCGGGCCATCGTCACGCTGCGTCCTTTTGCAGGCAATGGGTGGGAGGTCGCGGCGCCGGGTCTCGTGGCCCAAAGGGCACGGCTCGAAGTCGAACCCGACAACACCGTGCTCTGGCATGACGAGAAGCTAGGGCGCGACGCATTCAGCCTGATCGACACGTTGCTGCGGGGGATCGGGGATTCTGGCTCGATCAATCTCGTGAACCTGCCGCCGCTCGCGGCGACCCTCGATACGAGGGCTTTTTTTGAAAGCGCGGGTGGCTGGGAATCCAAGCTCGGGCTTGGATCGAGCGCAGCCCTGACAGTCGCGTTCGTTTCTGCGCTCGAGGTCTGGGCCGGCGGTGAGCCGACCGCACGTCTCCAGGAATTTGTGGACCTCCACCGAGGGGTTCAGGGGGGGGCG
>Ga0224502_10000668_pt1 | contig 11690 bp, 9 predicted proteins | sample SF_Oct11_sed_USG_5_FD_169104 | JGI IMG/M metagenome (GOLD analysis project Ga0224502, IMG submission 169104) | Sediment microbial communities from San Francisco Bay, California, United States - SF_Oct11_sed_USGS_13 | ecosystem: Environmental > Aquatic > Marine > Sediment | place: USA: California... | reverse complement strand
AAGTGGCATTCTCCAGTTTGTGACGTTGAAAATTTTTAAGAAAGGAGGATGTTATCATGACCAATGGAACTGTTAAGTGGTTTAATGACCATAAAGGGTTCGGATTCATTGAGCAGGAAGACGGAGCTGATGTGTTTGTTCATCATTCTGCAATCAATGCAGACGGTTTTAAATCCCTCAATGAAGGCGATCGAGTTTCCTTTGACATAGAGCAAGGACAAAAAGGTCTTGCTGCTGCAAATGTCACTTTGATGTAACCTTATATTCTGAGTAAAAAGGGCATTCCTTCTAATATTGAGGGGATGCCCTTTTTTTTGGTTTGAATTTATACCTTCCCAATTCGCTATCATCAGACCTTAAACCTCAACAAAGTCCGCTCGATAATCCTTTTATGCCTTTTATTGGCTGTATAATTCAATCTAATCAGGTTGATGCCTGCAGAATCTATACTTGGGAAGACAGCACGCCGGAAATAGATGGACAAAATCAGAAGGTTTTTTTGGAATTTAAATCATTATCAACAGGTGATTAAAGCAAATCATAAATTACCATAATCGAATTTTGACTCGATTCGGGTAAGAACTTAATACGAAACATGTTATAGGTGAAAAAATGAGCATAAATTCCTTGAGACAAATTAGAGAGTCTTTTTTGATCAGCAAGGCGGAACTTGCTAGAATAGCTAATTTATCAGTGCTCACTCTGACACGGATAGAAGGTGGTAAGCCATGCAGAGTGGAGACTAAACGAAAAATCCTTTTAGCGTTAGGTTTAAAATTATCAGATAGGGACATAGTATTTCATTAATCAAAGATTATTTCCAATTTGTGAAAGAGCATACCTGATATCTAACACATCCTTTTAAAATCTAACCCCTTAGAGGCTTGCCCTAAAGAATTCAAAAAAAAGTAAGGGATAGAGATGTCAAAGAAACATTTAGAATGCCCATTGTATAATCACAATAATTGTAAAGAGTCTCATAACCGGAAAGTCTGTGCTTTTGTCCGTAAAGATAAAACCTGTATCAAAAAGTTGCATAAATCGGCAAAGAAGCTCAAGAGGTAAGGTTATATTTGCTTGTTTTGATTGCAACAAGGAAATCCCAGAAGCATACTCGTACTGTCATTGGACCGGCTTAAAAATGGAATGGAGGAATTAGACTATAGGCTTATGGACAAAGAGAAGCTTTGGGGAGTCCGTGAGCACATCCTAACGCGGATATTTAGGATCTGAGGATTGTCAAATATCAAAAACTAATCATGGACAATTGAAGGAACGTTACTACAAAAACGGACATCCACCGAACAGAGATAATGTGCCTGAACACAGCACTCTGGCAGGCGGATAAGGTGCTGCCCTTGGTATGAGTGGTGACTTAAAAGAAGGGTTTGTTAAGGAGGAAAAAAATGGGAAACAGATTAAATGATTTATCTCTGAGGTTTCAAACAAAGGGGTTTATGCCTATTGAAATTTCAGGACTCGTCAAAGATATTTTTTATATTTTAGACAAAGGTATATATCGTACCAGAACCGAAGTTAACGAAGAGTTGGAGGATCTGGGCTGGGGGATAGGAATCATGGATAATGATTCATACAAATTAATGAACTCCCTGGTTCAATAACAAATGGCAAATATCCTTAAATATGAAAAAAATGACGTGAACCGAGTTAAATTAAGTCTTCCGGGTAAACCTTCATATTAAAATGATTGGTATGTACCATAATTGAGGCAGGTACGTATCATGATAATATTCCTGGTTCAGACGACTCCTCACCAAACAAAGGTGATGGCTTGCCGAACCGGATGATGCCTTGAAACAAATGAGGCTTTCAAGGCAGTAAGGGCAGGGTCAGCAATGGCCCTGCTTTTTTATTGTCCGACATTTGAATACCTGCAAATTATCTTTCAGTCACAAGGATTCAATTTAAGTTGTGATATCGTCCGAAGGGCAGAGGCCAGAGGTCCCCAGTTAAATTCGCTGCGCCTTTGTTAAATACGCTTTGCTGTCATTATCATGAATTAAACTTGGCGAGCTTGTCTTCTTCGAAGAATTTAACGGGGCAAGCAGAAGTCGGTGAGAATAAAAGAAGGAAGGTGATGGCTGATACCCTTATGGAATTGATTTCGGGGGAGATTCGATTAAAGAAATTTCAGTATCAAAGATTTTCAAATTAATCCCATTTACGGTTTTAGCCCAAAAGCATTCGACAAAACCTTACTTGCCACAATGTGTCATTTCTGCAACATCCTTGACAGCTTAGGTTAAATATGCGAAAAAACATATGATTTCAAAATAGTTGCTTTGACATTAAACAAAGGAAAAACCATGTGGTAAAAGAACCCCGTTTCTCAAATAGAGAGATGGGGTTTTGTTTTTGAATCGATATGAATTAGATATCAGATTGTTTGGAAATATGAAAAAAGACGAATTTAAACTCTGCTCTGCATTTGTTGTCATCGCGCTTTCCTTTATTTTAGCTTGTGCTGCAAACACACCATATGTAGTCGGGAAGTGGAAAGAAATTGGTAAGACAGCTACATTAGAATTTCGGAAAGATGGCACATTCAAGGCTGTTGATAATCAGAAAATGGCTGTAAAAGGAAAATATAGCCTTATTGAACCTGGAAATGTAAGGTTTGAGATTTTTCGACAGGGTTCTCCTTCTGAGATTGTTAACGGAACATTTTCTTTACAAGGAGATGTACTGACCTTTACATCTGCGGACGGCAAAGAAATTGAAAGATATAAACGGGAAAAGTAATAGAGAATAAAACATAATATCACAACTCAGGCAAAAATTGTGTTTATGGTAAGAAATCACCACTTTTAGGAGATTGATGATTTAGGCAATGAACCCTTACTTTATCTGCCACACTCCAACTAACAACTGAAAACCGATAAACAGGCGTGCGGGACAGCTTTTTGAAAAATTATGCCGCATAATTCGGAATGAGTCGACATCCCTGCATCGTTTTCCTATACCGAAAGACTCAAATGACAGACAGAGCCAGCAGCTTTTGCAAAAAATTCTGGTCTAAAGGGCTCGACTTTGTTGCCATCCCTGAAATGGATTATCCGCATTGAACCCCAGCACTTCGTACATGTCAGCGGATCGACCTCATAAATCTTTAGTATCAGCCGTGCCCAATTTTTGCAAAATTCCTTGAAATTCAACTCCGGCTCCGGAATATAAGAAAGCAATCTTGTGACATAGGGATAAAGCTGCTCCTCGATTTCTTCACGAAATTCCGGAAGCACATATTCATTATCCCCGCCAGAGGATGCCCAAGCCGGAAAACCTCTTTTCCAGTTGTTCAGCATCCACTTGAGGATGTGGAGTTCTTCGATTACGTTTTCTTCAATGCTACTTCTTCTTCTTGTCTTCGAAGGCATAGCATTTCTTGACCACGTTGAAGTCTGCTACACACCAGTAATGGGGCCAGTGGATTTTCTTGCACCAGCCGATAATGTCTGCGGGCGGAAACTTGGAGCCCTTGAGAACCGGCTTCAAACCAGTGCAATTCCAGCATATATGGTCACTCGATTTTTCTGGAATCATTATTTCTTCCAGAAATTCTTCAGGTGTTAACTCTGCCATAAGACGCTCCTTTCTTTTTTACCAGTCTGAAACTTCACCGGCGGCGAGTTTCTGCTGATACTCTTTCCAGACCTCGGGCGACAGTTTCTGAATATCCCAGTTGAAAGGGAACTGTCCGGCCAAACCGGCCGACGGCGGCTGTGGACGCCATCCGCGAACCGGCCGGCCCCGAATACTGAACTTGACCATGTCGGCGGTACCCGTCAACCAGGACCTCGGCATGCACTGATAGGGCCGGGTCCGGCCTTCGACACCGGGTCTGTAGTTGGAATAGCCGTCATACGGCATATCTGCATACAGCGGCCTAATGTCAGGCTTCTCGCCGGGTTTTTCCTCGGGCCCCTTGTACATAAAGCCGTTAATCATGTGGATGTAGTACACCATACCGCACCCGGCACAACCGATTGTACCTTCCCAGTTCCAGAAATAGTATGGGTCGAGGTAATTGATGGTGTCACAGTCTTTTCCATCCACTTCTTTTTTGCACCAAATTATATCACACACTATACCACCTCCTTTGTTATATCCAGGCCTTGTCATACCACTCTTGAATCGTGCTGAGCGGGATGCCGAGCATGTCACGGTAGATTTTCTTGTTGTCTGCACCCACCGGGCGCCAGTGCCAGTTGATCCTACGCGGAGTTTTTTCCATATGTCCACAACTGTAGCCACTGTGGACTAGCATATCGCCGAACAAAGGATCGTCTAGCCAGCGGACCGTGCCTCTTTCCCGGTAGTGGGGGCTCTCGTAAACCTCACGGTCATTTCGAACCGGTTCGGCCAGAAGGCCGGCATCTTGAAGGATCTTGGCAACTTCGGACCGGGTTTTGTCTTCAGCCCATTTTTCCAGCGCGGTGTAGATTTCCACCTGAGCTTCGCCTTCGCAGCGTTGATTATGAGATTTGTACTTCTTATAAAGATTATTCATGCCGGTAATGGCGGACAGTTCCTTGAAGTCCGCATCCTGGAAGGCGCTGACCATGACATAGCGCGCGCAGAACTTGTCCTGCGGGTTGTCGGCATCCGGAAAATCTGACTTGCCGCACAGGATAATGCCGTGCACCGCCAACTGGGTGTCCCAGTTGCCCCATCGCTGGCGAACGATACCGAACTTGCCGTACATGGGAGTGGTATGTCCGAGCAGCCGGGTCGGCGTCTGCACCTGGGACATTTCGATCATGGTGCCCAGTCCGGTCTTTCGGCGCCAGTGAATGGCCGCCATGATGCCCGAAGTGATGATATTTCCGGATTCCCAGTCAATGATCCAGTTAGTGTGTTTGGTGCAATGGCCGCCCATATACTCGTGCATACCGGTTATGGAAGCGAGTCCGGCGTGGGCCTGGCCCAGGATGTCGTAGGAACCGCCGAAGATTTTGGGACCGTAGCCGAAACCGCCGCCCCAGACATAGATGAACCTGGGATTGATTTCAGACAGGTACCGGTAACTCATTTTCCACTTGTCCAGGGTTCCCGGCCGGTACAGTTCGGTGAGCCCGTCGAATTTTTTCACCAGCCCGTAAAAAATCTCCACCATCTCGGGGATGTGGTAGTCCATGGTCAAAAAGTACTTGTTGGAATTGGCGTTGGTGAAACCCAGGCCGGTGCCGGTCATGGGACGGGTGTCGTGCAGCGGATACAAATAGCACTCGTTGAACGGGGATGTGTGCCGCATGGCATCCCCCATCCTCGGCATCTCGATCTTGATGACCTCGGCGCCTAATTCAGCCAGGTTGACCACAGAGTGGGGCGTGAAAATATACATGGTGCAGCTCAGCCACTTGATCCCCCTCAGTGCATTGGGTTTGGTGTGTTCATTGCCCACATCAAAGAGATTCTTGCAGTACTCCTCGTAAGGCATCTTCATCTCTTCGAGTTCTTCCTTGCTCTTGGGGCCTGGCAGGTCTTCTATGCGTGTTACTCTTGGATCTTTTGCCATTATATCACCCCCTTGTCTTTAAATTCATTCACTGTGGTCTGGTCCATTCCAACCCATTTCATGTAGATCTCGTAGTTATCAAACCCCAGATCTCTCCCCATCCACTTGCACCTGAACGGTGTGTAGACCTGATAGGATAGCCCGCTCGACGCAATCAGCAGCGGACCGTAATCGGTCTCATGGATGTAGATCCAGGGACGATACTTGAAGTGGGGGAACTCACAGACCTCGTCGATGTACAGCAGCGGTCCGGCCGCAAGCTGGTACTCTAACAGTTTTGCTTCAGCCTCGACTCTGCATTGGTCTCTGAGCCACCGGGCGGTCACAGAATAGGTCTTGATCAGGGCGTGCAGGGCGTTCCGGGCACCCACCTCCTTGAGGAAGGGATCTTCGTGGATCAGTCGGCCGAACTGGGTGAAATCGCGCTCTAAGCAAAAGCCGATGTTGTACCAGAGTTTGTCGGTTTGGCCGCCGATCATCATGTAGCCGTCCTTGCAGGGGTTCCAGGCATACTGGTTCAGGTTGGGGTCCCAGCCGCCGGATCGACCTTTGATGCTGGCATTGAACCCGTACCAACTGATATCAAAGTCGATGATGTCCATCATTGCTTCGGCGCCGGTGCATTCAATCATCTGACCGGTTCCGCCGAGTTCGTCTCGCCAGTACAGGGCGGCTAGAGCGTTAATGTATGCCTGCGTACCCGCCACATAATCGGCCGCCCAGATCCCGGAGCGGGTGGGATCGCCGCCCTTGCCTCTGGGGAGCAGATCCTGGGCCAGACCGGTATTGTGGACCCAGGAATTGGCACAACAGGCAAAGGGCTCGAGCTCCCACTGACCGAACTTGGACTGTTTGTCTTTCCAGGGGCCCCACTGGCCCATCATGCCGATCCAGATGTAGACCATCCTAGGATTGGCGTCCTTGAGCTGCCGGTACCCGATCCCCAGGTCGTCCATGTATCCGGGGGGCATGCCGTCGATCAACACATCGACAGTGGACGCCATTTTTTTGAAAATTTCCTGGCCGTCCGCGGTTTCGACATCCAGGGTGACGCACTGCGTATTCACCGTCTCGCAGACAAACTCCATCCCACACTTTTCGCCGGTCTCCTGGTTTTCCAAAAGGTACTCTTCACGGCCAAAGGGCGTCAGATTTCTCAACGGATCGCCGCCGGGCGGCTCAATGGAAACACACTCGCCCCCGGATTCGCCGAACAAAGAGGTGCAAAACTTGTGACCCAACCGCCAGAGGCCGATGTCCAGCACCTTGAGTCCCGTCAGCGCCTCATCTTTGCCGTACCTTTTTTCGAATTTGAGGTTTTCCTCGGCCCACTCACAGAACTCCAGCGCCTTTCGTTTTTCATACACCGGTTTGACCTCCTCGTAAGAAGGCGGCGGCGTGACCGGGTAAGATCTGACATCCAGATCCATGAGACCTATGGTGTCAGCCCGGCTGTTTATTTCAATATCTCTTTTTTTTGCCATATTTTAACCTCCCATCAATTGGTTTTGCTTTAAACTAGATCCAAACCCCTCTTTAACATGGAAACGAACACAGTTATCTATTCAGAACTATACATTTCTTAAGATAAGCTTTCGTTTGGAGGAGACGTCTCTTTTTGTTGTTCTCACCTCCTTTCATTTAATGTTAGCGGTTGTTGCCTGAATATCGCTGAATCAATATTACATAAGCTTCAGCAATCTTGTTTTTCTCTTCTTACGGGAAAAAGAATGACATACATGGCTATTTTCCCTTTTAATCCAACTGGCAAGAAGAACCGGAGTGTTGGACAATTTCAAGCCAATTTAAAATGGTTCAACAAGCAACAACATCACTTCAATTAAAGCCTGTTCCCAAGGTGTCATTTACAACGAAAACATTTGTGAAAGATTTGTAAGGATATAGATCTACGAGACATACGACTCGTATTTGTCTCAATTTGTTGGGGTTTTAAATTTAAACTTTTGGAAAGTTTTATTTTGAACAGCAATTAATTAACGGGAGAGAATCAGAACATTAACGGGAGAGAATCAAGACATTTTTAACAACTATAAAACTTCTTTTAAAAAATTATGCAGGATCAATGCCAAGAATGAAGAGGTTCGCTAAAAATCAAGAACATAGAATAATTCTGATGAAATCCGGTTGGTTATCCGATTAAGCAAATGAAATAAGGAGGGTGATATTCGACGCCACTTCCTATGAAATTTTTGGTTTTTGTAAGAAATCGGACATTAATTTTTCCAAAATATTCATGAAACCAACATAGGCAGGGCTTTAGGGGGGGTGTAAAGAATACGACATACTGTTAACATTTGATACACTAAGCAGTCCCTTTTTCTATACGATGGCGTCGGATTTTGCTGTAAAGGGTGGGACGGCTAATTTTAAGCCGCCGAGCAGCCTCACGTTTGTTCCAGTTGGACTTTTGAAGCACATCGAGAATCAGTCGCCGCTCATTTTCAGCAAGGCAGGTGCTTGAAGGTTCGAGGACAGATTGTTTGAGGAATTGGGGCAGATGCATCCTCTCGATAAATTGGCCCTGAGTAAGGATAACCGCGTGACTGACGGCGTTTTCCAGCTGACGAACATTGCCGGGCCATTCGTAATCCATCAGGACTTGCATGGCATCGGGGGAAAAAGACTTAATATCTTTGTTCTCTTTCAAATTGTATTTTTCAAAAAAATGGTTACAGAGTAGAGGGATGTCTTCTTTGCGGTCGCGCAGGGGCGGTAGTTGGAGAGTGATGACATTCAACCGGTAATACAGATCGTCTCTGAATCGACCCGCTTCAACTTCCTTTCTCAGATCCCGATTGGTGGCAGCCAGTACCCGTACATTGACCTCCAAAGTTTCCTCCCCGCCAACCCTTTCAAAACAATGATCTTGGAGAAATCTCAGTAAAAGGATTTGGGTGGCAGGGACAATGTCACCGATTTCATCTAAAAACAGAATGCCGCCCTGAGCCCGCTCAATGCGACCAAGTTTTCTCTTGATGGCGCCCGTAAAGGCGCCTTTCTCATGTCCAAAAAGTTCGCTCTCCAACAAGGCTGGCGAATAGGCAGAACAGTTGGCTACCACAAAGGCACTGTCTTTTCGATGACTCTGCCGGTGGATGGCTTGGGCGACCAACTCCTTTCCAGTGCCGTTCTCGCCGGTAATTAATACAGTCGCGTCAGAAGCAGAGATTAAATCGATCAGTTCATAAATCCTTTGCATCTCTTCGCTCTGACCAATGATTTTGCCATGGGAGGTTCGCTCAGCAACTCTTATCCGGAGGTTATTGATTTCATTTTCATGAGTAATCAAATGACGAATATGCCCGGCGATCTGGCTGAATAGAGTTAATAAAAAGTGTGTATCCTCACAAGAATATTCTTGGGAAGCTGATAAAGCCAGCACGAAGTAGCCGATGCATTGTTGGGGTGTGGAAATGTCAAGGCCAAACCATTTCGGATATTTCATTGTAATAGTATTGAAAAAATGAGGAATATCAGTGGTGTTTTCCGAATCGATAACGTGAGGGCTCCTGATTTTTTGCAGATACTGGATAAATTCTGGAATTAATCCGGCTTGCTTGATTTCCTGCTGCACCTGCAAAAATGACTCCAATACAGTGGGGTTGCAGTCTTCCAAATTTAGAAAATTCTGGCCTCCTGAATCCAATAGGAAAATTAGTGAGGCTGATTCGGGGAAAATTTTTCGGGCGATTTCATGGATGTAATCAATGATCTCTGTAAGAGTGTTCTTTGCACTCACCTGCCGTGATATTTTAAATAATTCCTCCAGTTGATGCTGGGCTCTCTGAAGTTCCTTTGAGCGAAAGACCAAAGCATGCTCCGCCCGCTTACGTTTGGTAAAATCTTTTAAAAGTCTCGCAAGAGCCTCTATCAAGTCCCTCTCTTCATTGAGGAACGGTCCTTCATCCATATCAGGTTTTTCTTCCAAGTAAGCAACTTCTATGTTCCCTACTTTCTCAGTTCCAATCGTTATATCAACAGACTGTTTCCATATAGTCTCTTCCCAGTTAGTCGTGACAAACTCTTTCCCCTCAAATGTAATTCTGGCACAAGTGATATCCGGATATTGCAATGAGGTGGAGATCAAATTAACACAATCCTCGATAATTTTATCCGTTGGTCTGCCAGATTCTCCCATAAGTTGTGAAGCTTTATAAAGACAATTCACTTCTTTGACCCGTTCGTCAAGGTCATGGGTCCGTTTCAGCAAGGTGTCCTGAATCTTACGCTTTTCAGTAACGTCTCGTTCCAGTCGGATGATGGAACTGATCTCACCCTGATTATCGAAAATCGGGTAAGTGGCAATCTGCAATGTCCGGTCCTCCCCGCTGGTATCTGGATAAACTCTATCAAAAAGACACGAATGTTCTGCACGAATTGTATCCTGAACAGGACACTGAAACCCGTTAGCTTCACAGGGATTAATGCTGTTACGTAAAAGTTCATGGCATTTTTTTGCAATTGTGTCGGAGTGCTCTATACCTATCCGAGCACAGAATGATTCGTTGGCCTGAATGATACGAAATGTCTTGGGATCAATCACGGTAAGGTTGTCTGTGATACTGTTGACGATCTTTTCGTTGAATTCTTTGGATTCCAGGAGTTGGTTTTCGAGCCTTTTCTGATCGCTGATATCTCGAAAATACTCAACGGCCTGAATGGTTTTGTCCTTGATATCTCTGATTGGAAATGAGTGCACTTCGAAAATGCGCTTGCTTCCATCCGCTGTCTTAATGCATTTTTCAAACACCTGCTTTTCACCTGTACGAAAGACTTCTTTTACGTGGCACTCATCGCAAATCTGAGTACGGTCATAAAATACTTGGTAACAATATTTGCCGATTACTTGTTGGACAGGAAGTCCAAAAAGCTGCATCAAAGCCTGATTCACCCTGAGTATCCGAAAGCTTCTGTCGTAAATGGCAAGAGAGTCGGTAACGCTATCGAAAACTCTGGATAGTAGTTTTTCATCATAATTAGTCATATTCCCTTCCCGACCTTCTAAGAAATATGGCCACACGAATCGGGGCCGCCACCGGAACATAGATTTTGTTCACTATCCAAAGTATTGCTAAAATAACTTCTGATAAGGATTTCAGGTTCCTCAACAAGAGCACCAGTAACCACAGTTATTCCCCTTTGGTTCAAAAGATTTATTGCCCGATGCCCCATACCACCGGAAATTACAACATTGGTACCAAGTTCGTTTAGCCATTTGGGAAGTACACCGGGTTCATGCAGTGGCGATTCAATTATTTTCTTATTTTTAATTTCATTTTCCTCAACATCGATCAGCGCTAATTCTTCGCAATGACCAAATTGGGCTATTAACTTAGTTTTCAGGACGGATGGATTTTTCGGTATGGTATTTTTCCTCCCAACAGTAAGGATTGTCCTCCTGTTAGGAGCGAGGCAGGCACATTTTGAGGTGTTTCTCCATAAGGTAAGCCTTTGAGTGAGAATTTGAAAATTGCGACAAATTCTTACTGAAAAAAGTATAAACTTTAGTTAACTAATTTCTTTTGTTACCTTTGTCAATAAGGCGAATGGTTCATTTACATAGGGGAAAACCCCAGAGGATGAGACTTTGTCCTAGCGAAATTGCTATACCTGGCTATATGCTCTGTCGAGGAAAAAAGATGGAACGTATCGTTATATTCGGAAGGAAATGTATTTCTATATTGCTGATGTGTTAGATAGGAACTATGGAATGTGATTTGTTCATTATTTGATTAACTCCATATGTAGTGGTGGGGTATTTTTATTTGACAGGGGCCTTTTAATGGGTGCAAATATCTATTTTCACAGGAGATTGAGGTGCGTCATAGAGGTATCTCGAAAATAATGCTTATTGAATTTTTATGACAACCCGCTCTAAAATCCTTTTTTATGAATACCAAATTACTGAGATATGTTCAATTCCAGGTGGTAGGTGATGATGTGATATCCAATCCTGATCTCAGATCTTGCATTGGTTGTGCTCTATTGAGATTATACCACGGAAACCGGGATTTTCAACACCTGTGATACCTTGCAACTATCTTTGTTCACTCGTAATTGTGATACGGTAATATGATATCACAAAAATTATACCCTGCTTTTTTCTTGGAATATCTTGCAATAGTGCACGGTT
>Ga0224502_10000667_pt1 | contig 11698 bp, 14 predicted proteins | sample SF_Oct11_sed_USG_5_FD_169104 | JGI IMG/M metagenome (GOLD analysis project Ga0224502, IMG submission 169104) | Sediment microbial communities from San Francisco Bay, California, United States - SF_Oct11_sed_USGS_13 | ecosystem: Environmental > Aquatic > Marine > Sediment | place: USA... | reverse complement strand
GGATCGGCTGGACAGTCCCGCTCACGGCATTTCTCCGGATTCGGCAACACCAATGGCCTCGTCGCCGATCACGAACCGCGCGACATCCCGGCGGATGCGCTCTTGCGGCACGACGAAGGCCTCGCCTCCGACGCGAACGTCGACGGCCCTGGCAAGACCGAGAAAGACCCGAAGCGGCGGCTCCCCACTCACTCGACGTGTCGAACCGGCACGTCCCATAGCGTAGAGCAGCCGTGCGCCTGTCGCGTCGTAGACTTCGACCCATGAGTCCTCGTCAAACAAAAAACTGACATCCAGCGTCCGCGCCTGCACGGGGGTACTGGCGGCCCTGGACGGGCTAGCCTCAGGCAGTGGCGCACCATCCACCCCGGATGCAGGTGCCGGCGACGGTTCTGTCTCGAGCCCGGCGACCGGGGGCCGCGGTATGGTCTGGCTCGCAGCGTTATCATCCGCGCTTGCCACAAGACTTTCGGCCACGAGCGGGGTCGTCTCGAGCACGGCCTCTTCCTTCTTTGCGGCCGGGTTGGCCGGCGGCGGGGCTTGCTGGTCCCGCTCGTCTTTCAGCACGACAAATGCAACGGACGCGGCCGCGATGACCAGCAACGCGAGCAGCAGGATCCAACCCCGGCGGTTTTTGTCCTTGAACGCGAGACTTTCATTGATGATCGGAAGTCCCTGCGGCCGGTCATGGTCACGATGATAGATCTCGACCAGCTCGTCGCCCGGCAAACCCAGCCGCATCGCATATTTTCTGAGATGCCCACGGACGAAGACCGGTGCGCCCAACGCCGTGAACTCCTCGGCTTCCAGGTGTTCGAGCACGGATGGATCCAGCAGCAAATCCCCCGCGATCTTCTCGAGAGGTATGCCCGAAGCCTCGCGCGCGTCCCGGAGACGATCTCCGATCGGCTTTGGCTGCGGCGATTCGTCCTGGGCCGGCTTATCCGGCATTGCTCTCCAACTCCAGCAGACGCCGTGTCTGCACCGAGCCGGGGAAGCTGCTCTTCAGCTGCTCGGCGTATCGCGCGGCCGCGTCGGCATTACCCATCTCGCGTTCGGAAAGAAAACCCATCCACAATACGTCGGGTGTCGCTTGCGTCGTCTGCAGAAAACGCTCGACAAACGCCCGCGTCTGGAGGTAATAGCCCTGTTCGTAGGTCAGCGACGCCATCTGCAGCAGGGCTTCGACGAATCGCGGATCGACGGCGAGCGCGCGGCGGAAATATCGCTCGGCGTCCTCCGGTCGATTGTCAGCGCGGGCGCAAACCCCCGCGTTCGTAAACGCTGCCGCAGGCGTACTGTAAAGCGGCGTTTCAGCGGCCCGCTCGAAGTAAACCTGGCCTTCCTCGCGCCGACCCTGGCTGCAGAGGAATGCGCCATAGGCGTTCAGAATCTCCGGCGAATCCCGCTCCAACCGCAGGGCCCGGCGATAGTGCGAGTCGGCCTTCTCGACCTCGCCAATGCGCTCGTACAACACAGCTATGGCCTGGTGCGTATCCGCGCGATTCGGATCCTGCTCCAGCGCGCGCTGGAATTTTTCCATTGCGCGTTCCAGCTTGCCCTGCCGCATGTACTGCACGCCCAGTTGCGTGTTATAGAGCGCCGCGTCGTCGTCGCTCGCCTTGTTCGGCTTCGGATTGTCGGTCGTGGCGATGCAGCCAACAAGCGTCAGCATCAACGCAAATACGATGAGTCTGCTCATGCCTGTACCGTTACCCCGATAAGTTTCTTGCCGAGCCTGATACGCATCCGATCGACGACCTTGCCGGCCAGCTGACCACATGCCGCGTCTATATCGTCGCCCCGCGTGCGGCGCGTCGTCGCCAGTATGCTGGCGCCGAGCAAGCGCTCGCGGAACTGGTCGATCACATCATCCGGCGATCGCTGATAGCGGGTTCCGGGAAACGGATTGAACGGAATCAGATTGACCTTGGCTGGTCGGTTGCGCAACAGGCGGATAAGTCGATCCGCATGTCCCGGTGTATCGTTCACGCCGTCGAGCATCACGTACTCGAACGTGACCTGCCGGGAAGAATACGCTTTCGCATAACGCCAGCAGGCGTCCAGCAACTCGGCGATTGGATACCGACGATTGATCGGCACCAGTTCGTTCCTAAGGGCATCATCGGGCGCGTGCAGGGATACCGCCAGCGCAACATTGCAGTCGGCGGCGAGCTTGTCGATCCACGGCACGATCCCCGACGTCGACAACGTGACTCTGCGGCGCGAGAGCTCGAACCCGAAATCGTCTATCAGTATCTTCAGTGCGGGCACTACGTTGCGGTAATTCGCCAGCGGTTCCCCCATGCCCATCAGCACGACGTTCGTGATCGCGCGGCGATCGTCCGGCCCGGGCTCCAGCATGCGTTTGGCGATCAGCACCTGGCCCACGATTTCGGCAGCGGTCAGATTGCGATTGAAGCCCTGCTGCGCCGTCGCGCAAAAAGAGCAATCCATCGCGCATCCGACCTGGCTGGAGATACACAGCGTTCCGCGGCTGGGTTCGGGAATGTAGACGGTCTCGATGCCCTGGTGTTCGTCGGTCCGCAAAAACCACTTGACGGTGCCGTCGTCGGAGTCCTGTACCGCTCCGATCTCCGGCAACCTCAGCTCTGCCGTTTCGGCGAGCCGCGCCCGAAGATCCTTGCTGAGATCGGTCATCGCTGAGAAATCATCGACGCCGCGTCCATAAACCCACTTCATAACCTGCCGGGCACGAAACGGCTTTTCGCCGAGACCGGCGAAAAACTCGATCATGTCGTCCATCGGCAGACCGAGCAGATTGGTGCGGGGACTCGTCATTTACGGTTGGAACCTGCGGCGCCTAGCGCGTCCGCGGACAAATTTCCGTTTCGCTGAAGAAAAAACCGATCTCGCGCGCCGCCGTATCAGCCGCATCCGAGCCATGCACGACGTTCTCCTCGATTGACGCCGCAAAATCCGCTCGGATCGTGCCCGCATCTGCATCCTTGGGGTTGGTCGCCCCCATAATTTCGCGATTGCGCTCGATCGCGTTTTCGCCTTCCAGCACTTGCACCATGACAGGCCCGGAAGTCATATAGGAGACAAGGTCATCGTAAAACGGGCGCTCGCGATGCACCTCGTAGAAACTGCGCGCCTCACGCCGGTTCAGGTGTTTCATTTTGGCGGCGACGATACGCAGACCCGCATCCTCGAATCGTTTGTACACCTCACCGATGAGATTTTTCTGCACGCCATCGGGCTTGATGATGGAAAGAGTTCGTTCGATAGACATGAGAGGTCCTTGGGAGTTATCAGTGTCGCGGTCGTTTGCGGCCGGAAATATGCAAACCCCCGCAACCCGGCGGGGGCGGCTCCGAATCTGGAGTCAAACTCTGGGATTTTACGTCCGCTGCGTGGCCGCGGCAATCTGACGGCGGCTCAGACGTTGAAACTTTCTCCGCAACCGCACTCACCCTTGACATTGGGATTGCGGAACTTGAAGGCCTCGTTCAGGCCCTGTTTGACAAAATCGACTTCGGTACCATCAACGAACGGCAGGCTCGAGTTGTCGACGATCAACTTCACGCCACGATCCTCAAACACCACATCGCCCTCTTCGACCTCGTCCGCATAGTCGAGCTGATACGCGTACCCGGAGCACCCCGTTTTCCTGACACCGACGCGCAGACCGATGCCATGTCCGCGTTTTTGCAAATAGCTGGCAACGCGTTGTGCGGCAGATTCGGTCAGTTTCACGCTCATTTAGTCAGGTTCCCCATGGCTTGCTCGCTCGTTTGCGCCCTGCCCGAATATTTCTCCAGGCATCCGCGCAGCGCATCTTCGGCGACAAGTATAACGCCAAGCTTTTCGACTGGCACTTCCAGTTCCCGGGCGGCAGCGTGGGGATCGAAAAGACCTGCTTCGTCGACCGAAAGCCCGTTCAGCCACTCGCAAAGCAGCGAGGACACCGCGATCGCCACCGGGCAACCATATGCCCGGAATCTCGCCGAAACGATAATATCCTTATGAATTTCAAGGAATAATCTAATACGGGTGCCGATCTCGCGGCGGCCAGCCACCGACTCGACCACGTCAGCGCCCATCAGTTCTCCCACATTGCGTGGATTGAAGAAATGATCGGCGAGACGCCCGACGGGCTCGGCGGCCCTCATCACCGTGACTTCATGCCGCCGGACGATACGGCCTGGTCACGATCCGCCTCCGGCCACCCCGAGACCTCGCGCAGGCGGCCGAGCTTGCGCGAAACGATGGCCACGGCACGGTCGATATCGTCATCGGTCGTGAACCTGCCGATACTGAATCGGATCGAGCTCTGCGCCATCTGGTCATCCCGGCCCAAAGCTCGCAGCACATAGGAGCCCTCGTGACTGGCGCTGGAGCACGCGGAACCGCTTGAAACGGCCAGCTCCCGCAGCATGAACAACAGACTCTCACCCTCGACACCCTCGAAACTGACATTGAGGATTCCGGGTGCGCGGTGCACCGGATGGCCGTTCAGATGGACACCGCCCAACGCACTAAGACCCGACCAGAGCCTGTCGCGCAGACCCGAGATTCGAGCCGCCTCGGTTTCCATTTCGTCCGCTGCAATTTCAAGCGCAGTTGCCAGCCCGACGATCTGGTGGGTTGCCAGCGTCCCCGGCCGTAGACCCCGCTCCTGCCCACCGCCGTGGACGACCGGGGCCAGGTTGCAGCGCGGCTCGGACCGGACAAACAACGCGCCGACGCCTTTCGGACCGTAAAATTTGTGCCCCGAAATCGACATCAGGTCGACCGGGAGTACGCCGAGGTCGATCGGGAGCTTGCCCGCGCTCTGCGCGGCATCGACATGAAACAGCACGCACCTGTCATGGCAGACTTTGCCGATCGCGGCGATATCCTGCACCACGCCGATCTCGTTGTTCACGTGCATCAGCGACACCAGGACGGTGTCGTCCCGGATCGCGTGTGCGACCTGCTCCGCAGTGATTTCGCCATCCGTCCCGGGCACCAGGTAGGTCACATCGCACCCTTCTCTTTCGAGCCAGCTACATGTATCGAGCACCGCCTTGTGCTCGGTGCGGCTCGTGACGATATGTCTACCCTTGTCGCGGTTGTAGCAGGCAACACCGATCAGGCTCATGTTGTCGGACTCGGTGGCACCCGATGTGAAGATGATCTCTTCGGCCAGGCAGTTGAACACCGCGGCGACCTTTTTGCGCGCGTCCTCGATCACGCGTCCAGCGGCCCGGCCCGGCCCGTGCAGGGACGACGGATTGGCGTACACGCCCTCCCGGGTCAGGCACTGGCACATCGCTGCTGCGACACGCGGGTCGACCGGTGTGGTCGCCGCGTAGTCCAGATATATACACTCGTTGTCACTCATTACTGCCATTCCCGGGACATCCCGCAGACGCCCCGCGCTACCGTTTTTTCGGTTGCTGGACGCTTGCCAGGATGCCGCGCAAAATATTTATCTCATTCTGATCGAGATCGATGCGCCCAAACAAGCGCCTGAGTCTCGAAATGAGCTGCCTGGGGTTGTCCGGATCGAGAAAACCGGTCTCGAGCAGCACCTGCTGGAGATGTTCGTAAAAACGCTCGACTTCAGCGTTGCTGGCCAGCGGGAATTCCGGGTCCGGTTCGGGTGGCCCGCCGCTCCCCGCGGCGAGCCACAATTCGTAGGCCAGCACCTGGACCGCCATGGCCAGATTGAGCGAAGTGTAATCGGGATTGGCCGGGATGTGCATCAGCAACCGGCAACGCTGTATTTCCTCGTTGGTCAGACCCGATTTTTCGCGGCCGAACATCACCGCCACCGGCGTGTGCGGAATATGACCGACGATAGTCTTTGCGGCCTCACGCGGCGTTGTCATCGGCCAGGCAAGACTGCGCAGCCTCGCGCTCGCGCCGATCACGAGGCCGCAATCGCCGATGGCGTCATCGAGATCGTCGCAAACCCGCGCCCCGGCCAGCACATCCTGCGCGCCGGACGCTCGCGCCCGCGCGATACCGTCCGGGAAATGCCGGGGCCGCAACAGGCAAAGGTCCGACAGTCCCATGTTCTTCATGGCTCGTGCCGCGGCTCCGATGTTGCCGGGGTGCGTGGTTTCCACGAGGACGATACGGACGGCGCAGAGCGCGCTCACAAGACTCATGACTCTCCGATCCGGGCGTTTGGAGCGATGTGCAAACCTGATATTCTAATGCGCCCTCGGCGTCGGAGTGCAGTCTGTGGCCGCTTGGGCAACGCCTGCACCCTGTCTGGAGTCTCATTGTGGCCGCCCATCCTCTGTTGAACATCGCGGTTCGCGCCGCCCGCCGCGCAGGCGACGTCATCATACGCAGCCTGAACCGGCTGTCATCGATACAGGTCGACGCCAAGGCGCACAACGAACTGGTGACCGAGGTCGATCGCGCAGCGGAACTGGAGATCATCGATACCATCCGCAGGAGTTACCCGGATCACAGCTTCCTCGGGGAGGAATCCGGCAACCAGGGCCGAAGCGACTACCAGTGGGTCATCGATCCGTTGGACGGTACCACCAATTTCGTCCACGGCTTTCCGCAGTTCGCGGTGTCGATCGCGCTCAAACAGCGTGGCCGGCTAGAACATGGCGTGATCTACGACCCGATGCGGCAGGAGCTCTACACAGCTTCGCGCGGAACCGGCGCGCAGCTCGACGGGCGGCGCATCCGCGTCAGTGCGCGGAGGGACCTTACCGGAGCGCTGATCGGCACCGGGTTCCCCTACCGCGCGAACGCGGTATGGATGGACGAGTACTTGCAGATGATGAAAGCGGTAACCGAGAGCGTTGCGGGCATCCGCCGTCCCGGCGCAGCTGCGCTCGATCTGGCCTACGTGGCTGCCGGGCGTTTCGATGCATTCTGGGAACTCGGTCTCGCGGAATGGGATATCGCAGCCGGCGTGCTGCTGATCCGCGAAGCGGGCGGCCTGGTCTCCGATCTGAAGGGCGGCGAAGACTTCATGAAAACCGGAAACATCGTCGCTGGCAGCCCGAAGGTTTTTATCGCGCTGCTGAAAACGCTGGCCCCGCATGTCCCGCCGGATCTGCGTTAGGCCGGCCCGGTCCGCGGGAGATCGGATCGATTCGGATCTGCCAGTCGCCAACTCCCTCTTCCGATCTCGTTGATGAGGTTCTGGTGTACGCAGTCACCGGAGACGGTCGTCGCGAATCGCATCGGAACCTTCCAGCGGATCATTGCGCTGGCGGTCATCGCTCTGAGCGGCGGTCTCTCCATCGCGGCCAACCCCGCTGATACGCCGCGCGGGGGCGCGCCCGCTGACTCCGATGAGGGTGAGACGCCAGCGCGGCTCGAACCCGCGCCGCCAACACCGGCCATCGTCGGCCCGCCCCCGGCCGAGCCACCGATCGGCGGCGCGGCTACCGGGCATTTGCGGATCCTCTGTGAGTCGGACGGCGCCGAAATCCACATCAGATGGACGATATATCGGTGATGCGCCGGCGTTGATCACGTTGACAACAGGCCGCCACATCGTCGAGATACGGGCCGACGGTCGCGATCCGTGGACAAGCGAAATCGAGGTCGAAGCCGGCAAGCGGGTCGTGTTGCAGGTACCGTTTTGATCAGTCGGCACAGCCCCGGGATCTTCTGCGAAAATGCCGATGTCAGTCCGGCCTTCGAGCCCAGCCGGTCCGAATAGATCAGACCCAGAAAGAAGCGGGCCCGAGGCAGCGCGTCGGGCCCGCAGGGTCGCGAGTATCCGGACGGAACTGCCGAAAATCCGGCCGCCCGCCTTCAGGACTCAGGTCACAGCGCCGTGCTCGTCACTTTCGCGCTTTGGCGGCGCCGCAAGATCGGCGAGACTGACATCGAGCTGCAGTGCGGTCGCGCTCGCCACGTAGATCGACGAGTACGTACCAACCACGATACCGACAATCAGTGCCTCCGAGAACGGTCTGATCGCCTCTCCTCCGAGAAAGAACAACGCAAGCAATACCAGCAGCGTCGTGCCACTGGTGATCAGCGTGCGGCTAAGTGTCTGGTTGATCGAGTGATTCATGATCTCGGCAGCATCGCCCTTGCGGTGCTGCCGGAAATTCTCGCGAATCCGGTCGAAAACGACGATCGTATCGTTCAGCGAATAACCGATCACCGCAAGCACGGCGGCCAGCACCGACAGATCGAAAGGCAACTGCACCGCAGAGAAGAACCCGAGCGTCAGCACGACATCGTGAAATAGCGCTGCGACCGAGCCCAGCGCGAATTTCCACTGAAACCGGATCGCAACATAACCGAGGATCAGGAGCAGCGCGAACAGCATCGCAAGCCCGCCCTGCTCACGCAGATCTTCACCGACCTGTGGCCCGACGAACTCGACCCGGCGCAAAGATACATCGGGATCCGCCGCGCTCAATACCTCCATCACTGTCTCACCGAGCGTCGCGCCGTCGAGTTCCTCATCCGGCCTCAGCCGGATCAGCGCATCGCGCGCGGTACCGAAATTCTGGACCTGCGCATCGGCGAATCCCGCACCGGCGAGCGCATCACGGACCGCGCCGAGATCCGCGGCCTCGGGGTATCCGACCTCTATCAGCGCGCCACCGGTGAAATCGATACCGAAGTTCAGCCCGCGCGTGGCCAGCGACACGAACGAGAGCAACATAAGCGCAAGCGACATGCCGATAAAGAACCGGCGCCGGCCCATGAAGTCCCATTCACGATTGAAACGAATCTGCATGGTTCGACTCCTATCCGATCGCCAGCCGCTCGACGCGGCGGCCACCGTAGATCAGATTGATGATCGCCCTCGTGCCGAGGATTGCAGTGAAAAGCGATGTGATGATTCCGAGCGACAGGGTTACTGCGAACCCCTTGATCGGCCCGGTACCGAATGTAAACAGCACGAGCGCGGCTATCAGCGTGGTCACGTTCGCATCCGCAATCGACGAGAAAGCCTTCTCGTAGCCGGCGTGAATGCTCGCTTGGGGCGAGTTGCCGATCGCCAGCTCCTCCCGAATTCGCTCGAAAATCAGCACGTTGGCGTCCACGGCCATACCGACGGTCAGCACGATGCCGGCTATGCCGGGCAGTGTCAGCGACGCCTGCAGCATCGACAGCAATGCGACAATCAGCACCAGGTTCATCAACAAAGCGATATCGGCGACAAGACCGAACGTCCGGTAGTAAAACGCCATGAAAATGACGACCAGCGCCAATCCGACTTTGACCGCGAGGAACCCCTTGTCAATGTTGTCCTGGCCGAGGCTCGGGCCGATCGTGCGCTCCTCTACGATATAGATCGGGGCGGCCAGCGCACCCGCGCGCAGCAAAAGCGCGAGGTCACGGGACTCCGGACTGGTCAGACCGGTGATCTGGAAACGCGACGAGAAAACGCCGCGGATCGTCGCGACACTGATGACCTCCGACTCGGTCACGTCGACCTCGACTTCCTCGCCATTGCGGGTCTCGACCTCGCGTTTTTTCTCGATAAAGACCACGGCCATCGGCTTGTCGAGATTGCGCTTTGTCGTCTCGAGCATGCTGCGAGCGCCTTTCGGGTCCAGATTGACAAAGACTGCCGGACTACCCTCCGAAAACCCGGACGAGGCATCGACCAGTTGTTCGCCGGTCGCGATCACGTCGCGGTTCAATAGAATCGGCGTGCCGTCGCGTTGTTTGAAAAGCTTGCTGTTGAACGGCACCCTTCCGGTGCGCTCAGCCTCGTAAGCATTGCCTTCCTGATCGACCAGGCGAAACTCGAGCGTGGCTGTCGCGCCGAGAATCTTCTTCGCTCGCGTAGGATCCTGGACACCCGGCAGCTGCACAACGATTCGGTCGAGCCCCTGCCGCTGCACGACCGGTTCCGCGACACCGATCTCGTTGACGCGATTACGCAGTGTGATGATGTTCTGGTCGATCGCGAAATCCTGGCGCTTCTTGATCTGGTTCTCCGTCATGCTGACAAGCAGCGCTGGCGCCTCGCCGCTGTCGTCGCGCCGGATGTCGAGCTCCGGGTCGTCGCGCAGGATCAGTTTCTCCGCGCGCTCGAGGTCACCCGCGTCGCGCAGGACGACGCGAACCTCGTTGCCTTCGTGTCGCACGCTGCGATAGCGCAATTCCTCGTCGCGAAGCAGCGTCTTGAAGTTCCTCTCGTAGCGGTCGAGCATCTGCGTCACTGCAGCCTCGATATCGACCTCATACAGAAAATGCACGCCGCCGCTAAGATCGAGCCCGAGACTCATCGGCTTCAGCCCGAGTTTGCGTAACCAGCCGGGCGTGCGCGGCGCCTGCGTCAGCGCCGCAGTGAAACCGGTATCCAACCCCGACTCGATCGCGTCGCGACCGCGGAACTGGTCCTCGGTCGTGGGAAACCTGATCAATGCGCGGCCCTCATCGACAAATGCCGTGCGGTAAGCGACGCCATCACGCTGAAGCGCCTCCTCGATCTGCCCGAGGGTGCCCTGGCCGACCGGCTCGTAATCCTCGCGCGCCACCTGCACGGCCGGATCCTCGCCGAACAGGTTGGGCAATGCGAAAAGGAACGCCACGGCGACGATCGCGGCCAGAAGGATGTTTTTCCACAAGGGGTAATGGTTCATTTCGAACCCGCCTGAACTCGAATCTGAATGGGAATGCGGACGATCCTGGACGGATCAGTCGCCTTTAAAAGTGCCTTTCGGTAACACCGCGCTCACCGAACCTCTTTGCACTTTGACCTCGACGCCTTTCGCGACTTCGACCGTCGCAAATTGCTCGTCCACCGCAGTGATCCTGCCGACCACGCCACCGCCGGTGATGACCTCGTCACCGGGCTGGAGGCCGGCGACCATCGCGCGATGATCTTTGGCGCGTTTGCTCTGCGGGCGAATCAACAGAAAGTAGAAGACCACAAAAATGATGATGAGCGGAAGAAAGCTCGTCAGCATGTCCGGCTGTTCCGCGGCCGCCTGTGCCCATGCCGGTTGCAGAAAAAAATCCATGATAGTTCCTCGTCTACGGCCCCGGGGTTGCAGGTGCGTCACCTGAGGCCGTTTCGTCCCGATTTGGTTGTCTCAGGCCGCCAAGGCGGCCCGGCCAAGCGCGCTATTATGACACAGCAGGCGCCGATTTCCCCTGTAGCGCATAGAACTCGGATACGAAGGCCTCCAGACCCCCGCCGGCGATCGAATCACGCAGGCCCCGCATCAGCTCCTGGTAGAAATAGAGGTTGTGGATCGTGTTGAGCCGAGGGGACAAGATCTCGCCGCACTGGTCGAGATGGCGGAGATACGCGCGGCTGTAATTGCCGCACGTATAGCAGCCGCAATCCGGATCGAGCGGGCGCGTGTCGTCCCGATATCTCGCGTTGCGTATCCGTACGACGCCGTGGCGGGTGAAGAGATGTCCGTTTCGCGCGTTGCGCGTCGGCATCACGCAGTCGAACATGTCGACGCCCCGGCGCACCGATTCGACAATATCCTCCGGGGTCCCGACCCCCATCAGATATCTCGGCGCATCCGCCGGCATCGACGGCGTCACTGCATCGAGGACCGCATTGCGCTCATGTTGGCTCTCTCCGACCGACAAACCACCGAGAGCGTAGCCATCGAAACCGATCTGCGTCAGTCCGCGCAGGGATTCGAGCCGCAGATCGGTATAGACCCCGCCCTGGACGATGCCGAACAACGCGGCGGCATTGTCGCCGTGCGCGTCGCGGCTGCGTGCTGCCCAGCGAAGCGACAGTTCCATCGATTCCCGAGCCTCAGCC
>Ga0224502_10000666_pt1 | contig 11698 bp, 7 predicted proteins | sample SF_Oct11_sed_USG_5_FD_169104 | JGI IMG/M metagenome (GOLD analysis project Ga0224502, IMG submission 169104) | Sediment microbial communities from San Francisco Bay, California, United States - SF_Oct11_sed_USGS_13 | ecosystem: Environmental > Aquatic > Marine > Sediment | place: USA: California... | reverse complement strand
TTCTTCTGCCGCCGTATCCGGGTCGATTGAATAGGGGTTGTGGCAGGTAACGCAATACTCGACATCGAAGCGTGCTTCACCGTGCAGTTCCAGGTTGTCGTGACATGCGTTGCAGGTCGCATTATTCACAATCAGGCGCGTGAAGGTTGGTGAGCCACCGGCCGGCACGAAGTCATAGGGCGCATTGTTGGCCGGTATGTTGACCGGCAAAACCCGATTTGTGCGTATTTCGACACCGAGGCGGTGTGTTTTCGTCGCGTCAAACGTCGGACCGGCGGGATAATCCGTCAGGTTCTGCGCAAACGTGTAGGTGTAAGTACCATCGCCGTTGTCGGTGAATGCCCCGGCTGATGCGGACTCGGTAGATGCCTGCACATCGGGAGGATCCGTGCGACCATTTGTAACGTATGACTGCCACTCGCTCGAACCGCCGTTTGCGCCCGGACTCAGCTGCGCAAGCGTGAAGCTCACTGTATTCGTCGGTATTCCCTTGAGACCGAAACCGAGGTCATCGCTCAGGAACATGGTGACCACGGGAGCTCCGCCGCCAGCCGGAATGGCAACGCTCTTAATCTCGACATTGATCCTGTCGGCTGAATCGTAAGGCACCGCCGTACCGGTTGATGGTCCGGGCGGTCCGGACGGTCCCGGCGCTCCTGGCGTTCCGTCCGCGCCTGCAGGTCCGGCTGGTCCTGCAGGACCCGTCGAGCCGTCGCATGCGAACAGAAGGGCACTGGCGAGCAGTATGCTCACCAAACGAGTGGTGCGGTGGATTGAGCGCATCTTTGACTTCCTCTTTGTTTCTTGTTTTTTCTCGATGCTGGCTGGCACCAGCATTTTTGTCTGATTTGGCGCTGCGAGACGTTAAGCCTACATTCAGCAATGCTGTATTCTAATATGTCTTGTAGGCAATTTGGACTGATTCTTGAATCGCGTAAACTACTTATGGCACAACGGCAGATAGCAGGCAAACTTGGTATCGCAAGAATGTACAATTTCTCTCGATTCAAAAGGCCCCCAAGGAGGCTGTAATGAGACGTCAATTTCTCTATGTTTTTTCCGCACTTACTTTGAGTTTTCCGGCTTTCGCTGTGGCAGACATGGCAGCGATCATGGAAGGATGTAACGGTTGCCACGGTCCGCAGGGTGTCAGCCAATCGGCTGACGTTCCGAGCATTGCCGGTATTCCGGAGTTTGTTCTGGCTGATGCCATGTACATCTATCAGGACGAGGCGCGCCCCTGTGCCGAATCCGAATATCGCCACGGCGATACCAGCCGTCCCGCAACCACGATGTGCGCCATCGCCGCTGAACTCAGCGAAGATGACATTGATGCCGTTGCAGCCGAATACGGTGCCATGGGCTGGACCAAGGCGAAGCAGGACTTCGATGCTGGCCTCGCGGCAGCTGGCAAGGCCATTCACGATAGCTCCTGTGACCGCTGCCATTCAGAAGCGGGCACAAACCCGGACGACGAAGCCAGCATGCTCGGCGGACAGCAGATGGGTTACCTGCGTAATATACTTGGGCAATACATGGACGGTTCGCGTGAACAGCCCAGCAAGATGAAAGAAAAAGTAGATTCGCTGTCGGCGGATGACGCCGAAGCACTGGTCAACTACTACGGCAGTATTCAATGAGTTCAGCCAATGTCGCCGGTAGTGATACCGGCGACATGTTTGCTGCCATTGATGCGCAAGACGGTGCCGCTTTTGTTGCCTATCTGACTGAAGATGCCATCTTTCGATTCGGCTCTGCACCTCCGGTGCAGGGCCGACGTTCTATTCAGGCCGCCGTCGAAGGATTTTTCGCGACGATCAAAGGCTGTAAGCATACGATTTCCAATTCCTTACGGCAGGATGACACCCTGGTTTGCGAGGGCGAGGTGGCGTATCAACGCCATGACGGCCGCGAAGTCATATTGCCGTTTACGGATGTCCTGGAGTACAGCGGCGAGCTGATCTCGCAGTACAAGATCTACATCGATATCAGTCCGCTTTACGCGGAATGAGCGTTCGTTGCCCGAGAGCTGGCCCCCTCTCGTGAATCGTTTCGATAATCCTTTCGGAAATCCCTGATAGCACGACAAGCCCTATTGGCTTAGTAAGGCGCAAAGCGCGTAACGCACAGCGTCAGGTATCAGGAAAGACACAATGGCAACGCCAACGCGGCTTGCTCGAGTGGAACTCGAGCGCTCACTCGTTCCCCTAATCATGCGGACGAGCCGCGCACTTCAATGGTTGCTCGCAACAACCGCAATCCTCTGGTTTGCAGCGAGCCCAGCGCTTGCCTTGGAAGACGCCCAGTGTCTTCGCTGCCACGACGACCCGGAAATGACGAGCTACCGTGGCGACACTGAGATTTCCGCCTATGTGACGGCGGCAATGATCGCGGGTTCCGTGCATGCCGGCATGGCATGCGTGGAGTGCCACAGTGATCTCGCAGACAGCAAGCGGCGCCGCCATGCCGAAGATCTTGAGCCTGTTGAATGCGGTGATTGCCATCGTAAACAGAGCAGGGCGCATGGCAACAGCCTGCACGGTGCCGCAGCGAGCCGCGGCGATCCGATGGCCCCGACCTGTGCCGATTGCCACGGCAAACACGATATTCTGTCGTCGTCGGACGCCAACGCACCAACCGCGGTGATGAACATCCCGCTGCTTTGCGGCGAATGTCATCGGGAAGGCGCCCCGGTATCCCGCACGCACGAGATCTCGCAGGCAAATATCCTCCAAAATTACTCGATGAGTATTCACGGTGAAGGCCTGTTCCGGCAGGGACTCACGGTTTCAGCGGTGTGCACGTCGTGTCACACCTCGCATGACATTTTGCCGCACACGAACAAGCGCTCGAGCATCCACGTTGATAACGTCGTCAAGACTTGTACCGCTTGCCACGGCCAAATCGAAAACGTGCATCGCAAGGTGATCGAGGGTCGACTGTGGGAAGACGACCCGGGCAAGATCCCCGTGTGTGTAGACTGTCACGCGCCACATAAGATTCGTAAGGTCTTTTATGACGAAGGCCTGGCCGACAGGGATTGCCTCGTCTGCCATAGTCAGCCTGACCTGACCATGGCGCGCGACGGCACTACCATTAACCTTTATGTCGACGAGGAGGCTTACGAAAACTCCGCACATGCAGATACCTCCTGCGCTCAATGCCATACCGAAGTAACCGTTGCCGAAGAGCGGGCCTGTTCGACAATCGAGTCGGCAGTGGATTGCAGTGTCTGTCATGCCGAGCAAGTTGCGGAATACGACGCCAGCATGCACGGAACCCTCCATGCGGAGGGCGATCCCGATGCTCCGTCGTGCCAGGACTGTCATGCCAAGCATGCGACACATGATCAGGATTCGCCGGTGTCGCCGACGTATGCGCTGAATGTCCCGACGCTATGCGGAAGTTGCCACCGCATGGGCGAGAAAGCGGCAACGCGGATACACGCTGACGTCGATGACATCGTCGGTAGCTATGAAGACAGTGTTCACGGACGTGGGCTGATTGAAAGCGGCCTTGTCGTTACAGCGACCTGTGCCGACTGTCACGGTGCGCATACTGAAATGACTCCGGAGAACCCGGACTCCACGGTTAACCCTGCAAACATTGCGGGTACCTGCGGTACCTGTCACCACGGGATCGCGGAACAATTCAAGAGCAGTATCCACTGGACTGACGATCCAATCGCCGAGGATGATCACCCGACCTGCCAGGACTGTCATGCCTCGCACACGATCATGCGGATCGAGCGGTTAGGATTCCGCACCCTGATGATGGAGCAATGTGGACGCTGTCACGCGGACGAGGCCGAGACATTCTTTGATACCTTCCACGGCAAGGTCTCGCGTCTGGGCGGTGAGGGCGTCGCCAAGTGCTACGACTGCCATGGCACGCACGGCATTCTTCCGCCTACCGATCCCAATTCAACACTCAGCAGGGACAATGTCGTCGAGACCTGCGGCCAGTGCCACGAGGGCTCACACAGGCAGTTTGCGGGCTACCTGACACACGCGACGCATCACGATCGCGAACGCTACCCGTACCTGTTCTGGTCGTTCTGGGGCATGACTGCGTTACTGGTCGGTACCCTGTCGTTTGCCCTGTTGCACTCGTTTGCCTGGGTCATCCGGCTGATGCTTAATCGTGAAGAATGGCAGGCGCACAAGGCTCTGAGCCGCAAGAAAGACCAGAAAGACCAGAAATTCTACCGTCGTTTCAGCCGTCTTCAGCGCACCATGCACATCATAATGATGCTCAGCTTCTTCACGCTGGCGTTGACAGGCATGGCACTGAAGTTCTCGTATATGGCCTGGGCGCAGGCTGTTTCCAGGTTCCTGGGCGGATTCGACAGCATGGGCTTCCAGCACCGCGTAGGCGCGTTCGGCTTACTGATCGTCACGATTCTGCACATCTACGACATTACTCATTACAAGCGCAAGACGAAGCAGACCTTGTGGCAGATTATCACCGGACCGGATTCGATCATTTTTAACGGCCGCGACCTGCGTGAGTTTATCCAGTCGTTCAAGTGGTTCTTCGGCTTAGGTGAGCGTCCGAACTACGGTCGCTACTCCTACTGGGAGAAATTCGATTACTTCGCGGTTGGCTGGGGTGTGATCATCATCGGTACGACCGGGCTCGTGTTGTGGTTCCCCGAGTTCTTCACGCACATCGTTCCCGGTTGGGCGGTGAACGTCGCTACCATCATTCACAGTGACGAGGCGTTGCTGGCCGTTGGCTTTATCTTCACGATCCACTTCTTTAACACGCACTTCCGGCCCGACAAATTCCCGATGGATCCCGTGATATTCACCGGGCGTCTGTCTGTCGACGAGCTGAAATTCGACAAGCCGGGCGAATATGAAGAGCAGGTGGCCTCCGGTGAGTTGGAGAATAACCTCGTTAATCCGTTCCCGGAGACGAAAGATAAAGGCGTGAGAATATTCGGCTTCCTGGCGCTTACGTTCGGCTTGATCCTTCTAAGCCTGATTATTTATACGATGTTGTTTGGTTACCGGTAACGGGGGCCCCGACGAAGCCGGAAGGATCTTGTAATTTTCGGGGCCACGTGAGCGTGCAGCCCGGGCGTTCTCGCGGCGGCTTTGAACGCTGGTGCAGACGGTTTTGATGATGCGGAGCTCCGGCCCCGCAAATTTTGGAGAATTCGTTTTGGACTTGACTGGTCACTGGGTCGGCGCTGTAGCCCTCTTGATATTTGCCCTCGCGTACCTGTTGGTCATCGTCGAGGAATTCACGCACCTCAGAAAATCCAAGCCGGTGATACTGGCAGCCGGCATCATCTGGGCGGTTATTGCCTATCAATATGCCGCTGCGTCAATACCGCACGAGACTGAAGAGGCTGTTCGACATTTTCTGACAGAATTCGCCGAGCTGTTTCTCTTTTTGCTTACAGCAATGACCTACGTAAATGCCATGAGCGAGCGTCGCGTCTTCGGTGCACTGCGCTCGTGGCTCGTCAGACGCCAATTCAGCTACCGGAAACTGTTCTGGATTACCGGTATCCTCGCCTTCTTCCTTTCGCCCGTGATCGACAACCTCACGACTGCCCTGGTTATGTGTGCAGTACTGCTGGCTGTCGGGAAGGACAGTCCGAAATTCGTCAGTATCGGCTGCGTTAACATTGTTGTGGCGGCGAACGCGGGCGGAGCGTTCAGTCCGTTTGGCGACATTACAACGCTGATGGTCTGGCAAAGAGGCATCCTGGATTTTCAGACGTTCTTCGCGCTATTTATTCCGTCCGCTGTCAACTACCTGGTACCGGCTGCCATCATGTCGCTGGCGGTGCCAAAAGTCTGTCCTTTGGCCGATGGTGAAATCGTGCGCATGAAACGCGGCGCCAAGAGAATGATGTTCCTGTTCGGGTGCACCATTGTCACCGCTGTCAGTTTTCATAACTTCCTGCATCTGCCACCGTTCCTCGGCATGATGACCGGACTCGCCTACCTGCAGATCTTCGGTTACTACCTGCGGCGCACACATTTACCGGTACCGCAAGACGACGCGTTCTATGGACATGTGGGCGAAGTCCCGGCGTTCGACAGCTATCGTGAGATCGCGCGTGCCGAGTGGGATACGCTGTTGTTTTTCTTCGGCGTTATCATGTGTGTTGGTGGTCTCGGCTTTATCGGCTACCTGGATCAGCTGTCACAATTCGCTTACCTGCAACTTGGCGCGACAGTTGCGAATGTTCTCGTCGGGATTGCTTCCTCAATCGTGGACAATATCCCTGTCATGGTTGCGGTGTTGCAGATGTACCCCGAAATGGACATGGCGCAATGGTTGCTGGTCACGCTTACAGCCGGTGTCGGTGGCAGCCTTCTTTCGATAGGTTCGGCTGCGGGCGTCGCCCTGATGGGTCAGGCGCGAGGCCAGTACACGTTTTTTTCCCACCTCAAATGGACGCCGGCCATTGCCGCCGGTTTCGCACTCAGCATCTGGGTGCACTTCCTGGTCAACAGCCATTATCTTGGGATCATGCCGGACTGAGCAAGGCGCCTTGCGGCGCCTCGCCTAGCTGTTTTGCTCTGGGTCGTCCTCGTGAATGACCTCACCGCGCTCCTCCGCCCTCGAGAACGGCGGCTTACCTGTCAACCATGTCATATCCATCGGGTAGACCGCCGGGTCCAGCATCACGGAGTAGAAGTGCCAGATGAGAATTGCCAGTGTCGCCAGGATTGCCTCCAGGAAATGCAAGACGGTGGCGGCCTCAGGCACCCAGCCCGGGAGCCAGGTCAACGTGAAGTTCTCGAACCACAGGATCAGGCCCGTTACTGCCGTGACGACGGTGCCCCACAAAGCAGCCCAGTATTCGACTTTTTCCACGTAGCCGACACGCACTGGCGCGGGCGGCTCAGGGCGACGACCCAGGTTATAGCCCAGTCTGTGGGCAAATTCGCGAAAATCGGCGACCTTTGGCAGGAATGCCGCCATCTGTCGCCGCGCGCGTGAGCTGACTGCCAGATGTGCGAAGTGGAAAACGAAGGCGCCCATCAGACCTACAGCGGCGACACGATGAACGAACCCGCGAAGTTCGTTATCCCAGGCTTGTAGCGGAGCGGCCCACCAGCTTTCCGGATACTTCAACGCAAATCCGGTGACAACGAGGATCGCAAAGCTAACGGCGGCTACCGCGTGAGTAAACCGGAATACTCGCGACATGCGTTCCCTGATCACACAATGCGTGGGAGGTCTGCGCCGCCACAACGAATAGGTGCGCGTCTTCTTGACCAGGTCGAGAAGATTGTGCAGGAACATGCCGACGACGGTAACCCAGATCAGCGGAATGTAAATCGCGCGAATCCAGTAGGCGACAACGTTGTGCGTATCCTCGGCCAACACGTGTACGGGAGCGATCGTGAACTGGGTGCCTGCGCCCGCGTGGCAGTTGCCGCAGGTATGCGCCAGGTTGTCCGGGTGGATGTACGAGTCCGGATCGCTGGAAGGGAGAATGTTGTGCACGCCGTGGCAACTGGCGCAGTTTGCAACTCGCTGTGAACCGCCGCGCGAGGCCAGGCCGTGAAAACTCTCGTCGTAAGATGGCACCTGCTCTGGCGGCAGGCCATACCTTTCGCCAAGCTTGAGGTCAGAGTGACAGGGGCCACACACTTTTGTCGGAATATTGGTCGCCGAGACCGGGGAGTCGGGTGCCCCCACGGCCAGGATCCGGTGCTCGCCATGGCAGTCAATGCAGACCGGCGAATCAAGGACACCTGCGTCCGCTGCCAGCCCGTGGATGCTCCGCTGGTATTGTCGCGCGATCTTTCTGTGGCACTCGCCACAGGTTTCAGCCACGTTCGAACGGTAAATCGACGACGTCGGGTCCGTGAGCGGCAAGGGCGAATGGGCTGTATGGCAATCGCTGCATGCCGGTCCGATATCGCCTTCACTCAAGGATTGTGCGTGGACGCTGGCCGTGTAAGCTTCGATTGGACGAATCGTGCGAACGCCCGGCGGTGCAGGCTGGCCGGAGCCGTGGCAGGTTCCACAGACCTCGCCCTGGTTGTGTGCGTTCATCGCAGACGATGGGTCGCTCGTCGCCATCATCGTATGCACGTCACCATGGCAGCTGGCGCAGGTCGGCAATTCCATCCCGGTCATGCGCCGCACACCTTGGGGACCGTGCACACTTACGGCTTGTTCGGCGACCACGTCGCCATGACATACTCCACAGTCCACCGGATCGAGACCGCGCCGGTGCCGGCGCTCGGCGCCGACGTGGCAGTCGAGGCATTCGGTCGTGCCATGAACTGTGGCCTCGAATTGTGCGAGGTCAACTTCGTGGCAATCGTTGCAGGGATTTGCTTGTTCTTCGTCGCTCGCGTGTAACGTGAGCGGAGTGCAGGCAAGGAGGAGGATGAAGCCGACTATTGTCTTGCGCACTACGATACTCCGTGATCCAGATCCCCCCGGTTACGGAACGTGTACACGTATTATGGGCCTCCGATATCGATATCCCAATACCTGGACACTGCGAGAAATACGGATTTCCGTGCTGCGGGTACGTAGTCTAGTATCGCCCTCGCTACGGCAATAAAAAATCCACAGAGTGTTGCTCTATCAGGGAAACAAAACGTACAAGCGAGCATTTGCGGCAGACTTGTAAGAACTACATTTTCAGGCACCCTAAACCGGTCTTTGACCAATAACCGAGGAACACTATGTTCAAGAATTTCCTGTCATCGATTACGCACAACGCGATCAGTCTGATCGGTACCGCGATTGCGGTTGCTGCGCTGGTACTCATGGCAAGTCTTTTTGGTATGGAATTCTGGGGTTTCGAAGGCGGTCCGTACCTCGGAATTTTGACGTACCTGATTCTGCCGATGATCTTCGCGGTCGGCCTGGTCCTGATTCCAATCGGCGCGGTTCTCTACCGCCGCAGGCTGAGACGAACCACAGGCACCGAAGACACGCCGTTGATGCCGATATTCGACCTGAACGTCCGATCAACACAACGATGGGTGCTCATTTTTCTTGCCGCAACGATGTTCAACATCGTCATTATCGCAGGCGCGACCTACAAGGGCGTGCACGTGATGGAGTCGGTCGAGTTCTGCGGCCTTGCCTGTCACTCGGTCATGGAGCCCGAACACACTGCCCACGCACGGTCTCCACACTCGCGAGTCGCTTGTGCAGAATGCCACATTGGACCTGGCGCTGACTGGTTTGTGAAATCAAAACTCGATGGGGCCTGGCAGTTGGTGTCGGTAGCCTTTGATCTGTATCCGCGGCCTGTACCAACACCACTACATGATTTGCGCCCGGCGAGAGAAACCTGCGAACAGTGCCACTGGCCGACCAAGTTTGTGGGTGACAAGCTCAAGGTCATCAACCACTACGAAGATGACGAAGAGAGCACAGAGCTGACGACGGCGCTGGTTCTGAAAGTCGGCGGGTCAAGTGGAATCGGTTCGCATGGTATTCATTGGCACGTCGACCCGGACGTCGATATACGTTACCGGTCAGATGACACGCGTGAAGAAGTCTACGAAGTAGAATTCGCGCACGGTGGTGATGAACCGGTCACCTACTCAGACCGTCAGGCGCCAGAGGACGGCGGTGTCTGGCGTTCGATGGACTGTGTCGATTGCCATAACCGCCCCTCGCATATCTACAAATCGCCGGGACCCGCGATCGACGAGGCGATCACGGCCGGCCTGATCGACCGGTCTCTGCCATTCGTCAAACGCGAGAGTCTGCGTGTTATCAATTCAGAATACGAATCACATGAGGCGGCTCGGGAAGCGATCACCGCGGGGCTAACGGCTTTCTACACCGACAACTACCCGGAAATAGCGAACGAACGCGCGGCAGATATCGCTTCCGTAGCCAATGCGTTGGGCGATATCTACGTCGTCAATGTTTTCCCGGGCATGAATGTCTGGTGGGATACCTATCCGAATCACATCGGGCACGAGCAATCCGACGGATGTTTCCGTTGTCATCGCCGCAGCATGCGCACAGCGGACCGGAAGCAGATTTCGAATGATTGCGATAATTGCCACATATTGCTTGCTGAAAAAGAGGAAAACCCGGACATCATGTCCGCGTTGAAACCGTGATGAACCAGCCTGCCCAAATGACGATTGCGAGACGCCAGCTTACTTACGAGATAGTCAGCGGTGGCACCGGACTTGTGTTGGCGCTATTCATGTGGGGGCATGTCGTGTTGGTCGGTTCGATCCTGACCGGCGAGCGCGGCTTCGACTGGATGGCGACGATGCTCGAGGATTACTTCATCGCGCAGCCGACCCTGTTCGGAATATTTACGCTGTTCCTGGTGCACGCGGTGTTTGCCGCGCGCAAGGTTCCTGCTCAACTGCGCGAACGCAAGCGCATTGCCGAGCTTGCGAAGGGGCTGAGGAATTCAGGCCGGGAAAAAGTAGCGACGCGTACGCCGCATTCGCCATTCCGTCCGCACCTCGAGTCGATGCTTTGGATCTGGCAGGTGCGCACCGGCATGATCATGCTCGTGCTGGGTAGCTTTCACCTGATATTGCTCGGCCTCGACATATTTACGCCGTTGTTTGGTGACATGGCGGGAATCGAGTCGTCTACCTCCATGGCGCGTGTTGCCGCCGGCTTGTGGCTACCCTACGCGATCCTGTTGCTGTGCGTCGAGTTTCACGCCAGTGTCGGATTGTATCGGCTTGCGATCAAGTGGGGTGCCGATCTGTGGTTGTCGCGTCGTGCAATGCATCTCATAGAGCAGATCATCTTCTGGGTAATTCTGGTCATTGGTTCAATAACGCTGTTCGTGCTCGCGGGCTGGATGGAACCACCGCTTGCCTTCCTTCTCGAAGGAGCACCGGCATGATGCAGAAGCTCATCACGACAGATGTATTGGTCATCGGCGGCGGGCTTGCCGGTGAACGTTGTGCGATCGAAGCAGCGAAGGCCGGGCAGGAGGCGCTGATCCTGTCACTCGTGCCACCACGGCGCAGTCACAGTTGTGCGGCACAGGGAGGCATGCAAGCGGCACTCGCTAATTGCGTCAAAGCCGAAGGTGACAGCACAACCGTTCACTTCCTCGATACGGTTCGAGGCTCGGACTGGGGGGCCGATCAGGAAGTCGCAAATATATTTGCTGAAGAAGCCGTGGTTGCCGTGCGCGAACTTGCGCATTTCGGCGTGCCATGGACACGCGTGAAAGGCGGCAAGAACAAATATTTTATCAAGGGCGAGAACGTCGAGATCGACGAAGCGCTTGAGAAGGATGGACTGATCACGCACCGCGACTTCGGCGGTACAGCCAAGTGGCGCGCCTGCTATGCGGCCGCGGGTACGGGTCACTCCGCGCTCTATGCTATTGACAGCGAGGTCGTGCGACTCGGTATTTCCGTTCGCGATCGCGCCGAGGCGGTGGCGCTCATTCATGACGGCGCGCGATGTGTGGGTGCGGTGGTCAGAGACCTTCGTGACGGCTCGCACTTTGCAGTAATGGCCAAGGCGACAGTGATCGCTACCGGCGGTTATGGGCGCATCTACGGCCAGTACACGAGCAATGCCACGATCAACGAGGGCACAGGCGCGTCGATTGCACTCGATACCGGTATCGTCCCGCTCGGCAATATGGAAGCGGTGCAGTTTCATCCGACGACCGTTGTGCCTGCCGGGATACTCGTGACCGAAGGTTGCCGCGGCGACGGTGGCTACCTGCTCGACAAGGACATGAAGC
>Ga0224502_10000664_pt1 | contig 11704 bp, 10 predicted proteins | sample SF_Oct11_sed_USG_5_FD_169104 | JGI IMG/M metagenome (GOLD analysis project Ga0224502, IMG submission 169104) | Sediment microbial communities from San Francisco Bay, California, United States - SF_Oct11_sed_USGS_13 | ecosystem: Environmental > Aquatic > Marine > Sediment | place: USA... | reverse complement strand
CGCCTCGCCGAGCGCCTTCTCTTCCAGGCCGTCAAGATAATTACCCGAGACGCAGAAGGTGTTGATCCCGGCGTCGACGGCGGCACGCATGAGGTCCGGCCGACCAATCCCGTGGGCGCCGAAGGTGACCTCGGACACCTCGAGACCCGTGCCCCCGAGGGGGCGGTAGCCCACCCCGAGAGCAGTGGACGGTGACGAGGCTTCTTCGCGGGATCCGCAGCCACCGACCACCATTCCGGATGCGGCGGCGCCGAGTTTCAAGAAGCTCCTTCTATCGACGGTCTTCCGAAAGGACGTCATTGAAACCTCCGATGTCATCGACTCCCAGCGGGCGCAGCTGCGACCCGCTGCAAGGTCGGATCAGGTCTCTGAAACCTCGAGCCCCAACATCTGCACGTAGTCGGCGACCCGCTTGGTCCAGACGATGCGGACCCTGCGATCCTCATCTTCCTCGGATTCTCGCAGCACGAAGGTGGCCGTTGGACTCAATGTGTCATCACCTACGTACATACCGCCGAGGCCGCTTCCACTGGTGTCCCGCAGGGTCACCGGGTAGGCCTTTTCATTGCCGGCACCGTTGGTAGTGACCAGCTCGACGCTGCGGAAATCGGGAGAACGGTCATCGTCACGTCGTTCGTCGCTCATTGCTCTCTCCTTTGGGGTCTCCGAGCTGCCCGGAGAAAGATCCCACAGCACTGTCGGAATGTGCGGTTCTTGAAACGTTTCAATTGCATCTCTTGAACGCGATTCTACCCCCGAATCAGCGCAAACGGGCAATCAATTTTCGGTTCTTGCGGATTGTGCGTTCAGCCTGCGCGAAGCGCGCAAAGATCCTGCGGCGTGTTGGCGTTGAACCAACACCGTCTGAGAGCCGCAGGCGGCTCGGGAGTTGCGACCCGGGAGCTCGAGGCGAGACGGTGTAACGCATATTCCTCGGCCCTGGAGGCCTCTTCGAGCAGGGCCAGGGCTTGCGGTTCGTAAAGGGCCAGCAACGGCTCAACGAAACCGTCGAGCGATGGCAAAACAGCCCAGGAACCGGTTCGCCTTGTGTCCACGAGCCACCTCACCGCCGCAACCCGCAACAACGGCAGATCACAGGGGGCTACCACCCAACACGCCTCGGGCTCCGCCCGCAGAGCGCCCAGGATCCCCGCCATCGGGCCCTGACAGTGGTCCACATCGGCCACCCTCGAACGACCCTCGAGGGTCGCGGGGACCGGGCCACCTCCGAGCAGCACGACCTCATCGACTTCTTCGGAGAGGGCGAGCACGACCTGTTCGACCATCGTGCCGTCTCCGATCTCGACCAGCTGCTTCGGACGGCCCATTCGCCGGCTTCGCCCGCCCACCAGCACACCGCCGAGGATCGGGCGAGTCACGGCAGGGCCGCCTCCGCCTTGGGGGTCTCGTCGCCTTTAAATTCCTCCGCTTCCTGGAGGGCCGGGATCGCGATCTTGCACAGCAACGTAAAGATCAAGAAGCCGATGGCGAAGATGCCGGCGCCGACCCGGACCTCCGTAAGGGTCGGTACATACTCGTAAAATTCGCCCAGGGTGTCGGGGGTCATCCCGGGGATCACGAGAGCCATCCCTTTCTCGATGAAGACGCCGCTGTAGATCAGCAAACAACCAAGGTTGAGGGTCACCAGGTTGCGGCGTGTAGCCGGGATCAGGAAGAGCAGAAAAGCAAGCACACTTGCAATTAGCGACGCCCAGGCGAACGGAACAAGCGCACTGTGGCCGTGAACACCGCTGAAGAGGTACTGGGTGTGGATCAGGTGGTGGGTCGCGGAGTAGTACTCGCGGAAGATCTCGGCGCCAAAGAGGAAAAGGTTGAGGAACATGGCATAGGCCATGAGCTCGGCGATTTTCCAGATCGCCTCGTTTTTGATCTGGATGGAGGTCGTGCGCCTCAGAATCTGGAAGAGGATCAGCAGAATCGCGGGACCCGAGCAGAAGGCCGAAGCGAGGAAGCGCGGCGCCAGGATCGCCGAGTTCCAAAACGGTCGGGCCGCGGTGCCGGCGTAGACGAAGGCGGTGACGGTGTGGATTCCGACCGCGGCCGGGATCGAGAAAAGGAGCAACGGAACAACGAATCTGGATCGGTAGGGGCGGCGGTGATAAGCGGTGTAGAGCAGGTGAGCGACGATCACGAGGTTGAGCACCAGGTACAGATTGAGCACCAGCACGTCCCATCCGAGCAACGAGGAGGGCAGGTTGAGGCTGCCGACGAAAGGTATCAGATGCCAAACCCGATCCGGCCGACCCATATCGACCAGCACGAAAAGCATGCACATGACAATCGCGGAGATGGCCAAAAGCTCGCCGAAGATGGCGATCTCCTTGATCGGTTTCCAGTCGTAGATGTAGGCCGGTATCACCAGCATCACCGCGGCCGCCGCTACGCCTACCAAAAAGGTGAAGTTGCCGATATAGTAGGCCCACGAAACCTGATCGCGCATGTTGGAAACGATGAGCCCCTGATCAAGCTGCTGCAACCAGGCGGTGACTCCCCAAACGATCAACACGCCGAGGAAGCCGACCCACGCGAAATACCAACGGTTGCCCCGCAGCACCAGGCGGACCGAACCAGAAACGAAGGAGGGAATCTCTTTGATCATCGTGCTATGTCGCGTAGAAGTAGTAAAAGCGGGGTTGGGTGTTGAGCTCATCCTTGAGCACGAAGACCCGCTTCTCTCGCAATAGGTATCGCATCTCAGATTTCTCGTCGAGCAAGTTGCCGAACTTGCGCGCGCCGACCGGGCAGATCTCGACGCAAACCGGGTACCTCCCCTTGCGCGTCCGGTGGATACAGAACGTGCACTTTTCTACGACGCCTTTGGGCCGTGGCCGATTACCGAGATAGTGGGTGTCCGGGTTGAGTTCCGCGGAAGGGATCGTCGGTTCGGACCAGTTGAAATGACGCGCACCGTAGGGGCAGGCCGACATGCAGCAGCGGCAGCCGATGCACCAGTCGGAGTCGATGACCACGATCCCGTCGGGCTCCTGCCAGGTCGCCTTGACCGGGCAGACCTTGACGCACGCGGGGTGGCGACACTGCTGGCAGGCCACCGGCAGATAGAAGGCGTCGGGCTCTGGCACCAGCTCGGGCTCGTAGTAGGCATTCGACTCGGCGAGCTCGATGCCGTGCTCCTTTTCCATCCGCAGCACCCGGATCCACTGGATCTGCGGGTCGCGTGACTGGTTGTTCTCGTGTACGCAGGCGTAGACGCAGCGCCGGCAGCCGATGCAGCGCGCGATGTCGAGACCGTATGCGAACTCGACACCGTCCATGGGTGGGGTATCCACCACGGTCACGTCGCGGCCGTAGCGCTCCGCGTACTCGCGCTCCAGCTCTCGGAGGATCTCGGCCTTGCGCTCCGGGCTCAGCTCGGTGAATCGTGTCCGCAGCAACCGTTCGACGAATCCAGTCGATGCCCCCGCGACGGACGCCGACACCGCCGCCATCGCCGTCAGACCGGTGTTGATCAACAGCGAGCGCCGGTCGGTTGAACGATCGAGCCCGTCCCCGTGGGTCGGGCGGTCCTGGTCTGCATCACTCATCGTTGATCTCCTCCTCCGACGCAATCCGCAGGAACTGCGGCCGCACCGGCGGCGGCAAGGGTGCGATTGGCTGGAAGCGAGGCGCGTGGGGGTTGTGACAGTGGGCGCAGAGCTGGTAGCTCTTGGCGCCGTTCCAGTAGCCCTCTCGACGACCATGGATGCCTTCGCGCCAGTCACGAAAAATAGTTCCGTGGCACTGGCCGCAGAGCCGATACGACTCGTCGAAACCGATCAGCGTCCCGTTGGCAAGCCGCAGGCTGTCACGGTCGTCTGGGTTGTGGCAATCGAAGCACCATCGATCAATCGGACCATGGTTGAGCAAAATCTCGCCGTGCATCTCTTCGAGCTGACGGCGCTCCAGGTTGACATCCATGTCGGCGTGGCAGTCGCTGCAGGGGAAGTAGTCCTCGTAGGCCAGGGGTTGGCGCACCCGGTATATCCCTTCGGGGTCCGAAGTGCCCGCGGCCTCGACCTCGGGTAGGAGCTCGCGGTTGAAGTTGATCTCCGGAAAGTCGGCCGGCGAGTAAGCCTTTGTTCCGCCCGAGTCCGGAGCGACGTGGCCGACGCCGCCACGCACGATCGAGAATAGGATCAGCAGGGAGAAGGAGACAAAGACGATGAGCAGGACCGCCAGGGATGACGCACCGGGCAGCAGGCGGTCGCCATCCGTCTTCTCCCGGGGTTGTCTGTCAAGCTCGCTCACGGCCCGACCCTCCAACCAATCTGTCGCTTCCAGCGATTCGATCCTACATCACCAAGATGGTTTCCCATCGAGATCTTTACCTTGACCCCGGTCATGTGACGTATCGTTCGCTCAGTGATCTCAGAGACATGGTACCGCGGCCGAGTGATCACGAAATGAGCGCGAGGGCAACCACGTAATAAATGCCGATCGCAATGATGTCGTCGATCGTCGTAACCAAAGGACCGGCAGCGATCGCGGGGTCGATCTTGACCAGCCGGAAGAAGTAGGGCACGAGCACGCCCATCAGGGCCGAGGCGATGATCGCCACCACCATCGACACCGCGACCGTGAGCGACAGCATGGGATCGCCGTGCCAGACGATGGCGACGACGCCCGACAGCACGCCGCAGGCGATGCCCATCAAAGTACTGATGATCAGCTCTTTGAAAAGGAAGCGCCCGAGGTTGTGAAAGTCGACGCGGCCGGTTGCGAAGCCACGCACGACGATGGTCGAAGACTGTGAGCCGACGTTGCCGCCCATCGCTCCGATGACCGGGATAAAGGGCACCAGAGCGATCATCTCCGGGAACGATATCTGGAATGCCCACACCAGCAGCGCCGGAACCGTCAAACCGGCGAGCGTCGCGAGTAACCACGGCAGCCGCACGCCAGCGATCTTGAGAACCTGGTCGGTGTAGACGAGTTCCGGTTCGTGGGTCGTCGCACCGGCCATGCGCATGATGTCTTCTTCCGCCTCTTCCTCGAGGACATCAGCTGCGTCATCGTGAAGGATGCGGCCGAGGAGCCGGCCACTATCATCAACCACTGGCAACGCCACCAAATCGTAGCGCTGGAACATCTGCGCCACATTCTCCTGGTCGACCTCGGGGTTGACCACGTGCACGTTACGTTTAACGAGCTCGCTGATGGGCCGATCGGGCGGAGCCAGGAGCAGGGCGCCAAGGTTGAGCACGCCGACCAGGCGCTGCTCGTCATCGATGACATAGACAAAGTGAAATGTGCTGACCTCTTCCGCGTTCGCCCTCACCGCGTCAATGGTCTGGTCGACAGTCGCGGTTTCCGGCACCGAGACCAGCTCGACTTGCATGAGACCGCCGGCGGTGTCCTCCGGGTACTTGAGCAGGGTTTCGACCTCGTGGCGGTCCTCCTCGGGGAGCGCCTCGATGAGATCCCTGGCGAGCGGTTCCGGGAGGTCGGCGAGGACATCGGCCGCGTCGTCCGAGGCCATCTCCTCGATCGCCTCCGTGAGTTGATCGGGCTTGAGGTGCTCGGCGAGGTCATCGCGGAGGTGGTCCGGGAGCTCCTCCATGAGGTCGGAGACTCGCGCGATGCTGAGGCGGGAAACCACCTGAGGCCAATGGCCCTTGGAGAGAAGACTGAAAAGGACCGCCAGATCGGCCGGATGGAGAACCGAGATGAATCGATCGAGAGCCTCGAAGTCTCCGCTCTCCACCAGCTCCTCGAGGTCACGCACCGGGTCGCTGAGGCCCTCCTCGAGAGGATCCACCGACACCATCTCCTCAGGACCCGCTTCGTGGTCCTGAATTTCGATTTCGGTGCCCAGCCCGCGGTCGGTCATTCCCTGCTCTCCGGTTCAGAACTCACACTTGTTATTCCAGCACCTCAGAACACCGCCGTCACATTGACGGTGAGCGCGCTCTGGCGAAGCTCGACTTTGATCCTCTCCTTACCACCGATCTTTTCATAGACCACGTCGGAGCCGGTGAGACCCAACCCTACGCCCCAGTGACGGGCAAAGTACCAGGTGACGCTCCCCCAACTGGTGAATATCCGTCCGTTGTGTTCTCCGATTTCGAGATCGATGAAGGAGGTCCGAATTTCCAGTATAAGGTTCCGCCGGAAAGCCTGGTTGATATAGAACCCAACTGCGGGCACCGGGGCGATCACACCGACGTTGTCCCTCCGAAATCTACTCTGGTCGGGATCATCGTCAATCGCGATCTGACCGGCGAGCTCCAGCCCGTAGTTGTAGATGGCAAAACCTGCGCTGATGCCGGCCTCTGTTTTGTGGTGGTTGATGAAGCTGTATTGATATTCGACGACCGTCACCTGATTGGTGAAAGAACTCGATATCTCGCCGAAAAAGTCGACGTCTAGGATCGGGACCGTGCCTTCGACCGCCGCATAGGCGTCACGGTCGAAGTTGCCATACCTGAGACGTAGAGCGTGCTTGCGATTCTTCGAGAAGCGCCAGAAGCCCTCGAGGCCGAAGGTGGCAATCTGCTCATCGAACCCGAGAACATCCTCGAGGTCGATCAGAGCGCCGAGGCTGCTGCCGGCAGCAACATCACTGTTGAGATCGACGAGACCTCCGATCAACCGGATCGAGAACTTGTCACCAAGCACCCGATTGACCTGCGGGTCGTCGTCATCGTGGGCCACCACGGTTGACGTCACCGCCAGAATCAAAATGGCTGCAACAAGCGGTCCGGTCCGTTTTCGGTCGTTCATGGGCCTCTCCTTCGCTCTGCGCCATCCCCGTTTTCGTCGGTAGCCTAGCATCCTCTCACGAACCCCTATGATCACGCTGGAACGTGGTCCTCATCACCTCCGGCCGAGATCTTCACCAGCAGAATGGAGGTTGGGAGATAGCGCCGTGATTGAGAACCGAATACCTCAAAACCTCATGATCCTCCTACCGCTGTTTTTGGTGATTCTCTTCGCAACCAACGCCGCCGCGTCACCTCCTTGTCAGCCTGCCGGGAGCAGCGGTCCGGTGCGGGCGCCGGTCTTTGTCAGAAATCTGAGCGGGCAGACCAGCTGGTACGCCTCCCCACTGATTGCCGACCTCGACGGCAACGGCTCGAACGAGGTCATCGCGGCCTACTACGACATCTTCGTCTTCGACTCCGCAGGCACCCTCCTCGACAGGACAACTGACCAGCAGGGCCGAGTCTATGCGCCACACGTGGTCACCGACCTCGACGGCGACGGCACCGTCGAGGTGGTGGCGGGCAGGGCGCACGAGGTCTTCGCCTGGGAGTGGATCGGCGGCGAGCTGATCATCAAGAGTGGCTGGCCGGCGGACACCACAACCGGTGGCAACTCTCCAGAGGTGCGCGGCTTGGCCGCCGCCGACCTCGACGGCGACTTCAATATCGAAGTTGTCGTCACGACAACCCAGACAGCTGACACCTCTGTCGGCGGCGCCCAAGTCTTCGTCTTCAACCCCGACGGCAGCACCTACCAGCCCACCGGCGGGCACATCCCCGCCTGGCCGCGCTACAACGCCCTCGCGGGCGCCGGCAACGACGCCGACCGCAACGGCCAGGGTCACTCGGGCTTCGGCTGCTACGGCCTCAATGTCGGCATCGGTGACATCGACGATGACCTCGACCTCGAGATCCTGGCGACCTACGACAACCACCACATCCAGGCCTTTGATCACGACGGTGTCGCCATCAACTCCGCGCCCTACTACACAAACCGGACCTTCCCATGGATCGGCAACCGGCTCACCTGGGGTCAGTTCATTCGCTGGGCTGATCCCGATGTCGAGCGTGACCACTACAACCTCCATAAAGGCACCTGGCCCAACCCGAGCTGGACCGAATGGCTGCAGTGGACCGCCTCACCTCCTGGCATCATCGATCTCGACGGCGACGGCAAGAACGAGATCGTGGGCGTGCCGAACGTGGAGTTGAATATCCCCTACGTGACCCAGGCCTACGCAATCATGGTCCTCGAGGGCGCGCACGGCGACGGCACCCGGTCGGCACGACGAAAACCCGGCTGGGAGGTACCACCCCGCGGTGACACACCGATTGACGTCGATGGCTGGTACCCGCCGTCGGGTGTTCCTGCCCCAACGCTGGTGGATATTTCAGGAGACGCCCGCCCCGAAATCATAGTCTCTCTCAACGACGGGTATGTGTACGCGTACGAGGCTTCGGGCATCCGATTGTGGCGGACCAGCTACCGCCATTCCAAACCCATCATGTTCAGCTCGGAGGTGACGGTGGCCGACCTCAACCGGGACGGTGTCCCTGAACTCCTCCTCGCCACCTATGGCGACCCCGATGTCCATGACTCGGGACGGCTCATGGTCCTTTCGGCCGGCGGCATTGTGCTCCACGATCTCTTGCTGCCAAACCCTGGTCACAACGGCAACGGCAACGGTGCGCCGGCCGCACCAACTGTCGGCGACGTCGATGGCGACGGCCAGCTCGAGGTTCTGGTCCAGACCTTCGATCACGGCCTCGACGTATTCACCGTCCCCGGCTCGGGCACAAATTGCCTCCCCTGGTCGACAGCCCGAGGTGGGCCCTGGCGAATGGGTCAGCAAAACGGTCCGTGGATGCTGACCGATCTCTTCGCCGATAGCTTCGACTGCGGCCACACCTCGAGGTGGTCGCAGACGGTCCCCTGACCCACGAGAGAGAACGCGCTACTATGGTGGGTGAATCCGGCGACATCGTCGGACACGGTTCTCATCTGCAGCCAATACCATGTACCTCTCTGGACTGACGCACCGCGACCGACTCTTCGATGTCGCAACCAGGTGGCTCGCCGACCGGCTCGAGCCGACCGATGGCCGCGTCCTGACCGAGATCTTCGCGTTCGAACGCGCCATCACCGCACCCACGGTGAGGCGATTTGTGGCCGATCTCTGCCGCACCTGCCATCGCGGCGACCTCTACATGGAGCGGATCACCAGCAAGGACGAGGTGCGGGCGGCCATTGTCGCCGCCGCATCACACCCCTCGACCCGGGTCGCCGAGCTCATCGACTGGTACCGACAGCTGCCGGAGGAGTTCTTCCCGCGCACACCAGTCCGCATGAGCCTGGTGACCCTCCGCAACGGCAGATTGACGGCCATCGTGCGCCGCAAGCGCATCCGGCGTATTGCCGACAAGGTTTCGCGCCGGATCGCAGAACAGCTCACCGGCGAGATCCTCGCCGTCGCCCGGGCGCTGGCGGCCAGCCGGCCCCGGCATCAGATCCCCGGGGTCGACCGCGACATCGCTCCCCCGAGTACCCCGGCCGCGGTCGGCGGTGCGGCCGAACGACTGGTCGCGGACCGCATCCGCTCCGGACGCATCACTCTCGATCCGGAAAAGAACCGGGTCGATGACGTCATCGGAGTCAAGATCATCGGCACCCCGAGCGAACTCGAAAAGATCGAGGCGGCACTCGACAACCTCGAGTACACCTTTGCGTTCCAACGCGAGGTCCACGCCGGGGCATACGAGGGTGTCCACTATCTGGTCGACCTCGAGCTGCCGCCCAACGAGGCGATCCTGGCCAACATGGCCGGCATCGACTGGTCCTTCGCGGCCGGCCGCGGTGTGCGCGTGGAGAGCCTCGACGAAAGCTTCAAAGCCTACATCGAAAGCTGCCGCCGGACCTTTCGGGTGGAGCTCATCCTCACCAACTTCGATGACCTCGTCGAGTCCGAGTTCGGGATAGCCATCCATGAACAGCGGATCCTCGAGCAGCGAGACCTCGCCGACGACTTCGGGCGCATCGCCCGCAACGCCTCGTCGATCATCGAGTACATGCTACGGCTCGCGACCTCGCCGACAATTGACATCGAACACATCCCGATCAAGATCTGGGGCCGCTATATCCGCGACACGGTTGCCCACGCCATCGCCACCCTCGACGGCGGTGAGCCGACCGACTGGCTGGTTCCTGAAGAGCATCTCGAAGACCTCATGCGGTTGTGAATATCGGTCCGCGCCGGCGAGTGATATTCTGAGCCCGGGTGATCAGACAAAAAACAACAATCCCGGCCGCGCGTCCCGGCGCCTCAGTTCTTCTTGGACTGATGTGCCTCTTCGCGGCCCTACCCCTCGCCGCGGCCGACAGGGTGACCTTCGTCGGGGTTGCTCTCGACCAGGAGACCAGGGAAGCCGATCGACGGCTGCAAGACTACCTCCAGCGATCGGCCGACATCCGGTTTGCGCCCGAAGAGCTGGAGTACGGGCAGGTCATCAAACGACTCGCAGATTGGGATCCGGCCGGGGGTGTCGTGATCGCCCGCACCACGCCCTACGTGCAGGTAGTGTCGGAGATGCTCGGCGCCGACATGGAGATCCTCGCCACCTACGTCAGCGAGGCTACCGGCGAGACGACCTACCACTCGTATTTCGTCGCTAGACGCGAGCGCTTGCCGCCGAACCCTACTCCCATGGATGTAATTTCCCTTGTTACCGCCAGCCCCAGCCACCCTCAATTCCTCTACCACAACCTCTTTTCGACCTCGAGCTATTTTCTCCCGTCGCTCTACTTCCGCGCCAACGGTGTCTTTCACATGGCGGAGGCGACCGAGTCTCTGGCCGCTATCGAGGTCTCGCAGTCCGACGTCAACAGTAGCAGCTACCTGGTGCGGACAGTGGCGAGCGGCAAGGCTGATCTCGCCGCTGTCTTCGACGGCACGCGCGCCCGGTTTGTCGAAGGCTCGGGGACCGCCGCGGATGTGGCCATGGGCCAAACGGTGGCGTTCGTGCGGCTGCCGTCCGCGATCCCCAACGATCTCCTGGTGTGCTCACGGTCGGCGCCGGCCGAGCTCAAGGAACGCATACGTTCGGCAATCCGCTCGATGCCAGCGGAAGAGATCGCGGTTGGCGACTTCGCCCATTGGGTCGAGATCGGCGACGCATCGGAGGCACGGGCCGCCCTCGCCCACCTCCGGTGGCTGGCGCGCGAGCACGTGGCCCCGGTGACGGTCGACGTGCGGCAGGGACGTGGGTCACAACTCGGCACAGAGATCATGGCGGAAGCCGCCCGCCACGCCGTGCGGTTGTCGGGGACCGAGTTCGTGCTCTTCGACGAAGATTTTCACGAGCACATCGACTACGTGTGGACGCTGGACGAGATCCACGACGGCGCGGCGCGATTGACGAACTCTCTCCCCGGCACCGGGATTGAAGATCAGGTATTCCCGATCAGCTTTCGCGACCCTCAGGACCTCACCCGGCGCATCGTCAGCCTCATCCAGGGTCGCCTGCATCGGATCCGCTACGTATGGCCCTACAGCGGCGGTCAGCCGATCGTGATCCGCGACACGACCCTGGCCATGGAACCCGGGCGCCGGGCACCCGTGCGGCGTATCACCTGGATCGATCCCGAGCGGAACAGCTTCCGCGCGGGACCGATCTTCGAGGTCAGGGTAAGTGCCTCGAGCCTCTTCGTTCACGAACTCGTGGCCGAAGACTTCCGGCGTTCGGGCGGGATCGCCGCCGATCTCGATCCGATGTCGAACGTTTCCTACCGCGTTTATCAGCTCCGGGTCATGCCCTCGAACACATGGTTTCGCGTTGCCACCGGCGCCCTGGTCGTGCTGCTGGCGCTGGCCGCAATCGCGGCAGTCTTCGCCCTTCGTCAACGGCCCGAGGGAGATGTGGCCGACCAGGAGACCGTCGTCACGTGACAGTCGAGCATCCCATGGCAGGCGACATGCTCGCCCACT
>Ga0224502_10000663_pt1 | contig 11708 bp, 12 predicted proteins | sample SF_Oct11_sed_USG_5_FD_169104 | JGI IMG/M metagenome (GOLD analysis project Ga0224502, IMG submission 169104) | Sediment microbial communities from San Francisco Bay, California, United States - SF_Oct11_sed_USGS_13 | ecosystem: Environmental > Aquatic > Marine > Sediment | place: USA... | reverse complement strand
CAATTTGCGAGATTCGTGCTTCGTGTAAACGAGCGCCATTGCCCCCAGCACGCAGACAACAGCAAACACAAACACAAGCAGGAAGGGCTGTTGCTTCGCGTGCATCAGGTCCTCTCCGCAATACGCAGGTGTGCGCTGCGTGCACGTCGGTTGGCAGCAATCTCGGCGTCGGTTGCGCTGATTACCTTGCCCACGAGACGCAGTTTTGGCCGAAATTCTTCGGGTACGTTCGGCATACCGCGATACTGCTCCGACTCCCGCGACGCATCGCGCATGAATCGTTTGACGATGCGGTCTTCGAGCGAGTGAAAACTGATGACGCAAAGGCGAGCGCCCTTTTTCATCACTTTGACTGACTGTTCGAGTGCAGCCTCGAGCTGTTCGAGCTCGCCATTGATCGCAATGCGAATTGCCTGGAATGTCTTCGTCGCCGGGTGAATTTTCTGGCCGCGCTTGGGAGATGCCGTCTCGACAATGTGTGCCAGTTGAGCCGTGCGCGTTATCGGCGCTTCATTGCGGGCAGCGACAATCGCACGCGCAATGCGACCTGCGTTGTTCTCCTCACCGTACTTGCGCAATACCTGCTTCAACTCTCGCTCTTCCACAGCCGCCAGCCAATCACTGGCCGACGTGCCTGAATCGGGGTCCATCCGCATATCAAGCGGTCCATCGCGCATAAAACTGAAGCCTCGGTCGGCTTCATCCAGTTGGGGTGATGAGACGCCAAGGTCGAAAAGAATGCCGTCGACGTTCTCGACAAGATTTCTTTCGCCAATGATTGTCTCCATTTGCGCAATTTCGCCCTTGACCAGTTCGAAACGCGGATCTTCAGTAAGGCTTGTCGGTACCGATGCGATAGCTTGTGGATCACGATCGATGGCAATTAGTCGGCCATCGTTTCCAAGCTGCTTCAGAATCTCCCTACTATGTCCCCCGCGTCCAAACGTTCCGTCGACGTAACATCCGTCTGGTTTTATTTTCAGCCCTTCAAGGACCGGCCCTAGCAGCACCGGCATATGCGCGTTGCTGCTCATGGTTTGAACGGCAACCTAAAACGCGATGGACTCGAGGTCTGGCGGCAACTCGCCGTCATCGTCCTCGCTGAGCCATGCATCACGTTTTTCATTCCAGGTTGCTTCATCCCATAGTTCAAACTTGTTACCTTGCCCGATCAGCATTGCCTGACGATCGAGACTCGCGAATTCCCGGAGCTCCTTGGAAACGAGAATTCGGCCGCTTCCATCCATGTCGACCTCGGTCGCATAACCGACCATAATCCGGACAAGACGACGCGCAGCTTTGTTCATGCTGGGAAGCCGCACGAGCTTGCGCTCGAGTTCTTCCCAGTCGGGCATGGGATAAACCAGGAGACAGTGATCCTTATCGACGGTGACGATGATCTGGCCATCACAACGGGTAGCAAGCCGCTCCCGGTACCGGGTCGGTATTGCCATACGCCCCTTGGCGTCAAGATTGACTTTGGTGGCCCCTCGAAACACGACTTTTCGGATTGCCGCCAATTTCGCTCTTCTGGCGCGAAATACGGGCGGGCTGCCCCTTTCCTCCCACTTTTATCCACTTTTCAACACTGTAGCTGGCGGCACTTGTAACCGTCAACAACGAATAGCAATTAGTTCTTGTTCTACAGTGACTTAGGGGCAAAGTGGTGGCCCAAAAAAGGCGAATTGTGGCGAGTTTCGCGCTAGCAAAATCAATTGCTTACAACTACTTCCTAGAGAAAGGATCAAAATTGGGTCGCGACTCTGCGACAGGCGCCGACGTCAGCAGGGTTGGGCCGGGATTTGCGCGAGGGCAATCGAGCACGAATTAAGTACCGGACACCGAATGTCGGTTCAGCCCCTTGAAAGGCAGTGAGAAAGCCGGAGCCGGCAATAAGCCGGGTTCTGTCATCGACAACCATTCATCTGGGATAGCCGTCACCGGCTACCTCAAGCAACCTACCCGGGAGCCCGTTCGGAACCGACGGTGGGCAACGCCCAAGCGCCCCTATTGGGGGCGCCGTGCGTTGCCCTGCTCCCCTATTTGGTCTTGCTCCGGGCGGGGTTTACCGTGCCGCAAGCTGTTGCCAGTCGCGCGGTGCGCTCTTACCGCACCATTTCACCCTTACCAGCCGAAGCTGGCGGTATATTTTCTGTGGCACTTTCCGTGGGCTCACGCCCCCCAGGCGTTACCTGGCGCCCTGTCCGAAGGAGCCCGGACTTTCCTCCATAGCGAACTACAGCGGTTGTCTGGCCAACTCCGGCTTTCTCGGCTGCGGATTCTACAGGATCACCACGGGAGAAGGGCCGCAATCTGTCCATTTAAACGACGTACGTCGCCGCTTACGAGTCGGCATCACCCGCCTTCAACGCCAGGATGCGCTCGTAGAGCGCATTCTTTTTTTGTCCGGTTAGCTCAGCCGTGATACGCGCCACCTCTTTCGCACCCAGGTGTGCGCTCAGCAACCGGAGCATGCGATCGACGTCGATATCCGAGTCATCGCGTCGCTCAGCACCTGATACGACAATCACGAATTCGCCCTTGCTGACGATATCGCCCTCGTCGACCTGGCGCTTCAGGTCGCCGAGCGTTCCCTGAACGCATTGTTCATGAAGCTTGGTGAGTTCGCGACCGATGAACGCATGTCGGTCGGCACCAAATAGTTCCACCAGATCAGCAAGACAATCATTAATTCGGTGGACAGATTCGTACAGGACGATCGTGCGTAATTCGTCTGCGAGCTTGCCCAGCCACTTCCTGCGTGCGGCGCGCTTCGACGGCGCAAATCCTTCAAAACAGAATCGATCCGTTGGCAGTCCCGCGGCCGAAAGCGCCGCGGTCACTGCGCTTGCACCAGGCAACGGCACGACCTTGATGCCCTGTTTATGCGCGTCCCGCAGGAGCCGAAATCCCGGGTCACTTACAAGCGGCGTTCCCGCATCGCTGACCAGCGCCACATCCTTGCCACTTTCAAGTGCGTTAATAACAGTCTGTGCGGCCTTTTCTTCGTTATGGTCATGCAGTGCCATTAGTGCCGGTTTCGCACCGATATTGGATAGCAATCGCATGGTGTGCCGGGTATCCTCGGCAGCAATGAGATCCACTGACGCGAGCGTCTGGCGCGCTCGCGGTGTCAGGTCTTCAAGGTTGCCGATCGGCGTTGCAACAACGAACAGAGTGCCGCTCATTTGGCCAAGGATCCGTATCCGGTTTTGACAATATGATTACTACGTTTTTACATCCTGCACGCGAACGACGCTCACTGGCAAGCGTCGTCATCCTGGCTATGAGTCTGTTTGCGCTGAGTGCCTGTGACACGACAGGCATTGGCGAGGTTGGCGGCTCTGCGGAAAGTCGCGCCGAACGCCTCGCACGTAATGGTGATCATGCCGACGCGGCCAGCGCTTACATGGGGCTCGCCGTGGACGCGAGCGGGAGCGAGCGGGATCGCTATACATTACTGGCGGTCGAACAGTTCCTCGATGCCGGGGACGTTACACGTGCGCGAAGCGCGTTCAATGGCGTAACACGGCCAACGTCGGGCAGCCTGGTGCCGCTGTGGAATACCGACAGGGCCGCGCTATACCTTTATAACGGCGACGCAGATGCAGCCCTGGCGCTTCTGGAGCCGATGAGTCGGCAATCGCTATCACGTCGTGATCGACTGCGTGTCGAGGCGCTGCGTGCCGATGCCTGGATACAGAAACAGGAGCCCGCACGTGCGGTCGAATTGATGACGCAACGCGAGACCTGGGTTGAAGACCGTCTGGGCATTGAACAAAATCGCACGCGCCTGTGGCAGGGCCTGCTGGTCAGCAGCCCGACCACTTTGCGCAACGCAGCCGATAAAGCGACAGACCCTGTCATTCGTGGCTGGTTGACGATTGGCTCCATTGCCGTATCCACCGGGCGTCAGGGCGTAGGCTGGAGTAACGGCGTGGTTCGCTGGCGCAACGAGAATCCAACACACCCCGCCATGATGATCCTCGGCGAACTCGACCTGCCCGAGCACTTGTTGCTCGAGTACCCGCGCCAGATCGCACTGCTGTTGCCACTATCCGGCAACGCCGCCAGCGCCGGCAAAGCCCTGCAAAACGGATTCCTTGGAGCCTATTTCGCGACGGCATTTGGGCTCGATGATCGACAAGTCGTACGCATCTATGATGTAAACAGCGAAGGGGGTGCCAGCGCTGCGTATGCGACCGCAGTCGCCGATGGTGCCGAGTTCGTCGTTGGTCCGTTGCTCAAGCGCAACGTCACCGAACTGGCAAACGATATTCTGGTGCCGGTCCCGGTATTGACCCTGAATTACCTGGCCGATGACACGCTTGCTCCTCCAGGGCTGTACCAGTTCGCACTGGCACCTGAAGACGAGGCCATGTCCGCGGCGCAGCGAGCGCTCGGCGACGGCCATGAATACGGCGTCGCGCTGGTACCAAACAATGATTGGGGACGCCGGCTTCTGACCAGCTTTGCGACCGAGTTCGAAGGACTGGGTGGCAAGGTTCTCGACTTTCGAACCTATACGCCTGGCAACCAGGACTTCTCCAATGAGATCGAAAATCTCATGGGCCTGACCGGTAGCGTTCGTCGCTACCAGCGCTTGCGCGCGAATATCGGCGGCGCATTACAGTTTGACCCGCGCCGTCGCCAGGACCTGGAATTTATTTTTCTTGCGACGGATGCTCCGGCCGGGCGCCTGCTCAAGGCGCAGCTCAAGTTTCACTACTCGGGCGACATTCCCGTGTACTCGACATCGTCCGTCAATTCCCTGGACGGCCGCTCCAATGCCGACATGAACGGAATCATGTTTGCCGATACGCCCTGGGTCATTGACCCGCAGCCATGGATCGCACACCTGCCCGCGCAGTTTGCCGAATACTGGCCCGAAGAGCGTCGCCTGGCTCGTTTGCATGCGATGGGGTATGACGCTTACAACCTGATCGCATCACTGTACGCCGCGCGCGGCGGCTCGATAGGTGAGCTCGACGGCGCGACAGGTACTCTGTTCCTGGACGCAAATGGACGCGTCCACCGCCGCCTCGCCTGGGCCCAATTCCAGCGAGGCGAAGTTGTCGCGCTGCCGGACCTGCTGGACGTCGGTGGTCCGATCCAGGACATGAGCGACGACGGCGAAATTATCGCACCGGATGTTGCGGATGAGTCGCCGTGGGACCTGGAACTACAGGAACTCTAGGCGACCGCGCCGAGCAACTCGCCCACGAGTTTCTCCTCGACCAGGGCCTGCGTCCCGTCGCACGCAACTTCCGCAGCCGCGGTGGTGAAATCGACCTGATCATGCTTGATCAGCGCTGCCTCACTTTCATCGAGGTTCGCTACAGACGCTCATCAGGATTCATGGAGCCTGTCGTTACAGTCGATAGTCACAAGCAACGCAAGATTATTCGCACCGCTGCGATGTTTGCTGCGCGCAACCACCAATTTGCAACTCTGACCATGCGTTTTGATGTCGTTGCCCTCGAAGGTGAGGATCCGCCCGCCATCACATGGATACGCGATGCTTTCCGTCCCAATGACTCGACCCTGTGAGCCCTGATAGAATTCGCCTGAATACTTCTTCCGGAGCAAACATGGATCCCTTGACCCGAATTCGCGATCACTTTGCAGAGAGCATTGCGACCAAACAGACGTCGGCCGAAGCACTAGCAGAAAGCATCGCTGCGGGCGGCCGCATCATGAGTGATGCGCTCCTCGCCGATGGCAAGATCCTGAGTTGCGGCAATGGCGGATCAGCCGCGGACTCACAGCATTTTTCTTCGGAATTGCTGAACCGTTTTGAAATGGAACGGCCGGGCTTGCCCGCAATGGCATTGACTACCGACTCATCGACCCTGACGTCGATCAGCAACGACTATTCCTACGAGGAGATATTCTCGAAACAGGTACGCGCATTGGGCAAACCACAAGACGTCCTGCTCGGCATCTCGACATCCGGCAATTCGGAGAATGTGATTCGCGCGATCAACGCCGCCCATGAGCGTGGCATGAAGGTTGTGGCGCTCTCAGGCCGCGATGGCGGCCGCATGGCCGATTTGTTCGAAGAGGGTGATGTCGAAATACGAGTACCGGCTACGCGAACCGCGCGTATCCAGGAAGTACACCTGCTTGTCATTCACTGTCTTTGCGACCTGATCGACACAACACTACTAGGTTCGTAGGATAAAGGGACAGTTTACTTAACGATTGTCAGATGCGGGCGTGAGCGCGTGTCTTCGACCTCTTCCTTGAGTTCCGGCGCCGCGGGCTGCTCGGAGTCGTGCGAAAAGATCATGCCTTGCCCCGTCTCACGCGCGTAAATCCCCAGTACCGCGCGTATCGGCGCCCAGACGTCGAAGGGCACACCACCAAATCGTGCCCGGAAGCTGACCGCGTCATTGGTCAGCTTGAGGTTGTGCGCAGCGGTTTCGCTAATGTTCAGAATTATCTTGCCGTCCTTGATGTGCTCCTGCGGCACAGCCACGCCGTCGAATGACGTATCAACGACAATATGCGGTGTGTGTCCGTTGTCACACATCCACTCGTGCATTGCACGAATCAGGTAAGGACGTTTTGAAAGGCTGGGGTGACTCATCGTGTTCCTGAGCGTGTGCTCAACTAGGCGTAGCTTACCACCGTTTTGCCAAGCTGCGCGGGAGGTAACATAACCTCAAAAAAAATCCCGGCACAGCGGCCGGGATCTGGTGTTTTGCCGTTTATAAATCCGCAATTACAGCCTCATTTCCTGCTCCAGCTCGGTCAGGCTCTGCTGGAAGGAACGACGGGCAAATACGCGATTCATATACTCCTCGATGGGCTCGGCATCGGGGCCGAGATCCACACCATATGCGGGCAGGCGCCACAATAGCGGTGCAATTGTGCAGTCCACCAGTGAGAACTCCTCGCTCAGGAAGTATGGACGCGCACGGAACAGCTCGATGCTTTGCAGAATGCTCTCGCGCAGCATCTTGCGAGATTTCGTACCGAGCTTCCCGTCATTGCTGTTTTCGGCCTCTTCTGCGATCGAGTACCAATCGGTCTCGATGCGGAACAGCGCCAGGCGGAATTGCGCACGTGTCACGGGGTCAACCGGCATCAACGGCGGATGCGGAAAACGCTCGTCCAGATACTCGATGATCACACGCGAGTCGTACAGAGTGAGATCACGATCGACCAGCGTCGGCACGCTATGGTACGGATTGAGATCCATGAGATCCTCGGGCAATTCTGGCCCGGGGATGTTCGAAATCTCAATGTTGATATTTTTCTCCGCCAGCACCAGTCGCGCACGATGACTGTGAATGTCCGTTGGCCGGGAAAACAGCGTCATTACAGAACGCCTGTTAGATACTACTGCCATCATTAAACGTCCTTCCAGATCTGCTTCTTAAGCTGTGTAGACAATATGAAGAAAAAGATCAGGAACATTATCACCCAGACACCAAGCTTGCGGCGTTCCGAGCGAATCGGCTCTGCAATGTAAGCGAGGAAATTGACCGTGTCGCGCACGAAGTCATCGTATTCCTCAGCATCCATCGATCCGGCGCTCAATGGCTCAAAGCCTTCAAACGCCGTAGTGACCGATCCGTCTTCATTCTCGTGACGATCGAAATTTGCCGCCTGGTAACCCTGCAACTCCCACAATACATGCGGCATGCTCGTTCCGGCGAGTACCAGGTTATCTACGCCCGTGGGGCTGGTCTCTGACACATAAAAGCCCTTCAGGAAGTTGTAGACGTAGTCAGCGCCTCTTGCACGGGCCATCAGGGTCAGGTCGGGCGGTGCCTTGCCATACCAACGAGCCGCATCATTTGCCGGCATTGCCGCCCGGATCGTCTCGAACGTCTTGTCGGCATTGAACATCAGGTTGTCCATCAGTTGCTCTTCCGACAAATCAAGCGTCTTTCCAATCGTGTTGAATCGTACATACTCCGCCGAGTGACAACCCGAGCAGTAATTCATGAAATTACGCGCTCCGCGCTGCAGGGACGCAACGTTGTCCAGGTCGATGTCAGCAGGCTCCATATGTGAGCCGCCACCACCCGCAGCGTAACCCTGCGTCGCAGCAAAGCACGCGCCCAGTGCCATCAAGCTGGCAAGCTTCTTCAAATTAGTCATGGTAGACCACCCTGTCCGGCACCGGCTTCGTCTTGTCCATTGCCGTGTAAAACGGCATGAGCAGGAAGAAGGCGAAATACAGTACCGAGAAAATGCGCGCCAGCGTTACGTAAACACCTTCAGCCGGCGCCAGGCCAAGGAACAACAAGGCGAAGAACGTAATGACGAACGTGGTCAATGCTGTCTTGTACATCCAGCCGCGGTAGCGGATGGACCGCACTCGACTTCGATCGAGCCACGGCAGGAACAACGGTAGCAATACCGCCACTGCAAACAGGATGAAGCCCAATAGTTTGTCGGGAACGGCACGCAGTATCGCGTAGTACGGCGTGAAGTACCAGACCGGCGCGATGTGCTCGGGCGTGGCCGTTACGTTTGCCGGCACAAAATTTGCGTGCTCGAGGAAGTAACCGCCCATATCCGGCGCAAAGAACACGACCGCGGAAAAGATCATCAGGAAGACGATAATGCCCACGAGATCCTTGGACGTGTGGTAGGGGTGGAATGCCACGCCGTCAAGCGGCTTGCCCGTCTCGTCTTTGTGTTTCTTGATATCGATGCCGTCGGGATTGTTCGAACCAACCTCGTGCAATGCCACGATATGAACGAAAATGAGCCCGATCAGCGCGAGCGGCAGAACGATCACATGCAAGGCGAAGAAACGATTCAGCGTGATATCAGAGATGGAATAGTCGCCACGGATGATCTCCACGAGCGCATCGCCAACAACCGGGATCGCGCCAAACAGGGAGATAATCACCTGCGCGCCCCAGTAGGACATCTGCCCCCAGGGCAGCAGGTAGCCCGCAAAAGCCTCGGCCATGAGGACCAGGAAGATCAACATCCCGATCAGCCAGATCAGTTCGCGGGGTTTCTGGTAGGACCCGTACAGCATGGCCCGGAACATGTGCAGGTAGACGACGATGAAGAAAAACGATGCGCCGGTTGAATGCATGTAGCGTATGAGCCACCCCCATTCGACGTCGCGCATGATGTACTCAACCGAGGCAAACGCATCGGCGGCCGCCGGCTTGTAGTTCATCGTCAGGAAGATACCCGTCAACAACTGAATGACAAGCACCACCATCGCAAGCACCCCGAAGACGTACCACCAGTTGAAGCTCTTCGCCGCGTAATACTTGGTGACGTGCTGTTCCATCGTCTTGGTAAACGGGAAGCGGTCATCGATCCACTTCATCAAGCCGCCCTGCGGCTTGCCAACTTCTGCTTCGATTCTGGCCATTACGCTGCTCCCGTGTCCTGACCGATCAGGATCAGGTCATCCCTGACAAATCGGTGCGGAGGAACCCGCAGGTTGGTCGGTGCCGGAACACCCTTGAAAACGCGCCCGGCAAAATCGAACTTCGAGCCATGACAGGGGCAGAAGAACCCGCCTCCCCAGCCTTCAGCCGGACGCACCTCGAAATCCTCGAGCGGCGCACACCCGAGGTGGGTGCAAGAGCCCTCGACGACCAGGTATTCGGGTTTCAGGGAACGCGTTGCATTCGCCGCATAGTCAGGCTGCTGCTCGACAACCTCGGAATCCGGGTCGCGCAGCTGGTCCGCCATATTGGGCAAGGAAGCCAGCATTGTCTCGTCGCGGCGCAGCACAAATACGAGCCTGCCGCGCCACAGGACGCGAACCATCTCTCCCGGCTGCATCGAGCCCAGCGGCACTTCAACCGGTGCTCCGAGCGCCTGCGCACGCGCACTGGGCTTCAGTGATGATATGAATGGTACTGCAACGAAGCCGGCGCCGACGGCCCCGGTAGCAACAGTTGCAACAGTAAGAAAATGACGCCTATTGCGATCAAGGTCGTCTTCGGTCATCAGGCACTCCCATTAAGCCGTTCTGGTTGACGGCCTTCGCGCTTTTTTGCTTTGTTTCGACACTGGTAGATTTGCAGCAAACCCGGTTTACCGTCAGGATGACGGGTGCCCCGGACCTAGGTGCGGAACCACGGCGCATTATACACGTGGCCAATCTGAATTGGCTAGGTGCTAAAAAGGGACATTTGAGGATAGCCAGGACATCGCGTGGCGCAATTCAAGTCAGCTCTTGTCTTCTTATTACAGTCGATTGTCGTCGGACTGGCGGTCGCGTTCGTCGTCGTGCTCGTCCGACCCGACCTGATGCCCGGCGTGGCTAATAACAACTCCAGCCCCGCGAGCTACGCAGATGCCGTGTCTATTAGCGCCGCGTCTGTCGCAAATATCTATACCAAGCGCCTCGTGCAGGAAACAGATGCGAAGACGGACCGTCCGCGATTTCGGATCGACACGGCCTTCGCATCAGCCGTCGTCCTCGATGAGGAAGGCTACCTGGTCACGAATTACCACGTTTTTCAGGACGAACCGACGGAAATCCGTGTGCAGTTCAGCGACGGCCGCATCGCGGAACCAGAGATTGTCGGGCTCGATGCGGAGACTGACCTCGCCTTGCTGAAAGTCGATGTACCCAATTTGCGACCCATCAAGCTCGCCAAGTCCAATGAGCTGCGCATTGGAGACGTCGTGCTCGCCATAGGCAACCCTTACGGACTGTCGACGTCAGTAACCCAGGGAATCGTCAGTGCCACGGGACGAAATCTGTATCAGCTGGTGACATTTGCAAATTTCATCCAGACCGACGCGGCCATCAACGCCGGCAATTCAGGTGGTGCGCTGGTCAACAGTCTGGGCGAACTGGTCGGCATCAACACGGCGGTTCTCGCGCAGGATACGGGCACCGAGGGCATTGGCTTTGCTATTCCGGTGGATCTCGTGCGCGGCGTTGTCGAGCAAATCAAGCTGAATGGGCGCGTTATTCGTGGCTATATGGGCCTGCTTCCCGATGACCTGACGAATGCCGAACGAATGGCCAACGGCGTCGAGGGCGATTCCGGCATCATGCTCATGGATGTTTACGAAGGCGGGCCCGCGGCCGCGGCCGATTTGCGCATCGGAGATATCATCCTCGAGATCAATGGCGAGCCGGTTTACTCACAGCGCCAGGCATTGCTGATTTCGGCCAGCACGGCACCGGGCGATTCCGTCACTATCCTTGGCCTTCGCGACGGGCAACGCTTCACGGCTACGGTGACGGCCGGTGAGCGGCCGCAGGGGCTTTACGAACCGGCCGAGTAGTGGCGGTTGCTGCCTCCTATACGACCCGGCGTATCGACGCGCCAAGCTGCCGGAGCTTTTCTTCGATACGTTCGTACCCGCGATCAACGTGGTAAATCCGGTCAACCACCGTTTCCCCGTCGGCCGCCAGACCCGCCAGCACGAGCCCGGCTGATGCGCGCAGGTCGGTCGCCATGACGGGCGCCGCATTGAGCCTCTCGACACCCGTGCAGATAGCGGTGCGTCCTTCGAGCTGGATGTCCGCGCCCATACGCTGCATCTCGAGCACATGCTGGAAGCGGTTTTCAAAAATCGTCTCGGTGATGGTGCCCACGCCCTCTGCAACAGCATTCATGGCGCAGAATTGTGCCTGCATATCAGTCGGGAAGGCTGGGTAAGGTGCTGTACGGACGTCGATCGCCTTGGGGCGACGGCCCTGCATATCGATCTCGATCCAGTCGTCTCCGGTCTGGATACTCGCGCCTGCT
>Ga0224502_10000658_pt1 | contig 11754 bp, 8 predicted proteins | sample SF_Oct11_sed_USG_5_FD_169104 | JGI IMG/M metagenome (GOLD analysis project Ga0224502, IMG submission 169104) | Sediment microbial communities from San Francisco Bay, California, United States - SF_Oct11_sed_USGS_13 | ecosystem: Environmental > Aquatic > Marine > Sediment | place: USA: California... | reverse complement strand
GGATCGGTCGCGAGCTGCGGCAATGCTCATCGAAGACGGCGCTGATGTGATCATCGCGGATGATGGCCTGCAGCACTATCGGCTTGCCCGCGATTACGAAATCTGTGTTATTGACGGCGCCAGGGGTTTGGGAAACCGGCGGTTGTTGCCCGCGGGTCCACTGCGTGAGGGGCCAGATCGGCTCGAGGACGTTGACCAGGTGCTTGTGAACGGCGAATTAAGAGTCAGGGAGTACGGAGTGACAGTGGCTGAACAAAATGCTGTCTCATTCGAACTCGTAGCCGCCGAGGCCTGCCGGCTGAATGGCTCACTGGCCCGACCGATCGAGCGTTTTGCGAATACGACCGTGCATGGCGTTGCTGCCATCGGCAATCCGCAGCGGTTCTTCGATTTGTTGCGCGGGCACGGGATCCAGGTGATCGAGCATATTTATCCCGATCACGCCGCGTTGACCCGCAAGGACCTCGACTTTGGCGACGACTTTGAGGTTTTCATGACCGAGAAGGATGCCGTTAAACTGGGCCGATTATCGACGGACAAGTTCTGGTATGTGCCTGTGGAGTTGAAAATGGATCCGCTGCTTGCGGCGCCACTGATCGAACAGATCGTATCGCGCCTGCATTCGAGGAAGCGTGGCGATGGCTGATTTTGTCGTTGTCATACCTGCGCGCTATGCGTCATTGAGGCTACCCGGAAAGGCGCTGCGGGATATCCGCGGCAAGCCGATGATCCAGCATGTCTATGAGCGTGGCATGGAGAGCGGAGCGACCGAGGTCATCATCGCGACGGATGACGAGCGCATCGCGAACGCGGCGGAGGCATTCGGCGCGGTCGTGTGCATGACGGGCGATCATCATCACTCCGGAACCGAACGAATTGCCGAGGTCGCTGACCTGATGGACTGGGAAGACGAACAGGTTGTCGTCAACCTGCAGGGCGATGAGCCTGCGATGCCGCCGCAATTGATTGATCAATGTGCTGCCTTGCTGCGCGACGCAACGGCCGATATCGCTACATTGGCGTCACCTTTCCGGAACCAGGCCGACTTCCGAAACCCGAACTGCGTGAAAGTCATTCGCGACGTCAACGATCATGCAATCTATTTCAGTCGTGCGTCGATTCCTTATCCGCGCGACGAAGCCAGTGACACGCGCGCCGCAAGCGCGGCGCTTCATCACCACGGCATCTATGCCTATCGCTGTGGCGTTCTGCGTCGCCTTGTTGCGTCCGCGCCGTCCGAGCTCGAAATGTGCGAGCAACTGGAGCAGCTGCGTGCATTATCGCTGGGCATGACGATTGCTGTTGGTATTCCGCCTGTACGTCCCGGTACCGGCGTCGATACCGAGGAAGACCTGGCGCGGGCGAGCACGGAGCTCGCATAGCTCATTCGTTTGCTCGCGCTACGCTTCGCGTGTCGCGGGCGGAATCACCAGGTAGTGCGCTATCGCCGGTAACAGCAGGAGCGCGCCGAGCATATTCCAGAGGAACATGAAGGTCAGCATCAGCCCCATATCGGCCTGGAATTTGATCGGCGAGAATATCCAGGTACCCACGCCTATTGCGAGCGTCAGCCCTGTAAACGCCACGGCGATGCCGGTCGTTTGCAGCGCTTTCAGATAGGCCGTGTAAAGCGACAGGCCCCGCTTCAGATAACTCTCCATCTTGCTGTAGATATAGATGCCATAGTCGACGCCAATACCAACGCCCAGAGCAATTACAGGAAGCGTCGCGACTTTTACGCCAATACCCAGCATCGCCATGAGGGCCTGGCCGAGGACCGAGGTCAACGCCAGTGGCAAAATAATACAAATGACTGCGCGCCAGGAGCGGAATGTCAGGAAAACAAGAAAGCTTACAACGCCATATACCAGTGCCAGCATTTGGTACTGCGCCTTGCTGATCACGATATTGGTAACCGACTCGATACCTGCGTTGCCGGCCGCGAGGGCAAATTTGATGTAGCCCGTGTCGCCGGCAGCAAGCGTGAACTCCAGGTCCTCGCTGTCGTACTCGGTCGCGAATTCTTCGGCAACACGAATAACTTCGCTCAGAGTTTCCGCCTTGTGATCATTCAGGAAAATGAGAACAGGGACCATGCTGCAGTCGGTATTTATCAACGTACTCGGTACTGAGCTGAGCGAGTTGTTGAGAATGTACCGGTTGCGGCTCAAGGTATGCCACTTCGGGTTGCCCTCGTTCATGGCCATGATCACGCGTTTCGACACATCGACCAGCGAGATCACCGATTGCACACCCTCGGTGTTCTTCATCACTTCCTGAAAACGATCGACCGCCGAGACGGTTTCGTACTCGCCACACTGCTGCGGTGCGGTCTGCACCATTGTTACGAAGACATCGGTGCTGGTCGTATAATTTTCCGTCAGGAATGCATTGTCCAGGTTGTATCGAGAATCAGGTCGCAGTTCGGGAGCGCCGGCGTCGAGGTCGCCGATACGCAGATCCTTGCTGCCATAAAACCCGAGACCGAACAGCGCAACGGCAACGACGATCGTGACGGGCGCAAATGGTGGTTTTGCAAAGTGCGCGATGAACGGCCAGAGTTTCGACGGATTTTCCTTTTTGCGTTGCAGGTAACGCACCGACGGTTTCGACAGGCCCACGTAGGACATCAATACGGGCAACAGGATGAGATTGGTAAAAATCAATACGCCAACGCCAATACTGGCCGTTAACGCCAGCTCCTGGATGACCGGTATTTCGATAACCATGAGCGTGAGGAAGCCGATGCCATCGCTCACCAGGGCAACAAGCCCGGGGATGTGCAGCGCGCGAAACGCGCGACGCGCGGACCAGAGAGGGCCGGCTCCAAAGAAGAAGCGAACGGCGATATTGTTGATGATTTGCACGCCGTGGCTGATTCCTATCGCGAAGACCAGGAATGGCACGAGCATGGAATAGGGGTCGAGGCCAAAGCCCAGTGCACGCAACAAACCAAGCTGCCAGACCACGGCGATCGTAGAGCAGGTCAGGGGGATGAGCGTCGCGAAAATGCATCGTGAGTAGAGCATCAGCAGCGCCAGCGTGATCACCAGCGCAACCCCGAAGAACATCGCAACCAGCGTCGCACCCTCAATGAGGTCACCGACGACCTTGGCGAAACCGGTTACATGAATACTTATCTTGTCGGTCTGGTACTTGTCGCGAACGAGGGTTTCAATACTCCTCGAGAAGTCACGGTAGTCGAGTTTTTCACCGGTTTCCGCGTTAATGTCGGTGAGAGGAGCGATGATTATCGATGACTTGAAGTTATTGGCAACCAGCCGACCAACCTGCCCGGAGCGCAGAATATTGAGTCGCAGCTGTTCGAGAGACTCCTCCGATCCGTCGTAACCATTCGGAATGACGGCACCGCCGCGAAAACCCTCTTCCGTGACCTCGCTCCAGCGAACGTTGGGTGTCCAGATCGACTGCAGACGCGAGCGGTCAACGCCGGGGATGTAGAAGACCTCATCGTTGATTTGCCGCAGTGCCTCCTGAAACTCCTTGTCGAAAATATCACCTTCGCTGGTCGCGACGATGATGCGAACAGAGTTGCTGAGGCTAGCGAGGTCAGCCTTGTTGTCGAGGTAATTCTGGATATAAGGATGCGACGTCGGAATCATCTTCTCAAAACTGGCGTCGGGTTCGATTTGCAGCGCCTGCCAGCCGAGGAGCAACGTCATCAGCACGAAAACCATGATGACTGCGACCCTGTTCTCGAACAGAATGCGTTCGGCTAACGGGGGATGCTCGTGTTCAGACAGTCCGGTCTGGCGGTTGATGTTGTCACTCATCGCTGTCATCTCCACCGACGATGGAGACGCCGCCAAAACCGACCAGCATTATTTTTTCGTCGGGCGTTTCCGTAACGCCGCTGTAGACACGGTTGCCGGAAGTCGGAAGCGCATGGAAGGTCGCACCATGATCGTTGCTCGCAAGCACGGCGCCAGCAGAGCCAACCAGTACAATAGTGCCGTCAGACCGGGTCATACCGCTCAACAGGGTTCTCTGGTCATCAGTCTCGACAGCCGACCAGGTATCGCCTTCGTCGGTTGACCGAAAAACATTGCCCCGAAGTCCGAACGCAATCAGGCTGCCGTCACGCGCTGCGACTATGCCAAAGAACGAGCCCTGATAGGGTGCGTCCAGTCGTTCCCAGGATTCCCCGTCGTTTCTGGACCGCAGCAATGTGCCAGCTTCGCCGGTTACGAGCAGCGTTCCGGCAGCAGAGCGGGCAATGCCGTAGAGATGAAAATCATCAGGATTGTCGAGTCGATCCGAGATCAGGCTCCACGTTGAGCCACCGTCCCGGGTTTGCAGCATGATCCCGTAGGCCCCCAGGGCAAACCCGTGGCGCTCATTTTCGAACCAGACGTCGAGGAGGGGCATCGTTACGCCGCTTTCAAGGGCGGCCGACGCGTCATCAAATGCGAACTGTGCGTCTTCGAGCTCCCATTCGAGATCTGGGATTTCATCCGGGCCCGCCTGCTCAATTTCGGTTTGGAGCTGTCTGATCGTGGCCTCGGCCGCGTCGGCCGACAGCCGCGCGATATCAGTGCCCGTGAAATTTGTTTGCCAGCTTTCTCCGCGATCCGTAGAGCGCAGCAATATACCGTCATGCCCGGCCACCCATGCGCAATTCACGCCGCAGAAGGTCACCGCTGTCATCGAGAGCGACACGGGCACCTGCGCGTGTGTCCACGATATACCGTTGTCATCAGAGTAGAGGACATGTCCCTGCTCACCTACGATCAGAGTGCGCTGGTCATCCGTGGCTGCGTCCAGGATCAGGCTCTCGGATGCTGCTGCATCGGTCTCCAGTGCGGGAAGCATCTGGAAGCGCGTGGGCTTGCCTTCGCTGATGACGACGAAGCCTGTCACGGCAAACAGGATTACCAAGCTCTGCAGGGCAAGACGGCGCCTACGGCGCAGGATGACGAACGCATCAAAACGCATGACTGGTGAATCCCCCGGTCTGGTCAGGTGCGGCGGGCGTTACCGCCCGCCGCTGTTCTAATTATATGGGATTACCTTACACCAGAGCGACGCAATGCGGCCGGCGTATAGTCTCGTTCTTGCACCTTGTAGTCCCAGTGGTACTGATACCCGCTCAATTCATTGCCCAGTCCGATTGGCAAGTGTCTGCCGGAGATCAGGTCGTGCGACGTCTCGAGCGCGTACCAGGGTACGCGGACCTGGTAATGGATGTTGTTGTGCGATTCCTTGACGCGCCATAACTCACCACGTCCGTCGTAGAGGTCTGCAACACTGATTTGCCAGGTATCTTCATCGATGTAGAACGTGCGCTTCGCGTAGATATGGCGCGCACCTTCCTTGAGCGTTGCCTCTACGACCCAGACCCGGTGCAGCTCATAGCGCAGGTAGTCCGGATTCAGGTGACCGGCCAATACAATGTCTTTGTACTTGAGGTCCTTACTGCTCACCCTGAACGAATTATAGGGAATATATAGCTCTTTCTTGCCGAGCAGTTTCCAGTCATAGCGATCGGGCGCGCCATTGTACAAATCGAGATCGTCAGCAGTGCGCAGTCCGTCTGATGCGTTACCGGGTCCGTCGTAAGCAACGTCCGGTGCACGGCGTACACGGCGTTGCCCGGCGTTGTATACCCACGCGGCGCGGGGCTCCGTGACCTGGTTGATGTTCTCATGTACCAGCAGTACATCGCCTTCGAGGCGCGCGGGTGCCTTGATTGACTGTTTGTAATAGAACAGACGGTTGGGTGGCGATGTTCCGAGATACTGCGCGAATGTCAGCTGGTCCTCGAAAACGACCGGGCTGAAAGAACCATTGGCCTGCACGGGGATCTGCGTATAGCTGCGTTTTACGCTGCCGCCGCGATAGCGAAGCACGTGATTCCAGATGACCTCGACGCCTGATTTCGGAAACGGAAACGGAACGTAGGAGTCGACATTGATCAGGCCGTTGCCGTCTGGTGTCGTTTTGGCAGTCAGTGCGTCTTCCTTGACGGCAGCATACATGCTCTCGGGGTAGGCTGCTGTCCTGTGCGTTGGATATACAGGCATGCGAAACGTATTCGGGTAACGTTTCATCAGTGCAATCTGTCCCGTTGAGAGATTTTCTTTGTATTGCTCAAAGTTCTGCGCCGTAATCGTGAACAGTGGTTGCTCATCTGGAAACGGGTCAACGAGCGGTTCGCCTTCGACATAGCCCGCAGGTAGCTCAGTCAGTCCCCCTGTCCATGCAGGAATGGTACCTGCAGCATTGCCGGCTCTTTCTGCGCCGATGGGTGTGAACTCATCACCGCCGAGGCTTGCTGCCTGCTCGGCTGTGATTTCTGCAAACGCGATTGGTGCCAAAAGACCAAGCGCAGCCAGGAATGTGATTTTCGTAAATGTTTTCATGGTGTTGGTGCCCCTGGTATTCAAATCAGAAACTGACGGCGAACGACATGGATAAGAAATCCCGGTCTTCGATAGTGTTGTAGTCGCCACCCGAGAAATCCGTGTAAGCCAATGTAGCGGTATACCGATTAAGGTATTCGGCTCCGAGGCTCACCGTCAGGGCTTTGGCGCCCTCATTGAAGTTCGAGTTAGGCGAGTAACCGTCAACGTCATGCGACCATGCCAGGCTCGGTGTCAGGTTTACGCCGCCGAATACATCATTGTATGTGAGGCCTGCGCGCATGCGGTAGCCCCACGATGAGTCGGTCACGTAGCCGTCTGTCGTGCAATTACTGGCATTGCTGTTTGGTGGAGCGACTCCGGCCAGCGCATTACCTGCCGAGCAGGTGATGAATTCTCCCGGCGGAAGCGGCGGAGAGGGAAGCGGAATCGGCTCGAAGTAGCCCTGGCCGAACGTAGGCGCACGACCGTAGCGTTGCACGGACTGTTCCGGAAGATCGTCAACCCAGTTCGCGCCAAACTCGGCGGCAAACGTCAGGCGACTGGCACCGAGGACTTGGTCGAAGAAGCGTATGAACGTTACCTGTGCCTGAGTAACCGGCAGGAGGTCGTAGCCGGAAGCCGATACGCCCCACCTTCCTTCTTGCTGGACCAGATCCAGGATTATGGGAGTTACAGTCGACCATGGAGCCAGCCCCACGGCGCCCTGCAGTAGTTCGGTCGAGTTGATCTGCACCGGGAAGTCGGGTCTATAGCTGACCTCACCCGATACCGCAAAGCCCCAGAAATTGGTCGCAAAGCTCACGCCGAACAACTCGATGTCTTCCGGGAATTCGGCGAAGTATTTAGGGTTGCCGCCGCCGAGCAAGGCACCCAGGTCGCCCGGAATAAAGGGTGGAAGCGGATCAGGAAAGCCCGGGGGGATTGCCTCAGAGGGGACCCCAGGATTCAATGATGCGACACCGCCGAAGTAAGGAATACGGCTGTGGTAGTTCATGTAGTAAATACCGAACTCGGACCCGGCCAGTTTCTCCGCGAAGTAGCGCAATGAGACACCGTACTGACCGCTGTCACTCGGCTCGATGTCAGGAATACGCGTGATGAAAAGCCCGTTCGCCATGTTGGCCTGGTCGTTCAGGTAGTTCGTCAGTGTGATGACGTTGCAGCCTGTTGCGGCGAAATCCGCAGTCGAAAAATAGGTTCCGCAGCCGTCGATTACCGTCTTTTCCCACTCGAGCTGGTAAAAGGCGTCGAAGCTCAATGCGTCGGTCAGACCGGCAGAGATCGTAAACATCGCAACGGGTAACAAGCCTTCCTTGATTTCGGCTCCCGGGCGCCGGAAAGCCGAAACGTCGATCGGGTTGATCGAGTTGATGCCGTTCTGGATAAAGGTGCTCTCACCCCAACTCGCTACTTGTCGGCCGAGGCGCAAATCCAGAGGCATCCCGTTTTCGCCAAGATAAAACGTGCCGTAGACAAATGCGTCCAGGAGTTCGAGGCCGGAGGCTTGTGCGTAATCGTCGAACTGGCTGTCGTCCAGGGACTGATCGGGAGTGTATTGATTGACGGAGTTGCCATGTGGCACTTTGCTGTCCGCGAGCGCCATGTCATACCAGTACTTGCCGCGCAGGAAAACGCCAAAATCACCTTTCCGAAACTCAAGGTCGTGAACGCCTTTGAGGATCACTGAATAGGCATCGCCATCCTTGTAGTTGAGATCACCGTCATCGGCAGTACTGGTTGATGCCTCACCGAAGCCTGGCGCGTTGCCTGGCGTAACCAGACGCGGCTCAATGTCCGACATTCGCCAACCGGCACCCACTGAAATCTGGGAATTGAAGCTTCCTTCCCAATCTCCCCACTGAAATTCGCCTGCTGCGGCCGGTACGGCCAACAAGCTTGCTGTTATCGCAAGCGCACTTGATATTTTTTTGCGTCGCCAGTTCACCTTGGGATTCCTCTTGGTTATGCGAGTCAATGTTGATTTGAAGCGATTCGTCGGGCGGTTCGTGCCCGCCTTCTTTCTTCTTGCCCAACGATTTGGGTGATTCGGACATTAGTGCAAGACCGTGTCAATACGGACTTATTCGGACCAGTGGTGCGTCGCTTCGATGTTGACGTTGTCTCGGCTTGCGAAACCGTCACGATAGGTGGTGTGATATTGACTTGAGCCGGGCTACACTCCGGCTGGGCATCGGGACGTCGTCCGCGAACTTACGTATACCTGTCAAGGCAGGAGTATTGAAAAAACTAGGAAATCATGAGTAGAGAATCGAAAACCCGCGTGCTTTTTGTGTGCATGGGCATTAGTTTGTTTCGCCTTGTGCGTCAGGGTGTTAGGTGATCCGGGCTCAATTCTGGCTACAAGTTGGTGCCTGTAACCATCGTTCATTCGGGGATCGTGAGAGACTGTGCCTTCCGTAAATTCGTCCGCATTGATTTGATTGGCTTTTTTGGCCGACTTGCCTGTCCCGCAGGGATCAGTTTATATGTTGCCAAGGTTGAATCGCCGCTTGCTAACTCCCGGATAAGGAAGTAACCTTGAATTAAGTGCGATTAATTCAAGGTTACTGCGGTGAGAAGAAACGAATTGGCAGGTAGAATGCGCCAACCCTATACCCGGCAACGTGGCTTCGGTGTCGAGAAAACAAACAAGCCCGGCTACGAAAACGTCTGGTTTGTTGTTCCTCCGAAACCTCCTGGCACCGTTGCTGAAAAACTGGATCTATCGCTGGTTCGCGATGCGATCCATGCTATTCAGGCGCGAACATCCCTGGCAACGGCAGACGAGTTTGAGAAGACGCTGGCTTATCTTCTGGTTCGGCGGGAAGCCGTAGCCTCTTCGAGAATGGAGGGCACCTGGTCTACCGTGGACGAGGTTCTGTCACCGGCTATCTCCGGCGCCGATCGTTCTGCGACCGCTGCTGTCCGTGGCTACGCCAATGCATTGGTGCACGGCGTCGAGGCTGTCCAGTCTAATGGATTGGCGGCCTTGACGGCGGAATTTCTGTGCGAATTGCACACGCACGTGATGGAAAAGGACCCCGGGTTCGCGGGAATTGCTGGCAGACTGCGGACGCCGGGCCAACCCGGAGCGATCGTTCAGATAGGCAGGTTTGGCCGCAAAGAAGATTCCATCTATAACCCGGCGCCACCGCAACATGTGCCCCGGTGCCTCGGCGCAGTTCTCGATTGGATGGCGGACAAAACGGTCCTCGAGCCTGGCGATGCAGGGATGGGTCTGTCCTTACCCGTTCGCATGGCGGTCGGTCACGCGCACTTCGAGGCGGTACACCCATTCAGTGACGGCAACGGTCGCATCGGCCGGATATTATGGGCGTTGCAGATGGTCGCAGCAGGCAGACTACCTCTGTATCTATCAAGCTACGTAGAGGCAGAACGTGCAGAATACGGCGAGGCATTGCAGGAGGCACAGAAGAAACTCAGGTATCGCCGTATTATTGAGTTCGTCTGTCGCGCAATCTTTGTCAGCAGTGCGGAAGAGGCCGAGACGCAGCGGACACTTCACGACTTGCCGGAAGTCTGGCGCCGACGCGGAAAGTTCCGTCGAGGTTCTTCGGCCGAGCGTGCGCTGACCTTGTTGCTGAAGATGCCACTTTTGACAATCAAAACGCTGGCAGCCGAACTCGAGGTGTCGATGCAGGCGGCAAGTGACGGAATCAATCGGCTCGAAAAAGCCGGCATCCTTCGCGACCGTAGTGGCCACGGACGGGGTCGAATATATGCAGCAGAAGAGGTCATCGGCGTGTTGGCGCGGCCTTTCGGGGCAGACATCGAGGTAGTGTTGGAGAGCGCACAGAGTCTACTGGCGAGTTCAAAGTGATGAATAGATCGCTTTAACTTCATGCGCAGATCTGCACGTGGAGCAAGTAAGCGCGTGCCGCACTGGGGATTTGTTTTTATCTATCTCGCCGGTGAGTTATTCGTTCGGCAAGCGAATATCTCTCTGGTCATGTTACAGCTATGACAGCGTGGCAGTGGGCGACATCTCGCCCGTATCTGGCGGATTCTCTAAGAGCGATTCAAGCGCTTCGATCTCACCCGGCAGGTCGTTCTTGATGTCGTCTATAAGCACTTTGACTTTGTGTGGCAGGTAACGCCGCGAGCTATAGAGTCCGTAGATATTCTGCCGAAAGGCGTATTGGCCAGCAAAGAGGCGCACGAGCTGCCCTTTTGCCACCGAGCTGGCGGCCAGTATGAGCGGTAGTTGGCCCACGCCGATGCCCTGTAGCAAGAAGGCGTTCGTCATGTACGGCGAGTCGCAGATAATATCGGGATTGATCGCCAGCTCCTCGTCGCCGAATTGCCAGGCGACCGGGTCTTGCTCATTGCGGGAGCGGTAAATGCAGCGATGTTTGAACAGATCCTCTGGGATCTCGGGCATACCGCACCGCTCGAGGTAGTCAGGGCTCGCGAAATAGTCGTAACCCACATTGGCCAGCGGCCGGGCGATAAACGACGAATCGAACGGCTCGCCGATATAAATCAGAAGATCGAAGCGCCTGTCGAGCACCGCGCGTTGTCCGAGCGCTGTCGAATGCAGTTCGAGTTCGCAGTCCGGGTGTTCACGGACAAACTGGGAAACGTGATGCCGACATTTGTCGAGCAACAGCGTCGGCGAATAGACCACGAGCTTCCCCTTGACTTCCGACTGCCCTTCAGAGATCTCCCGTTGTGTCGCGTCGACCTGCTCCAGGATATCGAGCGCCCGCTGGTAGAAACGTTCGCCCGCTTCGGTCATGGTCAGGCTGCGTTTGTGTCGGAGGCACGGATACCGCAAGTGAGGTTGTCTTTGCGGACGCCCGGTCTCATTCTTGATTTGTTGCCCTGGCTACAGCGGCGCGAGGACCTCGTCGTCAATTGTGCTATGAGCCAGCTTGATGTTGAAGACGGCATTTTTGACTTAAAAGTTTTATATCTCGATGCTGAGCGGATGCACATGTTTGGCGAAGGAACAATTGATTTGCGTGCTGAGAAACTGGATCTGCGGCTGTCGCCGCGCCCAAGGCGACACAGCATTCTGGCTCACAACATCGACATAGTCGTTGCTGGACCATTGTCTGAGCCGAAAGTTTCCAGTGTGGGTGCTGGCAAAGCAGTAGTAAGAGACATTGGAAAGTATGCTTTGTTGGGTCCTACCGGCCTGCTCTTGCCGACGGAAAGATTGCGTAAGCATCCGTGCGTCGCCAGTCTGCGGGAATACCAGCAACGACAATGAGTTGTCGTCGATCGAGCGAGCGAAGCACCAAGACATACTCGAATAGCATATCGGCTTCCTGAACATGATGCCGGACGCGGCACTACAGGCGACTGAACGACAGTTCATTCGGCTCGTCGGCAACTGTCGCCG
>Ga0224502_10000655_pt1 | contig 11772 bp, 7 predicted proteins | sample SF_Oct11_sed_USG_5_FD_169104 | JGI IMG/M metagenome (GOLD analysis project Ga0224502, IMG submission 169104) | Sediment microbial communities from San Francisco Bay, California, United States - SF_Oct11_sed_USGS_13 | ecosystem: Environmental > Aquatic > Marine > Sediment | place: USA: California... | reverse complement strand
AGCTGCCGAGCACCAGGATGATCATTCCAGTGCGGACCTGCCAGATCCACAGCAGGGATTCGGTGTGCGGATGGAACGGCGAGAACTGGCTCGCGCTCGCCACTTTCTCACGGCCGGAGCGGTTCAGCCCCTTGCCGAGTTCCAGCATCTTCTTGCGTTCCCGCAGCTGCGCGGGAATCTTGCGGCTCGCCAGCACGGCGTGCACCACGAAAAGCAAGAGAATTGCCGCCACCGTCGGCTGGGCGATGTAGTAATCCTCGAGCATCGTCGCCAGCCAGTTGAAGCCGCGCTCGCCGGTCAGTATCGACCCGACGAGCACCATGTGGCCCCACATGAACAGGGCCAGGAAAAGTCCACTGCCACCGCTGATGACTTCGTAAGTGAGCTGGCGTTTTGCAGTGGTCGTCGGGTTTATCGTGTTCATTCTGTTTGCAACATGGTTACGAGATCGGGATTCTCTTCTTCTTCCGCCAGGACCAGGTGACACGTATCGCAGTCGTCGCTGATCTGCTCGCGATCGGCGGTTCTCATTCTGCGGTTGTGGCAGCGGGTGCAGCCATCGGACTGTTCGTGGCCGATGTGGTTCGGGTAGGTGTCCCACCAGACGTTCATCTGCGGGAAGACGTTGACGGCATAGGCGTCCGCGAGCGCGTCGCCGGCAGCGCGGATAGCATCCGCTTTCTCGGTGGCGATCTCGGGGTAGCTCTCGGCGTAAAACGTCTGCAACTGCTCGAGGATCGCCTCTCGAGCCGCCTCGTGCGACTCGTATTCCTGATCGATGATGCGCAGCCCTTCGCGTTTTACAAAGGGCAGCGAGCGGTCGACCAACCCTTCCGCGATCACCCTGTCGACTTCACTGTCTGCGGGCTCGTAGATGTGGCTGGGTCGGTTGTGGCAGTCGACACAGTCCATCGTGCGCCACATGCCCCCGTCTTCCGGCGCTTTACGGTCCGCGTAGGTGACGACGGTGCCGTCCGCGCGCGTCATCTCCACTTCGTAGATTTCCTCGCGGCTCTCGTCGGAGCGGTAACGTATTTCGAAGTCCGGGTTGACGTGCCAGTGGATGCCGGTACCGCCCGTGCCTTCGACACCGCCGACCTTCATGACCAGCGCCGTCGTCAGTTCCGTGTTGGCCTCGTCTTCCTTGTAATGCTTGATGACGCGGAGCTTGTCGCCGATGTGCTTGGTGGGCCAATGGCACTGCTCGCAGGTGTCGCGCGCCGGGCGCAATTCGTGCAGTGGCGTCGGCACCGGGCGCGGATACAGGTCGAACGCGACCGCGACCATCTGCCAGGCGCCGTCCAGCTTCGACTTGACGAACCAGTCGGCACCGGGACCGATATGGCACTCGGCGCAGGCGACGCGAGAATGCGGCGAACGCTGGTGGGCCGTATGTTCCGGCTGCATCACCGTGTGGCAGGCCATGCCGCAGAACTCGATGCTCTCCATGTAGTGCACGCCCTTGTAGGTGGCGCTGGCGAGGATCACGATGTTGAGCATCGTCGCGCCAAGGAAGATCAGCGTCCAGCGCTGCGTCGCCGGCTTATTGAGATCGAAAACCGGCATTGCGGCCATGGCATCTTCGCCATGCAGGCGGCGAAGCTTGCGCCGGTACAACAACGCACCGATAGGAATAAGCAGCAGGCCGACGACGAAGATCATCGGCAGTATCAGGTACGTCAGGATCCCGATGTACGGACCGCCTTCGAACCCGAATTGCTCCATCGTGAACAGGCAGGCCATGAGCACCAGGCTCGCCACGGCGAGGGCGGTGCCGAGAAGGCTGATCACGTTATGGGTAATGGATGCAAAAAAGTCTTTGAACATGGCAATCCTCGAGTGCGTCGTTGGCCGGCGTTATTTCATGATCTGATCAGTGACTGAGCAGCGCCCAGATTATACCGATCGCTAATGCGATTCCGATGGTCAGGAAGATCGTGCCCCAGATGTAGGCAGTCAGGCTTTCCGCCTTGGTCGGCGGATCGACAAGATAGTCCTCCAGTTCATTGTTGTCGACCAGGCGCTGGTATTCGAGTGGCCTCTCGGCCTTGAACTTGTGCAGCGGCATCTTGCCCGTAAACACGACGAGATCCATCGGGAAGCTCTCCGGGCGCAGATGCGTGTGGAAGAAATGGAAGATGAAAATGAATCCTGTAGCCAGCAAGGCCTCATCGGCATGAATGACGTGAGCGGCATTCAGCGTCCAGCCCGGCAGGAAACGCGTGAAGAAGTCCGGGAACCACAGCATCAGCCCTGACAGGCCGATGATCATGACGCCCCAGAATACCGCGAGGTAGTCGAACTTCTCCCAGTAGGTCCAGCGATCGCCGACCGGCCTGTCGCCGAGGTACAGGAAGTAGCGAATATTGCCGAAGAACGCGCGCACGTCCTGCGGCTGCGGCGTCATCGAGTTCGGCCCCCAGAACATCCCCGGTTCCTTGCGGACCAGCCAGCGGATGAACACGTTTCCGACATGGAACGCCATGTAGCCGAAGGTGCCGATTGCCGCGAGCCGATGTATGACGCGAGTGAAGTCGATGCCGCCGAGCATCGCGATCAGCGTCTGAGCCCAGGGCGTACCGTGGAATTTGAGCGGCAGGCCGGTCAGCGCCAGCAGCAGGAACGTCGTGATGATGACGACGTGCATGCTGATGTTCATCGCGTTGAAACGCCTGATGTACGGGCCGTGCTTGTCGCGTTCTTCCTTGAACTCGCCCTTCGCGAGCGCAACCATCGAGCGCTGCAGCCACAACAGATCGTGCACGCCGAAGAAGGCGAAGACGCCGATCAGCAGCCCGGTCATGAAGACCCAGACCACGTAGACCCGGAAGTCGTCTTCCGGATCCTTCGGGTCGTTGTGCGGGTCGAAGCTCGCGAACGAAGCCGTTATGCCTTCGTGGCATTGCGCGCACGTGGCGACAAGGTTGTCCGGATGTATGCTCGAGCGCGGGTCCTCCTTGGCGAGGTTCTTGTGCGGCGTATGGCAGTCCGAGCAATTTGCGCCGGCGGCAAGCCCGAGATCGCTCGCCTGGCCGTGGAAACTGTCCCTGAAAGTGCCCAGCTCGGCGTCATGGCAGTTGCCGCAGGTCTCCGGCGTCTTGAGGCGCGCTTGCGCCGAAATCGGATCGGCGATGCCGTGGCTGGAATGACAATCCGTGCACACCGGCCCTTCGTTGCCGGCCTGCCAGGCGAGTCCGTGCGCGCTCTCGTCCCGCCACTCTGCCAGCAACAACGCGTGACAGGTGCCACACATCTCCGGCGCGTTCGCACGCACAGTCGGCGCACTATCGTCGTCGACGGCCAGGATCTTGTGGCTGCCATGGCAGCTGCTGCAGCTGGGGGCAGCAGTGAGCCCGGACAACAGGAGCGCCCTCCCGTGTTCGCTCTCGACGTAATCCGCCATCGGCAATTCGGGCGAGTCGTGGCAGCCACCGCACTGGTCGATCTGGTTGATTGCAGAGACCCTGCAGTCGGATTCCTCGACCTTGCGAATCGTATGCGGGTCGCCGTGGCAATCGATGCATCCAGCCTGGTCCTGGTGGATGCTGCGACCGACCGTCCGCAGTTCACGGCCGTGGCAGTTGCCGCAGCTGTCTTCGTCGGTCAGCGGCTCGACGCCACGCTTGTGGCGCTTGTCCGTGATATTCGTGTGACACTCGCCGCAGGCGACGTCCGGATGTGCCGTCGAGGTGTACTCGACGTCATCGTGACAGGCGAGACAATCCTCCAGGGCCTGAGCACTGGCGAATGCTGCAACGAAGAGAAATCCGAAACCAAGCAGCAATTTCGCGCACACGACCCTGGCCGCGGCCATATCCATTGTCCTGAATCACTCTGTGAGTGGCATTAGGCCCTTAAGTACTATCCGGTACTCGAATATGCTATTGCGGTTTCCCGAAGTGGACCTTCGGACAGGAGCAACTGTACGGGCGGGCCTGGGCACGCGATCAAGGTTCAAGAGGTTCGCGGTTGGAGAACCGCTCCTATAGAACGGTCAATGCGGCGACAATTCGGGGGACAGTGACCCTAATTCGAAATGAGCAAGCGAGTCTCCTCGTCACACGTCAATACCCGAATTAGGGTCACTGTCCCCCGAATTGTCCGAATTAGGGTCACTGTCCCCGAATTGTCCCCGCATTGCTCAGGGCGCATACAGCGGCGCTACGTCGATATAGATGCGGTACAGCGTGATCGCGCCACCGTCCGTTTCGAACACGTTGCAAAACGGCAGGGTGATGCTGCTGCCGTCGTGGCGCGTGTACGTGGCCTCGCCCTCGCAGACGACCGTGTCGTCTTGCGCGACGATACGCTGCAGGTCATGACTGAGGGCGGCAATCGACGAGAAGAAGCCCTCGACAGCGGACCGGATGCCGGCGCGCCCCTGGACCGGTGGCGCAGACCCGAAACGAAACTCTGCATCGGCCGCGATGAAGCCGAGAAAGCCCTCCGTGTCCATCGCGTCGATGGACGCGAAGAGCTTCCCGAAATCAACGCCCCCGAAGGAGCCGCCCGTCATTGCTGACTGGCGTAATAGTGTACGAGCGCCTTGACGTCGTCGTCGCTGAGTGCGTTGAGCTTCTCTTCCATCTTCTTCGGCTGCTCACGCTCACCCGCGCGGTATTCGGCCATCGTATCCGCGAGGTAGCCCATATTCTGGCCAGCCAGGATGCTGGCTTCGTCCTCGGGGTTCGAGCCCCCCTCGGAGTGGCAGCGGTCACACTCGGCGTCGTGCACGGCCTTGCCCGCCTCGGCAAGACCCGCATCGAAGTCCTGCTTGGCGGCGACGAACGGCAAACCCGCATAGTAGGCGGCGACCTCGTCGATCATGTCGTCAGAGAGGTCGGCCGTAACGGCGCACATTGTCGTCGCGGCGCGGCTCGTGTCGCCTTGCCGGTACTTGCTCTCGGTGCACGGCCGCGCCTCATCGCGGAAGACGTACAGGGCGTCAGAATGCACGAACTCCGGTATGCCGGCAATCGTCGGCACGTCGGTCCACTGGCTGACGCCATCGTTGCCGTGGCATCCGTTACAGTTTTCGACAACGGCATCCAGGTCGGCTGCCATCGAGGCCGAACCGAACAGGCCGAGCGTCGCTGAGATTACGAGATAGATTAAGCGCTTCATTGTGATCCCCTTTTCCCTCTGGAAGACTGGGCAGTATTATTGATACAACAGGCTTTGTTAACCGCAGCTGAACGAGGCCCAATATAAACCACCGGACAGGAACGCAACAGGCCGCCCGTTCCGCTCGTCGCCTGACCACGGCCAGCCCCTGTGTGCCACAGCATGGCCGCGGCTCCAATAGGTAAACACCGTAACTAGTGGCTGATATTGATGCCCGACTTGCCGTCGGCGATGGAGTGCAGCCGGCCCCAGTCGCGGATCTCGAGCCTGCCGCGCGGGGCATGAATCGCTCCTTCGCGCCTCATGCTGGCCATCAGCCGGCATACGGTCTCCTCGCTCAGTCCCAGGAGGCTCGCAATTTCCAGGCGCGAGAAGGGCAACTCGAAGTTGCCGTTGTACTTTTTCGATACCGGGGTATCAGGAGCAGGAAAGACGCAATCTTGGCGGCTGCGCACTTGTGCCCGAGCACCTCCATCAGGGCACGGCTGTGCGCGAGCTGCGCGGTCATTACCTCGATCAGCCGGATCGCGAGGTCACCCCTGTCGCGGAGGGTTTCCAGCAGGGCCCTGTGGTTGATCCTGCACGCCCTGACGTCCGAAGCGGCGATGGCCGAGTAAGCGTAGCGGTCGTGATTCAGCGACTGCAGCCCGACGAGCAGGCTGTGCGGGCCGCTTATGCCGACGATCTGCTCGCGCCCGTCGGCGTTGTGCGTGCAGATCTTAACCGTGCCGTCGGATATGGCGAACAGGCAGGAACTCGGCTGCCCCTGCATGAACAGGATCTCGCCGTGCTTGAAAGTGACCCCCTGCACCGAGCCATTCAGCATGCAGCGCTTGTTGGACGGAAGATCCGGTTCGCTGAGCGCCCGAATTTCCTGAAACGGGCAATCGCAGTTGGTGCAGGGCATCGATGAGTTCGCTCGTGGTGCGTTTTCCATGCTTGTTTTGCTCTTGTTTAGCCGATTCTCCGGCTTCGGTCGATAGCGGCTTGCCCGGACCGACTTCGGTATTTACGTAGTTGAAATTGCGCTATATCAGTGTACGAGCCTGGCTGTCGGCGTATGATTTTTTTTGATTGAATCTTTAATCCGCGAAGCCTGTCTCCCACGGCCCGGAAACACCCCGGCCCTGGTCCTGAAAGCCCCACCGTTCCTGAAAATCCGTACGTATATACCGCCAAATCGGCACCCTCGTATACGCAGAATCCACGGCGATTTTCAGCGCTGAAATTGACATAAGTCAGTGTCGCCAAACTTGCCCTTTCCTACCCTATGCGAAGTGCCGGAAATCTGCCCAGAACAAGATAAACGGCGGTCTCCGGACTCGATCTATTTGTAATGCATACGCATAGGAGTAGGAAGATGAACCGGTTCGACGCACTGAAACGATGGACCTGGCCGGTATTCGTTACCTGCCTGTTCGCGTTCGGCTTTGCCGGATGCGAAGGCGACACGGGGCCTCAAGGACCTCCGGGACCTCAGGGACCTCCGGGTGAGCCGGGTGAGCCGGGAGAGCCGGGAGAGCCGGCACCTCCGCCCGCACAGGCAGCCCTCGAAAGCTGCGGCACGTGCCATAGCGCTGGCTCGGCCAACGATGCGCTGGCAGCCCACGCACTGGCGCCGATCGAATCGGTCAGTAACGTCGCTTTCGCGGTGAACGGCGACGACCTCGACGTCACGTTCGACCTCGCAGCCGACGAGGAGCCGGCCGAGGGTTACGACTCGATGGAGCGCGGCTACCGCTACGACGGTACGACCACGACCAACATCTGCGGCAACGCGAGCTTTGCCGACCCCTGTGATCCAGCCAGCCTGACGCTGACCGACAACGGCGGCGGCAACTACACCATCACGGTGCTGGGCGGCGCGGCCGAGGCGGCGAACGACAATCGCTACCTGTTCCGGGTTGGGGTTGCCGGTGACTCGGAGACGCGCGTCTACCTGTTCGGTGATTTCGCCAACACCCCGGCAGAGATTGCAGAACCGCTGGCAGTATCCGCCGAGGCGTGCAACGCTTGCCACGGTCCGGAAGGCATCGACGTTCACGGCGGCTACTATGCCGCGACTGACGGCGCCGAGCCCTGCCTCACCTGCCACGGTGCCGAAGACAGCCCGTTCGGCGGCGCGGTGCCGCCCCTCGTGCAAGTCGTACACGGCTACCACAGCAGTTGGGCGTCGTGGGAGGATCCTCCCGAGGCCATCGAGCCCCACGTCACGTTCCCGACGTACATGAACAACTGCAGCGTCTGCCACGCGACCGAAGAGCAGCTCACGGCTGTCAATGCCATGCCCTTCTCGGGTCCGGGCTGCTTGGGCTGCCACGAAGAGATTCCCTTCCCCGACGAGGCAACGGCCAATCTGCACGCGAACGTGACCGTGGATACGGATTGCGCGGCCGCCTGCCACGTAGCCGGCGGACTTGCGCCCGACTACGTCGTCGTCACGGACGCTCACAACGGCGCGGAAACCGGCAACGACGGCATCATCTTTGATGGCGTCGATACCTCCGTCACTGAAGGCGAGAAGTTCACCTGGGAGATCACCGACATCGCCGACGATGGCACCGACCTGACCATCACCTGGCAGGCGAGCTACGACAGCGGCGCCGGTCCCGTGGGCGTCAATCCGTGCAACGACACCGTCGGTGAAGGCGCCCCGGTGTTCCACGCCGGCGACGGCAGCGTCCGCATATACCGCAGCTACGCCCAGGGCGATGACTTCATCATCGGTCTGGACACGTCAGAGCCGGGCCAGCCCGCGCGTGATGACGTAACCACCGAAAACACGACCTGCGACGGCAACATCGCGACGACCACCATCCCGGTGGACGACGACGAAGAGATGGTCGATGCCGAGAAAGGCAGGTTGGTCTTTGGCGGTAAGCCGCTCGTTGTCAGCGTCGTCGATCCGGCTGAGTCCATGGTAGCCCGTGTACCGTCGCCGACCTTCGATTGGCTCGTGGGCGTTGGCGGCGCCGCAACGGATCGCCGCGGCATCGTCGACACCAGCCTGTGCCTGCAGTGCCATGTCGGCTCGCTCTACCAGCATGGCGGCGACCGTGTCGACAACGTCGACATTTGCCTGATGTGCCACAACTCGGCCTCCAACGAGCAGAGTGTTCGCAGTGAGATGGGTGTCGACGAGTCCGAAGCCTATGACGGCAAGGCCGGCGAGACCTTCGAGCTGAAGACGATGCTGCATCGCATTCACTCGGCCGGCGAGGAAGGTTCGCCTCCGTACGTGATCTATCGGGGCCGCGGCATCTACGCCTTCGCGCCCAACAGAGATGGTCTGCCGAACTGGCCGGGCGAGGGCGAACAGGTCGTCTACGGTTCCGATTTCTCGGATGCGGACCCAACTACCCCGGGAGATTTCGTGGTAAACCACAACTTCCACGCACCCACCTACCCGCGGTCGATCAACGACTGCGCGGCCTGTCACGCGGGTGCCCTGGCGTCTGTCATTCCTGACCAGACCCAGGCGATGGCGACGACCCTCGACGCCGGCAACGAAGACTGTGAGCCAGGTACGATCTGTGATTGGAGCGACCAGCTTGACGATACGCTGCAGGGCCCGGCAACGACGGCCTGCGTCACGTGCCACAAGGACGGTGCGGCCAAGGGTCATGCATACCAGAACGGCTGGACCCCGCAGGTATTCGAGGAGGGTCGCCAGACGATCATCGATTCGGTGAGGTAACTATCGGAAAAGGGGCGGGCCTCCGGGCCCATCCCGCGACACGGAATGGGAGGAAAAACCGAGGCCGGGAGAGCAATCTCCCGGCCTTTTTTTGCGCATCTAGCAACGCCCGCCGGCAATGGTGGAGACGATTTCGAATGGTACAAATATCAGTTCGTTCTAATGTGCCTCGCTCGAGTACCTGCATCAGCAAGATTCAAAGCTGAATACGTAGATTCACCAAGGGCCCGCCGGTGCGTTTCTATCTTGGAATGCGGCGCGGAACCTGTAATATCGTTATGGTAAAAGCGACGTCGGCAGGTACAGCTGCCCTCAACAAACCGGTGGGGAGACCAAAATGGCAAGTTTCATAAACCGCGCGAGCCGAATCGCATCTCTCGTTCTCTTCGGCCTCTTCCTCGCTGGCTGCGAAGGCAACGATGGCGCAGACGGCGAACCCGGGCCGGTCGGGCCTCCGGGACCCCCGGGAGACCCGGGAGACCCGGGACCGTCCACGGGTGGCGGCGTGCCGGTCGATTCCGCCGAGCTGATCAATATCGCCGTTACCGATATCGATATGACACCTGACGATGGCGGCAATCCCACGGTTTCCCTGACGCTCACGAATGATCTGAATCAGGGGCTCTTCGGACTGCCGGCGGAGGACATCAACTTCGTGTTGTCGCAGCTCACGCCGGGAACCGCCGGTGGCTCGAGCGAATGGCAGTCGTACAAGACGCGCGAGGACGGTGGAGTCCCCGACGTGCAGGCAACCACGGAGAACGGTGCCGAGGGTGATTTCGACGACATCGGTGACGGAACCTACACCTACGAGTTTGCCAGCGCGCTGACGGATTATCCCGCGGGCCCGGAATACGATGAAAGCAAGGTGCATCGCATCGGCATCGAGATTCGCGGCCAGGCGCCGAACTCGTCGAACGGCATCTATACCTTCATCGCGGCCACCGGCGATCCCATTACTGCTGATGATGATATCGATACGCGCAGCATCGTCGACAATGACACCTGCAATGCCTGCCACGACCGCCTCGAGTTCCACGGCGGTCCGCGCACCGACGTCGACTACTGCGTGACCTGCCACAACCCGTACTCGACCGACGGCAACACCGGCAACACGGTCGACATGAAGGCGCTGATCCACAACATCCACGCGGGGCGTGACGGCTACATCATCGTCGGCTACGGCGATCGCGAGCACGATTATTCCGAGGTCGAGTGGACGCAGGACCTGAGGAACTGCCAGACCTGCCACGAGGAAGACGACGAGGAAGGGGACACGCCGCAGGCCAGCAACTGGCGCCTCGTACAGAACCGCGCCGCCTGCGGCACCTGCCACTACGATGACGGCGTGCCCGACAGCGGCAACGACTACGCTATCGAGGAAGGCATGCATCCGGGCGGTATCGTATTCCCGGACGACACCCAGTGCGTGAGCTGTCACGGAGACACAGCGACCATCGCCGATGGCCGCCTGCGGGTCGCCGAGGTCCACAAGATTCCGGGGCAGATCGAGAGCGAGAACTTCGCGTTCAACATCCTCAGCGTTACGAGCACGGCTGTCGGGGAGTTCCCGGTCGTGCAGTTCTCGGTCACGAACCCGAAAGACGGGGACGCACCTTACAACATCCACACTGATCCGGAATTCACGGACTGTGGCCCGAGCCGCCTGGCCGTGAGCATCGGCTGGAGCACCGAGCCGGACTACACCAACGCCGGCACCGGCAACGCGCCCGCGCAGCCCGTGTCGATGAACCCGCTGACCGCCTGCGGCGGCACTTCGGCCGACAACGGCGACGGCACGTTTACCGTAACATCACCGACTGCGGTCCCGGCCGGAACGACCGGTACCCTCGCGGTCACGATCGACGGCCACCCGGCGGTCGACGTCGACCCGGAGGTAGAGGGAGCGGAACGCATCGCGGTGACCAATGCCGTTGCCTATGCGGTCGTGACGGATGCGGAAGCACAGCCGAGGCGCAACGCGATCGCGATCGAGAAGTGCGACGACTGCCACAACCGGCTTTCGTTGCACGGCAACAACCGCACGGACGAGCCGGAAGTCTGCGTCGTCTGCCACAACCCGAATGCGACCGACGTTAACCGGCGCGTCCCGCCCTGCACCGACGATCTCGGCAGCACGGATGACGTGCCGATCGACTTCAAGCGCATGATCCACCTGATTCATGCCAGCGGCGCGACGGAAGTGCCGTACGACGTCTGTGGATTCGGCTTCCCCAGCACCTCGCACAGTTACAGCGTGGCCTATCCCGGCCACCTGAACAACTGCGAAGGCTGCCATGAACCTGGCGGTTACTACCCGGTCGAACCCGGTGAGATTCTCGGCACGACGATCTCGGCCGGCGCGGACGTGACTTCGCCGATCGACGACGTCGTGATCTCGCCGAACTCGGCCGTGTGCTCGAGCTGCCACGTCTCCGACCTGGCGAAGACTCACATGGAGCAGAACGGCGGCGACTTCGCGGCGACCAAGGCGGCGGACAGCACGCTGATCTCGTCCGGCGTAGAGAGCTGTGCGCTATGTCATGGCGCAGGCCGCTCAGCGGATGTGAAGGAGGTTCATGGCGTAAGCGACTTCCAGTTCAACTGATTAACGGGAAAGGATGCTGCCATGAGGCTGCTCTCACTAGTAATCGCAGGAACCCTGCTGGCCAGCCTGGCCGTCAGCAACGCTGACGGCCAGGAGGGGCCCGACTACAGCCGCGAAGGCGCAGATACCTGCCTCTCGTGTCACGAAGACGAGGGGATGCTCGCGATCTTCCGGACCAAGCACGCCGTGCCGTCGGACCCGCGCAGTCCTTTCGGCCACGGGCAGCTGCAGTGCGAGGCCTGTCACGGACCGGGCGGCGAGCACGCCGGCCGCGTCCGCCGGGGCGAGGAGCGCCCGGCCATCCCGTACTTCCACCCCGGCAGCACGGCCTCGGTCGAGGAAC
>Ga0224502_10000653_pt1 | contig 11781 bp, 6 predicted proteins | sample SF_Oct11_sed_USG_5_FD_169104 | JGI IMG/M metagenome (GOLD analysis project Ga0224502, IMG submission 169104) | Sediment microbial communities from San Francisco Bay, California, United States - SF_Oct11_sed_USGS_13 | ecosystem: Environmental > Aquatic > Marine > Sediment | place: USA: California... | reverse complement strand
GAGCTATTGGTCGCTGCTGCTGTCGGTGGCCGTCTCCGGGGGCGCATTTGCCGCCATCTACGGCGTGGGCACCACCATCCTCGGTGACACCAGCAATCCCGGCCGCTGGTACGGCATCAAGATCGCTGCGGAGGCGCTGACCGGGGCGCTGCTGTTGCTGGTGTTGCCGTCTACGGCGATCGCGCGCTGGGGCTTCGACGGCACCGTGTTCGGCCTAATAGTGATCATGGTGTTTCTGAGCCCGTTCCTGTTCTGGACCCCGGCGCAGGGGACCAAGGGTCCCGAGTCCGAGGTCCTGCCGATCGACGTGCCGGAACCCGCTGCGAGCAGCCGGACGACGCAATCGCCGTTCATCTGGGGAGCAATCCTCGCCACGCTGGTCTTTTTCGCGGGCGCTTCCGCAATCTGGGCTTTCATCGAGCGCATCGGCGCGCAGGGCGGTCACGACCCGACCGCCGTCGGTGTCCTGCTCGCGGTGGCGCTGGTATTCGCGGTTATCGGCTCGCTGTCCGCGGCTGTCCTCGGCGGCCGCTTCGGTAACGTCGGGCAGTTCATTGCGGGCGGCGGTGCATTCCTGGCCGGACTGTTGACGCTCAGCGCCTCGCAATCGTTTTCGCTCTATGCGGCTGGAGCCTGCGCGGTGACGTTCGCGATCGGCTACATGTTGCCGGTCGCGATTACCGAGATTGCCGAACTGGATGTCGACGGCCGCTACGTGGTCCTCAGTGTCCCGGCGATCGGCATCGGTGCAATGGCGGGCCCGGGCACGGCCGGCGTACTGACGCAGTCCGGCAATTATACGGCGCTACTCCTGTTCGGTGCGGCGACGGTCGTAATCGCAAGCCTACTGATCGCAACGGCCGCGGTTCGCGCGAGGCCGGGCGTTTCGGCGGCCAACTAATCATGGATCTCGACAATGGATAACCTGAAGAAGACACCCTTACCGTCGCACGATGCCGTGACAGACGGTGTCATCCGCTTCCTGGACGAGAGTGGCAAGCTGCTCGACGAATCGCACGAGATCGACGATGCGACGCTGGTCGAAAGCTTCCGTCAGATGCTGAGGACGCGTGCATTCGACGAGGCCGCGATGCGCCTGCAGCGCGTCGGACGCATTCCCGCGTACTACCCCTGCGCCGGGCAGGAGACGCACGTTGCGGTGCCGATGGCGCTCGAGGAACGTGACTGGATCTTCAGCCAGTACCGTGAGCAGGGCGTACGGCTCACGAGAGGCGTGCCCGTCCTGAACGAACTCGGACTATGGCGCGGCATGCCTCACGCGTTCTGGGACCCGGCCGAGCACCGCATTACGGCGATGAATGTCACGATCGGCACCCATCTGCCGCACGCAACGGGCTACGGGTACGGCGCCAAACTGCTCGGCAAAGACGAAATCTCGCTCGCGCTGTTTGGCGATGGCGCCACATCCGAAGTCGATTTCCATGCGGCGCTGAATTTCGCCGGTGTCTGGAAGACGCCGACCGTTTTTTTCTGCCAGAACAACCGTTACGCGCAGTCGACGCCGATCGAGCAACAGACAGCGTCGCGGACTCTGGCGCAGAAGGCGGAAGCCTACGGATTCGAAGGCGTGCGTGTCGACGGCATGGACATTATTGCAGTACACACCGTGCTGAAGGCCGCCGTTGAAAAAGCCCGTGCCGGTGGCGGGCCCACGATGATCGAGTCGCTGTGTTATCGCTATACGCCGCACTCGACCTATGACGGCACGCCCGTGTATCGCACCCGCGAGGAAGAGGTGGAGTGGAAGGAGAAGGACCCGCTGGCCCGAACGCACACTTACCTGCTCGCGCGAGGATTGATCGACGCCGAGTTCGAGAAACAGGTGACCGAGGAGATGCAGGCCGAAGTGGAGGCTGCCATCGAGGAACTCGAGGCCATGGCCCCGCCGCCGCGCGACCAGTCCTTCCGGGCCGTACACCACAAGATTCCGGCGCGGCTCATCGAGCAGTTACACGGACAGCAGAGAGATGCCGGTGAGGCCCTGACCGAAATCCCCGACGAGGAGAAGTTCATCGTTGCCGATGAAGTCGAACCGACCGGCGAGCGCAAAGCGATGACGATGGTCGAGGCGTTGAATCTCGCTCTGGATCACGGCATGGCCGAACACCCGAATACCGTGATACTGGGCGAGGACGTCGGTCGTGAGGGGGGTGTCTTCCGCGTGACCGCTGACATGTACGAGAAATATGGCGCCGATCGCATGCTAGATACGCCGCTTTGTGAACTCGGCATCATCGGCACCGCCATCGGCATGTCGATGGCCGGCGTTCGGGTCGTCAATGAGATGGAATTTGCAGGGTTTGCGTTCACCGCATTCGACCAGATTATTTCCCACGTCGCACGCTATTCCTGGCGCACCGTCGGCAGATCCCGGGTCCCGATGGTGATCCGCATGCCGGGTGGCGGGGGCCACGAGGGTTACGAGGGTCATTCCGACTCCACAGAGGCGTTGTTCGTACACGTGCCCGGTGGCCTCCAGGTCATCTATCCCTCAAACGCCTATGATGCGAAGGGCCTGCTGGCCGCGGCCCTGGAAAGTGAGGACCCGGTGATCTTCTTCGAGCCGATCGTCAAATACTTCGCTAAGCAGAAGGACATCCCGGTCGAGCACTACACCATCCCGATCGGCAAGGCGCGCATCGCACGCGAGGGCTCGGACGTGACGATAGTGACCTACGGAAATGCTGTCGCTGTTTCCGAGGAGGCGGCTGACCAGCTCGCGCAAGAGGATGTGTCTGTCGAGGTCATCGACCTCCGGACCCTTAAACCCTGGGACGAGGAGTGCGTGCTAGAAAGCGTCGCCAGGACCGGCCGGCTGGTGGTCGTTCACGAGGCGGCGAAGAGCGGCGGCTTCGGCGCCGAGATCGTGGCGACGGTGACGGAAAAAGCCGGCGATCTGCTCGAGACTCCGCCGGTTCGCGTTGCGCACGCCGACATGCCGTGGGCGGTCGCGAAGCTGGAGCCATATTCCATGATTCGCCCGGAACGTGTCGCGGCGGCTGTGCGCACGGTGATGGAGGACTGAACATGGCCAGAGAATTCTGTTTGCCCGATCTCGGCTCCGGCCTGCAGGAAGGCCAGATCGTCAACTGGCTGGTCGAAGTGGGCCAGGACGTCACGACGGCGGACAACCTGTGCGAGGTCGAGACCGAAAAGGCCGTCATCGAAATCCCGGTACCATATTCGGGAACGGTGCTCGAGCTGAAGGCGGAGCCAGGGGATGCGGTCGAAGTCGGTTCGGTCATCGCGGTGATCGGCGACGCCGGCGAGCAGCCGGCCGCCACGGAGGCCACGCCGGAATCTGATGCAGCGAGCACGCCCGCAGCGCATATGCCCAAGACTGCCGCGGCCGCTACGCCGTCTGCCGCAGCGGGGAGTTCGACCGGCCGCGTCCGGGCGATGCCGTCGATTCGCCGAATCGCAAAAGAGCATGGCATCGATCTCACGACCGTCGAAGGTTCCGGGCGTCACGGCCGCATCACACGCAAGGACGTTCTAGCGATCCTTGATGCGAAGCAACAGCCCGCCGATCAGGCTGCCACCGCAACGGCTTCGGCCGCCGCGGCATCGACGTTCGAACCGTTTTCGATGATTCGGAAGACGATCTCGGAACGCATGTCGCAGGCATGGCGCGAGATCCCGCACGTCTTCACGCGCATGGAAATCGATGCGACGCGTCTACTTATCGTGAAGAAAGCGCTGGTCGAGGAACTCGATACCAAGGTGCCGCTCGAGGCGATACTGGTAAAGGCCTGCTTGCCGGCCCTGAAGGAGTTCCCGTACTTCAATGCAACGATTGTCGAGGGCGGCGTCGAGATGCACTCGCATTACAACATCGGGCTGGCAGCGGACACGGACACCGGCCTCGTCGTTCCGGTACTGAAAGACGCGGACAAATTGTCACTGCGCGAGACGGTGAATACGCTGCTCGATCTGTTGCCGCGCGCCGTCGAACGCAAGGCGACACCCGAGGAGCTGACCGGCGCTACGTTTACCGTCAACAATATCGGGGCACTCGGCCATCTGATGGGTACATCGATCATCCCGCTTGGAACGACGGCGATCCTGTCCGTCGGTCGAGCCGTCGAGAAGCCGGTCGTTCGCGATGGCAACATCGAGGTAGCGCCGGTTCTCGAGGTCACGCTGTCATTCGATCACCGGGTGATCGATGGCGGGCTTGCGCAGCGATTTATGGCGCGTATCAGCGAGAATCTCGAGGAACCCGTCAAGGCGCTGCTGTGAGTGGCGATCCGTACATTTCTCTGCGGACGCCGGCGCCGGACTTCTCGGAGACGCGGGCGTCCGCCCTGCTGCGAAGTCATTACGGACTGGTGGCAAGCCTCGATCCGCTCGTCAGTGAGCGCGACCAGAATTTTCTGGTCAAGGCAGCGGAAGGCGCGAAGTACATTCTCAAGATTGCGAACGCTGCGGAATCGGCGCCGATAACGGACTTCCAGAACCGGGCCCTGCTGCATATCGCGAAAGTGAGCCCGGACTTTCCGGTACCGCGGGTGATCCCGACGACGGACGGCGACTTGCAGTTCGAGGTCGAATCGGACTCCGGCAACGCGCACTGCGTGCGCCTGTTGTCCTGGCTGGACGGAGTTCCGTTACAGCACGCGCGAGGCGTCAGGAGTGTGGCCCGCCAGACGGGAACCTGCCTCGCGCAACTCGGCCTCGCATTGTGCGACTTCGAGCATCCCGCGAGCGACTACACGCTGCTGTGGGACATTCGCAATGCTGCGAGTCTCGAAGAACTGCTGCCCCACATTGCCGATACGGATCTTCGCGGGCTGTGCGCGGCGCGCCTCGAGCGCTTTCGTAACGTCACCCGCCCGCAACTCGACGCGCTGCGCGCCCAGGTCATTTACAACGACATGAACCCGAGCAACCTGTTGGTAGAAGAGGAGGACGCCAACCGGCTGGCCGGTGTCATCGACTTCGGTGACATGGTTCACTCCCAGCTGATCAACGACGTAGCGGTCGCCGCTGCCTACTTCTGCAAGACCGATGAAGACCCGTTCGGGGATGTGGCGGAATTCCTCGATGCATACATCGAAAAACTGCCGTTGACGGAGGATGAGATCGCCGTTCTGCCCGATCTCGTTCTCACGCGTCATCTGACAACGGTGGTGATTACCCACTGGCGTGCATCAATGTATCCTGAGAATGCAAAATACATACTTCGGAATGAGGGGCGTGCACGGCAGGTGCTAACCCGCGTTGCAGGGATATCCATCGATGACACGGTTGGCCGATTTCTCGATGTCTGCCGTGGGGATGTTGGTCAGGAGGCGGCGACGTGACGGCGAATAACACAGCGATGATCGAGCGGCGCCACCGGTTGCTCGGCTCGGCCTACAAGCTCTTCTACGACAACCCCGTTCACATCGTCAAAGGCGAGGGCGTCTGGCTGCACGATGCCGACGGCAGGAAGTACCTCGACATGTACAACAACGTGCCGCACGTCGGGCACTGTCATCCGCACGTCGTCGAGGCGCTGACGAAGCAGATTGAGACCCTCAATACGCACACGCGCTACCTGCACGACAACATCCTCGACTACGCGGAACGGCTGACCAGCAAGTTCGAGGACGAGCTGGATCTGGCGATGTTCTGCTGCACCGGGAGCGAGGCGAACGAACTCGCGATGCGCATCGCGCGCCGGTATACGGGCGGTACCGGTTTCATCGCGACGAGCTTCGCCTATCACGGCAACACTTTGGCGACCTTCGAGATCACGACGTCGGACATTCCCGAGGACGAGCGGCCAGAACACGTCGCGACTGTGCCCGTTCCTGACACCTACCGTGGTCCGTACTCGGGGCCGGGCGCCGGCGAGCAGTACGCCGCGCACGTGCACGAGGCGCTGGAAACGCTCGAGCGCCGCGGCGTGAAGCCCGCGGCATTCATCATCGACACGATCGCATCGTCAGGGGCCGTGATCACACCGCCGCCGAACTACCTCTCGGCGGTCGCGAAGATCATCCGCGAAGCCGGCGGGCTGTTCATTGCCGATGAAGTGCAGCCGGGCTTCGGCCGCACGGGCCGGCACTTCTGGGGCTACCAGGCCGACGGTTTCGTGCCGGACATCGTCACGATGGGTAAGCCGATGGGCAACGGCCATCCGCTCGCTGGGATCGTCACCCGCAGCGGCATCGTCGAGGAATTCGCGGCCAAAGGCCGTTACTTCAACACTTTTGGTGGCAACCCGGTGGCCTGCGCCGCCGGGCTCGCGGTGCTCGACGTGCTGGAGCAGGAGAACCTTCAGCAGAACGCGTTCGATGTCGGCCAGTACCTGGTCGACGGTCTCCGCTCGCTGGCGCAACGTCACGAGGTCATCGGCGACGTGCGCGGCACCGGCTTCTTCATTGGCCTCGAACTCGTCGAAGACCGGGAGCAGAGGACGCCGGCAACGTCGCTCACGAAGAATGTCGTCAACGGTCTGCGCGAGCGGGGGCTGCTGACCGGGTCGATCGGTCCGTCTGCGAACGTCCTGAAGCTGCGTTGCCCGATGGTGTTCAGCCGCGAGAACGCGGATCATGCGCTGGAAATTATCGACGCGACGCTCGCGGCCGCATAGCGCCTGGCGTTCCGCCGTTTCGGCCCGTCGCACTGGCGGGCGCAATGCATATGCTTCAGGGTTGTTGCCCCCCGGACTGCAAATCGGACCGGATCTCGATCATTGCGTCGGAGACCATTTCCTCCGCCTTCTTCCGGCCGACAGGCCGAAGCATCTTGCCCAGGGTGCTGTCGAGTATGTCTGCGCTCGCCGAGACGCCGAGGCCCAGGTAGGTATTTTCCCCGTAAGGTACCCACGCAAGGGTAATCTGGGCGCTGTTCAGCGAGTGGCCCACGTAGAAATGCCGTTCGTTGAGCAGCACGAACTCGTCGGTACGCTGCACGATGGTGTGCGCGAGCGCGAACGTCGGACGCTTTGCGATCTTCACCTTGAGCCAGCGGAAGTAGTGTTCACAGCATTCCGCGCCTTCCGGATAGGCAACGGCTGTCCTCACGAATTCCGGAAACTCGTCGTCGAAAGCCTCGAATGCATCGGTCGTCAACTGCAGTTCGTGCCCGACATCGATTGTCTTGCGTTTCGAGCGCCTGTAGCCCTCGATACCCTCGAGGCCGCTGGCGCGGTAACGTCGATAGCGCTCGATGAGGACCTGCCGCATTGCATCCGAGGCCACGGACAGTCGCGTCGCTTCGTCGGATTTGCGTTGTTTGGCTAGCTCGTTGCTCAGCCAGGAATACTCGCGTTCGCTGAAGTTGTAGTCCTTGCCGGGCTTCAGGCGCAGTAACTTGTCCACCTCCTCGATGTCGCCGGTGTCAAACGCAATTTCGTCGAAGTCCGACTCGTCACGGATGATGCCGGAGTCAATAATCAGTTTGCCGGGCAACACCGTCGTCTCTTCGACAAGCGCTGCGTGGACCGCTGCGAGATCTGCGCGTACGAGGATCATCGAGTCGGCGGCCAACTCCCGATCCGTGTTCTCGTAGTCTGCGCCGCTGAAGGCGAGCACATCCCCGCTTTCGAGCCGCTTGACGTCTTCCGAAGACACGTCGAGGCCCTCGATGAATACGTCCGCGGTTACCTCCGACCGCGCCGGGCCAGGGGCAAGCGCGACCACCAGAACGTACCCGAGAAGAAGAGTGCCGCTAACGCGCCGCACATAGATATTGTCCACTGATTTCCTGTCCTCGGCTGAAGAAGTCCGTGGTGCGATCGGTCTGCTTCGATACTAGCACTGGCGAGGTATCGGGGAATCGTTGCGTCACTCGCCGCTGTAGGGATATTCCCGGATTACCAGCGCAAATCGCTCCCCCAATATCACCCGTAGTCACCGGAAATTCGAAGGTGAAGATTGGCACCGGCCACGGTTGACAGACCACGGCACGGCGCCTCGAACGCCGCGCCAGAGACCGACGGCCACGAATGGTTCACGATGGACCTCGCGGACGTGCTGGATGCGCTTGGGACCGCGACCGGCGGCCTGGGCGACGCAGAAGCGGCGCTGAGGCTGCAGCAGTACGGGCCGAATACGCTGCCCCGACGGGAGCCGCCCGACCTCTTCGAGATCGTGCTGCGGCAGTTCAAAAGCCCCCTGATCTACCTGCTCGGAATTGCGGCGGGCGTCTCGCTGGTGATCGGCGAGATCAAGGACGCCGCGTTCATCATGGGCGTGCTGCTCATCAATGCCGTGATCGGCACCGTGCAGGAGGCACGCGCCGAACACGCCAGCCAGGCCTTGCAGCAGCTGTTGCGCATCCGCGCAGCTGTGCGCCGCAGTCAGCAGGTACTCGATGTCGATGCGGAGACGCTGGTACCCGGCGACGTCGTCTACCTCGAGTCCGGCAACCGGGTGCCGGCGGATATTCGACTGATCGCAGCGCACGGGCTGGAGGTCGATGAATCGCTGCTCACGGGCGAGTCCTTGCCCGTTGTGAAAGACGCCGACTGGTCGGGCAGCACCGGTACGCCGCTTGCCGACCGGCTGAACATGCTGCACGCGGGCGCGATGGTGGCGCGCGGCCGCTGCCACGGTGCCGTGGTGGCGACGGGAGCTGACAGTGCCATCGGCAGCCTCGCGCTCGACGTGATCCGCTCCGAAGGCGGCAGGCCGCCGCTCGTGGAACGCATGGAGCGGTTCACGCGCCGCATCGCGATAATCGTGCTGGTCGCTGCGGCGGCTATCGCTGTGATGGGCGTCGTCATGGGGCGTTACGCGGTCACGGAGATGTTCATGTTCGGCGTCGCGCTCGCCGTGTCGGCGATCCCGGAGGGCCTGCCCGTCGCGCTGACCGTCGCGCTGGCCATCGGCACCACGCGCATGGCACGGCGCGGCGTGATCGTGCGGCGGCTCGCCGCCGTCGAAGGCCTGGGCTCCTGCACGCTCATCGCGAGCGACAAGACGGGCACGCTCACCTGCAACGAGCTGACGGTGCAGCAGCTGCGGTCGCCGGACGGCGGCGTGTACGAAGTGACGGGCCAGGGCTTCGAGCCAGACGGACGCTTCCTGAAGGACGGCGTGCCTGTCCAACCCGACGAGGCGGCGGCGCTGGCCGACCTTGCACGCTCGGTCACGTTGTGCAACGAGGCCGAGCTGTTGCGCCGCGACGGCGGCTGGGCCTGGCGCGGCGACCCGACCGACGTGGCGCTGCTGACGATGGCCCACAAGCTCGGCTGGCGCAAGGAAGACACCGAGGAACTGCATCCGCAGGTGAACGAGATTCCCTTCGAGCCCGAGCGCCAGTTTGCGGCCACGTTCAACCGCGATGGTGACGGCGTGCGCGTGCACGTGAAAGGCGCGCCCGAGCGGGTCCTGCAGATGCTGGCCGCGGGGCAGGATGTAGAGCGCCTGCTGGCGATGGCTCGGGAGATGGCGGAAAACGGCTACCGGGTCCTGGCCGTCGCCGACGGCCCGGCACCGGCCGACCTCGGCGCCACCGACGCACCGCCGACGCCCGGCGAGCTCGACTGCTCGGGCCTCGTGGGCATGATCGACCCCTTGCGTCCGGACGTGCGCGAGGCGGTCGCCGACGCGCGCGAGGCCGGCGTCACGACGGTGATGATCACCGGCGACCATCCGCTCACGGCGCTGGCGATCGCCCGCGACCTGGGGCTCGCGAGCGCAGCGGATGAAGTCATCACCGGTGTGGACCTGATCGCAGCACCGCCGGAGTCGCTGCCGGACCTGATCGCGCGCACCAAGGTTTTCGCCCGTGTCGCGCCGCACCAGAAACTCGAGATCGTCAACGCCGCGCGCGAAGCGGGGCACTTCGTGGCGGTCACCGGCGACGGCATCAACGATGCGCCGGCGCTGCGCGCCGCGAACATCGGCGTGGCCATGGGCAAGTCGGGCACCGACGTCGCGCGCGAAGCAGCGGAACTCGTCATCAGCGACGACCACTTCGGCACCATCACGGCCGGGATCGAGGAGGGCCGCATTGCCTACAACAACATCCGCAACGTCATCTACCTGCTGATCTCGACCGGCGCGGCGGAGGTCATCCTGGTCGCGCTGGCGCTGCTGTTCGGTTCGCCGATCCCGCTATTGCCCGTGCAGCTCCTGTGGCTGAATCTCGTCACCAACGGCATCCAGGACGTCGCGCTCGCCTTCGAACCGGGCGTCGGCGACGAACGGCTGCAGCCGCCACGGCCGCCGCGCGAGCCGATCTTCAACCGGCTCATGATCGAGCGCACGCTCGTTGCGGCGTTGTTCATGGGCGTGGTCGGTTTCGCCCTGTTCCAGTGGTGCCTCGCCGCCGGCTGGTCGGAGGATGCGTCCCGCAACGCCCTGCTGATGCTGATGGTGCTGTTCGAGAACGTGCACCTCTTCAACTGCCGCTCGGAGACGCGCTCGGCGTTCGCGATCTCGCCGCTGCGCAGCCCGGTGCTGATGGTCGGCATGCTCGTGGCGTTCTCGATCCACGTCGCGATGACGTACCTGCCGGTCGGTAACCTGCTGCTCACGACGCAGCCGGTCGACGCCGCGTCATGGCTGCAGCTGTTGATGCTCAGCCTGCCGATCCTGGCCGTGATGGAGCTGCACAAGCTGTCGTGGTCGCTGCGGCACCGCAGGCAAGCCGTCGCTTGAAGAAATTGGGGTCAGACCCCGATTTCCGGAAATCGGGGTCTGACCCCAATTTTTTTAGTTGGCGATCGCGGCCAGCTGGTCGGCCTGGTACTCGTTGACGAGCGGCTGGACGACCTGGTCGAGGCCGCCTTCGAGGATCTCGTCGAGCTTGTAGAGTGTCAGGTTGATGCGGTGGTCGGTGACGCGCCCCTGCGGATAATTGTAGGTGCGAATGCGCTCCGAGCGGTCGCCCGAACCGACGAGCAGCTTGCGTTGCTGCGCCTGCTCCGATTCTTGCTCGGCGATCCTTGCATCCAGCAGGCGCGCCTGCAGCAGGGACATGGCGCGGGCGCGGTTCTTGTGCTGCGAGCGCTCGTCCTGGCACTCCACGACGATCCCGGTCGGCAGGTGAGTGAGGCGCACCGCCGAGTCGGTCTTGTTGACGTGCTGGCCGCCCGCACCCGAGGCGCGGTAGGTATCGACTCGCAGGTCGGCGGGATTGATTGCCTCGGCTTCGACTTCGTCCACCTCGGGGAGCACCGCCACTGTGCAGGCCGAGGTATGGATGCGGCCCTGCGACTCGGTGGCGGGCACGCGCTGCACGCGGTGAGCTCCGGACTCGAATTTCAGTGCCGCATAGATGCCGCTGCCCGTGACGCGGCTGATGATCTCCTTGTAGCCACCATGCTCGCCCTCGCGCGCGCTCATTATTTCCACCGACCAGCCCATCGATTCCGCATACTTCGAGTACATTCGGAACAGGTCGCCGGCGAAAATGGCCGCCTCGTCGCCGCCCGTTCCGGCACGGATCTCGAGATAGACATTGCTCTCGTCGTGCGGGTCCGGGGGAATCAGGGCCTTTTGCAGCTCGAGCTCGAGTTCGTCGTGGCGCTCCTGCAGCACGGCGAGTTCTTCCTCGCCCATCTGGCGCACGTCCTCGTCTTTGTCGGCCGCCATCTCCTCGGCGGCGGCGATGTCGGCGTCGATCGATTGGTAATCGGAAAAGAGTTTCACGATCGGCTCGACGCGCGAGTACTCCTTCGACAGGTCCCGGAACTGGTTCTGGTTGCCGATGACCTCGGGGTCGGCGAGGAGGCCGGCGAGTTCCTCGAAGCGGTCGCGCACCGATTCCAACTTGTGGCGTATCGATTCCTTCATCAGCGGCAGCTTACTCTTCTTC
>Ga0224502_10000652_pt1 | contig 11785 bp, 10 predicted proteins | sample SF_Oct11_sed_USG_5_FD_169104 | JGI IMG/M metagenome (GOLD analysis project Ga0224502, IMG submission 169104) | Sediment microbial communities from San Francisco Bay, California, United States - SF_Oct11_sed_USGS_13 | ecosystem: Environmental > Aquatic > Marine > Sediment | place: USA... | reverse complement strand
ATGATAACTGGGATCCGGCTCATTGTAGAGCTTGAATTTGGGATCTTTCCAGTCAAAGGTTCCTGAATCAATGACAACACCGCCGATACCGGTGCCGTGTCCCCCCATCCATTTTGTCAGGGAATTCACTACGATGTCGGCACCATATTCGATACTTTTCAGTAAATAGGGCGTGGTAAAGGTGGCATCCACAATTAGCGGCAGGTTGTGGTTGTGGGCAATCTTGGCGACGGCGCTGATATCCGTAAACTCCAGTACCGGATTGCCGATGGTCTCAATATAGATCGCTCTTGTTTTTGCGGTGATCGCCCGGGCGAAATTCTCCGGATCCCTGGCATCCGCAAAATTTACCCGGATACCAAATTGTGGAAGAATGCAATCAAACATCGTATAAGTACCGCCGTACAGATTTGAGGCCGAAACGATCTCATCTCCGGCGGTACAGATATTGATGATGGCATAATACACCGCCGATGTGCCGGAAGAAAGGGCCAGGGCAGCTGCGCCGCCTTCCAGGGCGGCAACCCGCTGCTCGAGAACATCCTGGGTGGGGTTCATGATACGGGTGTAAATGTTGCCCGGTTCCCTGAGTGCAAAAAGATCGGCCGCATGTTCGGTGTTTTTGAAAACGTAAGAAGAGGTGCGGTGGATCGGCACCCCGCGGGAGGTGGTGGTCGGATCCGGTTCCTGGCCGGCATGCAAACACTGGGTTTCGAATTTATAATTGTCATTCATTTTTAGTACCTCATTTTCCTTAAAATCTGGAATTATCAGGTGCGCTGACGGTCATTCGGCGCGGCGGGTAGTTTTTGGTGAAATGATTTATGATCTGCGGCGGGCAGCTTATCTTATCAGCGGCTCAAATACTTCGCAGGTCCGGCATATCTTCATTTTTTCTTTCCAGTCTTTCTGGGCGGTGCCATCGCAAATGGTTCCATTGATAAACCAGCAAAGTTCTCCGGCTCCGAATTCCCAGGCCGGGCATTTGGTTTTTTGTTCCGGACTGCAATTTTTGATCTGCCAGCATGCTTTCACTTTGCCCGTTTTGGTACTCTGCTTAACGGCTAAAAAATACATCTGGCGTTCGACGGCAGCCGGTACTTTGCGCCAGCCCTGCTCATAGCTGTGCACCGCTTTTAGCGATACGCCTAGCAGCTGGGCCATTTGAGCCTGGGTCTTTTTTAATTTTGCTCGAAGCTTTTTAAACTCTGTGCGTTCCATAAAATCCGTCCTTTAAGGGATATTAATATGTTAAACTTACCCCTCTTAATTTGTTACATTGTGGCAGGTGTGTCAACAAAAAAGATTGCAACTAAGGCCTGAAAATCGGATTGTCCAAGGCCTTCAGATTCGTAATTTGAATAATTAATAAACGGAACGATGACCCATAAAAAGGGAGTTTTAAGGATGCCAGAAGTGATAATAAGTCTTCGCCCTGGAGCATTGACGTACTGGAATGTTGGGTTTGTTCTTTCGTTACGTGTTACGGGTTACAAGTTGCGAGTCATGCAAAGCAGAGCTTAGTTTGCAATATTTTAACCCGGAACCCGGAACGCGAAACTCGAAACGGTCCAATGCTACGGGATGAATTGAAATTGAAAGTTTCCATCCGGGATTAGCTATGGGGTCGTTAATAAGAAAACAGAACCCATGCCGACGAGGTCAGAGAGCCCCTGCGATTATGCCGCCGCCCAATACGGTATCGTCGGTATAAAGCACTGCGGATTGTCCGGGCGTCACCGACATCTGCGGTTCTTTAAATAAAATCCTGGTTTGACCGCCATCCGGCGGAAAAACCGTTGCTTCCGCTTGCTTGTGTTTGAGACGTATCTTGACCTGTACCTGGCGGGGTTGTTCAATCCGATCGACGGCGATCAGATTTAAATCAGTGGCCATCAGGCCTTTTGATCGGTTCTCATGATCGCTGACGATAATACGGTTGTTGGCCGCATCGATTCGGCTGACATACAGCGGGCTCCGGGAAGCGATGCCAAGGCCGCGGCGCTGGCCGATGGTATAATGAATAATTCCCCGGTGCATTCCAAGGACCTGACCGGCTTCATCCACAATTTCGCCGGCTTGTATCTCGTCTTTATCAAAAAGAATAGAATAATCCCCGCCGTCGATGAAATCCTGGCTTTCCTCACGATCTGCTGTTTCCAGCCCCAGCGAGCGTGCGATTGTTCTGACCTCTTGTTTGGTATGATCTCCTATCGGAAAAAGTGTATGTGAGAGTTGCTCCGGTGTCAGACCATAAAGAAAATAAGTTTGATCTTTTGAGAGATCCGCAGCCCGTTTCAACAAAAACCGACTGCCGGATTTTTCAATCCGGGCGTAGTGGCCGGTGGCAAAATAATCAAAATCCAAACCGGCCTGCCGGGCCTTTTCCAAAAGGAAGCCAAACTTGAGTTTCTGGTTGCAGACAACACACGGATTTGGGGTTTTACCTTTGAGGTATTCGTTTCTAAAGTAATGGATGACATGGCTTTTGTACTCCTGCCGCAGATCAATTGCATAAAAAGCCATATTGAGTTTTTCACAAATGGCGGCGGCGGACTCGACATCCTCTTTCTCGCCGGGTCCGTAGCAGGCATGTGTAGCAGACGCTTTGGGGATAACGGAGCCGTCATATATTTCCATGGTGACGCCGAAAACCTCATAGTCCTGTTTGCGCAGCAAAGCCGCGGCTACGGAGGAATCCACGCCACCGCTCAGTCCAACAGCTACTCTGGCTTTCATTTTTTTCATTTTATTCTTATTTGAAACAAAATATTTTATTGTTAAATTTTTTAAATAATCAAAATCCGAAATACGAAACAATATCGAAATCTTAAATTCAAATGTTCAAAACTTTAGAATTTGGGTCATTTGATATTTGAATTTGTTTCGAATTTCGATATTCGTTTTTGGGATTTATAAACACAATTTAAACAAATGCTGTATTTTGAAAACGGTGATATTAGTGGTTTTTATTTTTCTTTAAAGCGACATTGAGAGAGCCGCTTTTAAAACCGTCCAAATCAAGCGCAACATATAGAAATCCCAATTCGTGGAGATTTCTACCGATTTTTTCTCGATGTTGAATCGCCAACTCGAAATCCTGGGGTAAGATTTCGATCCTGGCCGTATCGCCGTGATGCCGAACTCTCAATACCCGGAACCCGAGATTGTAAAGAAAATCCTCAGCCGCTTCGACCTGTTTGAGTTTCTCGACACTGACCTCCTGGCCGTAAGCAATTCGGCTGGCCATGCACGGCATGGCCGGTTTGGCGGCAACATCCAGGTCGAAAAAGTCGCAGACTTTGCGGATTGCGGTTTTACCCATTTTCAATTCCACGTAGGGTGCCAGAATCGAAGCCTCGTCAGCTGCCTGGATTCCCGGCCGGTAGTCTCCGAGATCATCGAGATTAGCGCCGTAAAAAATAGGCCAGGCAGAATCACTTAAGGGATTTCCAGGTTGATCACGCAGGCCGCTAATTTTTTCAAACAGGGCTTTTTTGCAATGGTAACATCGATCGCCCTGGTTGGCCGCGTAAAACGGATTTTGCATTTCCTGGGTCTGAATAATTTGAAGGGGAATTTTATGGGTTTGGACAAAATTTAACGCATGGCGATATTCCCTGCGGGAAAGCGATGGGCTGTCTGCCATCGCGGCCAGCATATTGTTTCCGAAAGCCAGGTGCGCGACATATGCCAGCAGGGCACTGTCAACACCGCCGCTGTATGCGATAATCGCCCCCTCATATCTGGCAAAATAAGCCTTTAATTTTGTAACCCAGGTCTCAGGAGACCCATTTTGTTGTTTGCGCCTTTGCATGTCGCTATGGAACCTTAACCTTAGGTGGCTTCCCCCCCGATTGGCTGTATATCCTCCACCGTATACCGTATGGTCTTTAAGGCATTAAGAAGTCTTGTATACGTCATGGCCAATCCAATGTTTTCGGCCAGTACCGACAGTGAGTCGATATCTTTCTCCGAAATGTCCCAGGAATTATGGTGATACAGCCGTAAGGCTCCGATAGAATTATTATTAAAAATGATTGGAACGGATATGATGGCGCCGATGCCTTCATTCCTGGCATCATCGGGGTATTGCAAGCGGTCGGTTATTTTCACATCTCGAATGACAATGGGTTCTCGCTTTAAGATTGCGCCAATGCTTTTTCCTGTTAATAAGGGCCCCTTGTTTAAGTATTTCATGCTTAATCCAAAGCTTGCTAATATTTCCAGCTCCTGTGTTTCCGGATCTAGTGCAAACAGGGTACATCCTTTAATCTCAAGGGCTGCCACCAGAAGTTGGGTCAGATGATTGGCCATGATTTCCAGGTTGTCCGATTCCGCTATCGCTCTGAAGACAACCTTATAAATATCGATATTAATTTTTTCTTCGACAGGCATGAAATTCCTCCTTTGTGGGTTAAACCGTGCTTCAATCGCATTAGGGTTTAACGATGTCGACGGGTGTAAAGACGTTTTGCTGACACTGGATTAGCTGTTTTAAATCGGCCCTAAGACACGACGCAGACCGTCACTTCTTTTAAAGCTGCAATCACTTTGCTATATCTGCTCCCGGTAAAAAACCGGGTTGCCTTGCCGGGTTTGTGACTGATGACGATGACATCGAATTTATTATTCGTGGCTAAATCAATAATCTCGCTGGCAACCTCCTTTTTGCGAGGCTGGAAAACAGTATGAACAAGGCCGTCTGCAAATCCGTTTTCCACAAGTTTCTGTTTGATCATTTTGAGTTCGGATTCCTGCTCTGCAATTTTTTGGGAAAGGTAAGTTAGACTCCCTTTCAGTTTGCCCGTCACCGAACTCGCGGCCGTCTCAATCTCAGGAACAGGTGTGTAAGCGTTAAATACGGTTACCTCAATGTCCTCGAGTTTTCCAAAGATGCGGATAACAAAATCTAACGCTTTTAGATCGAAACGCGTGAAATTGTAAGGCAGCAACAGTTTTTGTATGGCCATTGGTTTCCCCCTTAAGACTGTTTAAGATTTGACATATCAGGACATATACCTCACGGCCAACCGATGAGGTATTATTAGAGTGACTTAGGCTATATTGATAGCACCCGGTGTGGGCCGCATGTAAGGATAATCAAAGTGGCTGGCGAACTGCTTTCGGATCAGGTCCTGTTGCAGAATCAAAAGGCCTGTTCTGCGGGCTAAAGCTCCCGTGGATGGCTATCCCACTGCAATTAATGACAAATCTCACAATACAATAGCATCTGTCAATAAAAAAGTTTATTCTTAAATATACCCTTAACCTGTGACATTAACCTAAACCCGCTATTTGCCAATATCGAAAGGCTTGATTTTTGTCTTCAAACTTGAAATGCTGATAGGCTCTATTTTCAGCAGCGTCATTCGATTCGAGAATTCCGGCAAAATTTAATGTGCGTGACAGGAGAATGCTGATGCATCTTAAGCAAGTTTGTATTTTTCCTCAAAAATTTCCCATCCACGACCGCTATCCATTTAATCTTCACATTTTTAGTCATCCGCGAACCGTTGATGTGCATTGTCCGGTGACTTTCTTTGTTGGAGAAAACGGTACGGGTAAATCGACGCTGTTGCAGGCCATTAGCCACCGCTGCGGCATTTATATATGGCGGGGGGAGCGCCGGGCGCGATTTCAATATAATCCGTATGAGACCGAATTTTATAAAGCAGTTGAGGTTGAATGGGTCAAAAATACCGTTCCGGGCTCTTTTTTTGCTTCTGAAATTTTTAAAAACTTTGCCCAAATAGTGGATGAATGGGCGAGCATGGATCCCGGATTGCTTGAATATTTCGGCGGTAAATCCTTGATGATTCAATCCCATGGTCAATCCCTGATGTCTTTTTTTAAATCACGTTTTAAGATTAAGGGACTTTATCTGCTGGATGAACCGGAAACCGCACTTTCTCCGACCAGTTTGATCGATTTGCTGAAACTGATCAGTCAAACAAGCCTTGCCGGCCATGCCCAGTTCATCATCGCCACCCACTCACCGATTCTTCTGGCGTGTCCCGGCGCTAAAATTTACAGCTTCGGCCAGTCATCTTTAGAGCCGATTGGTTATGAAGAAACCGAGCATTTTCAAGTCTACAAAAGCTTTATGCAGGATCCAAATAAGTATCTGCAAGATTTATAAACCGCGCCGGGCAATTCCCGATTACATTTGTGTAATTAACATCTCAAATTATTCTGGATCCGGTGCTATTGTTGCATTCCGCAAGTAACTTACAAAACACGGTCCTGTTTTGGGTTTCAGGTGTCGGGTTTCAGGTGTCAGATAACAGATGGCAGAAGTCAGATGACCGGAAACAGATTCAGTCTGCCTATAGTCTTCGACTCGGCTGAGCCCTTCGGCCGTGAGCTCAGGGTCGAACGACTCGTCGCAGGCTGTCCTCTGTATCTTCCTGACACCTGACACCTGAACACTGAAACCATAGTCATTGCGACTTTTGTAACATCTTTGTGGGACATAACACCATGTAAAGGCACCAAACAGCACCATAACGATCCAAAATATGATCGGCCTGACAGCTGATATGGCGATTGAGGCACAATTTTCTGAATTTTGTCAAAATTTTTCCAGAATTCGTGGGCAAAAGCAAATCGGGAAAATTCATAACGAGTTGAAATAATATTAATTATTGATTTTAGCAGATCTTGGCTTGGATTTTGCTTCAAAACTTTAGATGATACCCACCCGCTAAACCGGACCGTATATAACAACAAAATATCTGAGCCCATGAAAACAATACGAACCCAAACCGTTTTTTTATCAATAATAGCCCTATCGATGGTGTTATTCAGTATTCCGGCAGGCGCCGATACCGTCTCTGGTACCTTTCCGGTGTATGACAGTATTGTCCCCAACATTTCTTTCTGGAAAAAAATATATACGCAATATTCAACCACCCAGGGTGTCATTCATGATAAGCGCAATCTGGGTATCATCTATGGGGTCATCGAGCTTAAAGGCCGCGATCTCCATGGCAGCCGAAAAATCAATCGGGATCGAATTAAAAAGGCCAAAAAGATATATAAACTGATTCTGGCCAAACTCGCCCAGGGTGAATCCCCTAAAGGGTCGGAAGAAAAGCGCGTGGCCAATTTATTTGGAGCTGAAGCGCAGCGGTCCGATTTTCGGTCGGCGATGCGCAATTTGCGGTGTCAGATCGGCCAGAAAGATCCATTCCGTCAGGGTATCATTCGATCCGGTGCTTACCTGGCGGAAATCAAACAAATTTTCCGTGATGCGGGCCTGCCAACGGAATTATCCTATCTGCCCCATGTGGAATCGTCTTTTAACCCCAAGGCCTATAGTAAATTTGGTGCTGCCGGCGTCTGGCAATTTACCCGTTCCACCGGCAAACGATTTATGACCGTCGGTTATGCGGTGGATGAACGGCGGGACCCCATCCTTTCTTCCTACGCCGCCGCTCGATTGCTGAAGCAAAATTTCGAAAAACTTCGGAACTGGCCGATGGCCATTACGGCTTACAACCACGGCATGACCGGCATGCTGCGCGCCAAAAGGCGCAAAGGCAGCTATGAAACCATATTCAAAGAATACCGTAGCCGCATATTTAAATTTGCGTCCCGAAACTTTTACTCTGAATTTTTAGCGGCCAGTGAGGTGGCACAAAATTATCGGCAATATTTCGGTGAGCTTACCCTGGACACCTCCTTCGAAAGCCAGGAAGTGGTGATGGCCGGATACGGCGCATTGCCGGAAATCGCCCGGCAGCTGAAACTGGAGCTTGACGTCCTGCGCGAACTGAATCCGGCTTTGCGAAATCCGGTTATTCGCGGGCAAAAATATGTACCGAAAGGTTTTCGTTTGCGGCTACCCCTGAAATCCGGTCAGGATTGGGAACCTATGATGGCGGAACTGGCGCCGAAAATTTATAAAAATTACCAGAAACGCAGTCACATCTATACGGTTCAAAGAGGAGATACGGCTGGAGAAATTGCCCGGATGCACGGCGTAAAGCTGCGCGATCTGATTGCGGCCAATAATCTGACTACCCGCGCCACCATCTATGTGAACCAAAATTTACGGATTCCCCTATCTGATGAGAAACCGATTACGCTTGCCAGGAGAGAGCGCCCCAAAACTGGAGAGCAAAGTCTAATAAAATCCCCGAAATCACTATCGATCGAAGCACAACCTTTAACCAGTCCGACGGTTGACTTGGTGCTCGCGATGAACGCAACCGCTGAATCCGGAGAAACACAGGAAAAATTGGTCACAGATGCTTCCCTTTTTGAGCCCGCGCCAGAAAAGACCGAGGGTCCATTTTCCCCGGTTCTTGCGAGCAAAAAGCCATACGATAGTGCCGAAAAGAACATGCTTGAATTCCCGCAGGTTGAGCCGGAAAAAGGTGAAGCCCGCAAAGAGGGACTCCCGGTACAGGCCAGTCAGGAAGCAGATCTTGTTGCGGAACAGGCGGTCATGGCGTCTCAGGATCATAAACGGGTGGAAGAAAAGCCTGAAACGGCAACCCTTCCGGAGTTGGATGCCGAGGCAGCCAAGCCTGCAGCTCAAGCGTCCGAAATTAATCCGGAGATCTTACAGGGCAATTTTGCTGTTGAGCGTATCTGGCACGACCAGGGCAAACCCGTCGGCTCTATACAGGTAGAAGTTGAAGAAACCCTGGGGCATTATGCCGAATGGCTGGGCATTACAGCCTGGGAGATTCGGCGCTTAAATGGATTTACCTACGGAAAAGCGATCCGTCTTGATCAGCAGATAAAAATTCCATTGCACCAGGTTTCCAAAGAAGAATTTGAAGAAAAAAGATTTGAGTATCATAAAGAGCTATCCGAAGATTTTTTTGCTTCCTATCGCGTCGAAAAAGTAAAATTCTACTATATAAAAAAAGGCGATACGATCTGGGATCTTTCGCTTGAAGAATTTGAGGTTCCGCTCTGGCTGATCAAAAAGTACAACATCGACATTGATTTCAGCGCTCTTGTGCCCTCACAGAAACTAACCATCCCGATCATCGAGAAAATAATATGAATGAATTGAGTTAAGCTCAATTCGTCAGTTGTCATTCGTCCGTGGTCCGTTGTGCGAAGGTCATTTTTTATAGTGGTTGTCAAAAAAACGTTCCGGTATTGAAACGTTTTTTTGACAACCGGACACCCGCTTATGCCGCTCTTCTGAATTTCGGAACATAATTATGGAAAACGGTATAAATTGCCACGGACAACAAACGACGAGCAACGAACATTGAGCGGTTTCGCTCAATCATATCGGCGGTGCAATGGTGACCAGCAGCCTGAGGTCGGTTTTGGCGCGCAAGCCGTGAGGCTCGGCAATTTCGCTGATGACAACATCTCCGGGTTTTGCCGGCATCGTCGTGTCACCCTCCCCCAAAAACTCGCCTTCGCCTTCAAGGATGACCAGGCTCAGCTGGCCCTCGATGTCATGGTTATGAACCGGTAATTCCTGGCCGGCCTTAAAATTGAAATTAAGGATTTTAAAATAGGGCGAGTCATGTACCAGAAGTTTTTTGAATGCCTTTTCGGCAAAATCGTTTTCTTCATAAAGATTAAGATGCTTCATCATTACCTCCTGTTTTTATCAGAATTGGACCTGTTTACATTTTTCTATATTTTATCTTATACACAGGCGATGTCGCCATGCATTGATTTAGGTCAAATCGGCATTGAAAAAGAGACCTTTTATTGGGTTGAATGTCGGGTTGGGTACCAAAAAAGACCCGCCATGGGCGGCAATTTTGGCTTTCTTTGCCCAGCAGCGGGTCATTATCCTAAGAATTGGGAACGCTCCGATTTAATGTGCCGATCGGTTTTACGGAGTTGTCTGGACCGCAGGTGAAATCGTAACGTCAATGCGCCGGTTCGTCGCCCGGCCCGCTTCGGTTGAATTTGTTGCCAGAGGGCGCATCGAACCATATCCGACGGCAATGATTTTATCATAGGGTAAGGTTCGGTTGGCAACCAGATATTGGCGAACTGCTTCCGCGCGTTCCTGGGACAGGTGCTCGTTTATAGGTTCCGGCCCGGTACTGTCGGTGTGGCCGCCGATGATGACATCCGGTTCACCAAAGGCACGAATCGTACGCTGGACTTTGCCGAGCAGCGCATAATTTTCCGGCATGATTACGGATTGTCCGATGGGGAAATGCATGGCCTTTAACCTGATGATTAACTGGTTTTCTCTTTTATACACTTCGGCTTCATTGGGACTGAAATAGCTTTGCACTTCCATGAACAGCTGGTTCAAACGTTTCTGTGCCGTTAGTCGTTCTTGTTGTTTGCGGCTTTGTCCCTCCAGCGAAGCGATTTTTTGCTGTAAGTCTCTGATTTCTGTTTGCTGCTCTTTGGTTTTTTTCCTCGTAAATTCATGATTGGCTTGCTGAGCGGAAATCGTTGCCAGAATGTTTTCAATCTGTTGATCAAATGGCTGATCCCGCATATCCGGCGCAGATAAGTAGCGGGCTGTTTTTTGCAGCGTTGCTTCCATCCGCAGGGCGGTTTGTTCCGGCGTCATTTCCTGTATTTTTTTGGTTTCCGATGCAATTTGCAGGTGGCGCCGCGACAAAAACAGAGCCTCGTTGGCCAATTTACCCATTTGCTCTTTATTGTAAGGGTTTTCGGTGATAAACGCATCGGCTTCAGTTAATTTATTTATTGCAGCTGCGTACGATTCCGGGGCTGTTTTATCTGATTTTTGTTTTTGTGCTATTCTGAGCAAATTGCGAACCTCACCGATGGTGCGGACTTTAATCGCCCTTACTTCAAGCTGGCGAAATTTTTCGGTCACTTCAGCCTGGTTGCGTTGGGCGTAACCCAGGTTATTTTGTTCAATCGCCCGGGTGAGTTTTAAAAATTCATCCTCCACCTCCGTATAATCTTTACCGAGTGCGGCCGCTCCGGCATCGCGTGCAAGCTCGCGACCTTTGATGGCATCGGCAAGGGTGGCGCTCGATACTGCGGCGATTTCTTTGGCACGGCGAAGCTGTGCGCGACCGGTTGCAACATCGTCAAAAATTTTCACCAATTGAGCGCCTTCATCCAGAAGCTTCTTGGACTCCCTGAGCGAAGATTCCGCTTTGGCAAACCAGGTGGGTGACAATACATTTATGCGCGCGTTGCGTGCGAGCGCAATCTCGTTCTCCAGATTGTCAATCAGTACCTGCGGATGTCCTGATTTTGGGATAGATTCAACTTCCAACTCGCGCCCGGCACAGGCGGATAACAAAAATAATATCATCAGCAACCAGGCCAGCACTATAAACGGCGTTTTTTGAGTCATTTTTTCTGAGCCCTTTCTGTTTATCCTTTGAAAATGATCCCAAAACTTTGGGTTTTTAATTATTATTTTTACAAGATAATACGTTTAACAGCAAGTCTAAATATTTACTAAAAACGCAGCTTTTTTTAACTTTTAAAAAGACCGGATAAGACCGGTCCCGCCTTTTTGACCGCTAAGCGCTTAACATGCTATGATAAAGATTCGCTTAAATTCTCCATATTTTTGAAGTTCGTTCCGATGAAAAAGACCGACAAAAAAAATATTCTTGCGTGGCAAACTAGAGCCCATAACCGTTGCTTATCCTGCGGTACGGATGAGAATATGGGCAGACGGAAATATTGTTCAATCGAATGCCGGCAACGGCTGCGTTACAAACTGAATATGCGTACCGGTTTGTTAAAGGCGCTAAGTACAAAGTTTGCGACTTTTTATTTTACGAACTCCATGATTTTTATGGACGTACTTCCTTATGGAGCGGTGAGTTTATTCAGTTTT
>Ga0224502_10000651_pt1 | contig 11790 bp, 9 predicted proteins | sample SF_Oct11_sed_USG_5_FD_169104 | JGI IMG/M metagenome (GOLD analysis project Ga0224502, IMG submission 169104) | Sediment microbial communities from San Francisco Bay, California, United States - SF_Oct11_sed_USGS_13 | ecosystem: Environmental > Aquatic > Marine > Sediment | place: USA: California... | reverse complement strand
CCGGCGCCGCGGCATGGGCGTCCGCGAACAGTTCCGGCGCCGTGCTCGCATCCGGCCGGTACGAGAGTGCGATATCCGCCATTTCGTCGAGCGTCAACTCTTCCTCGGGGTCCGGCACGTAGTCGTCTTCGGGCTCCGCGATGCAGGGTTCGCAGACGACCGCCGGATCCGCGCGATACAGCGTCGAACCATCGGCGGCGTAGATGGCATCAATAACATAGGGCTTAACCGCGTAACCGCCATTGGCGATAGTTGCGTAACCCTGCACCATGTCGAGCGGCGTTGCGTTGCCGCCGCCGAGCGCCAGGGACCCGTTCCGCGGTAACGCGGCGTCATTGAAACCGAATTTCGCAATGTGGCGCACGGCGTTGCCGATGCCGGTTTCGAACAGCAGCAGGCGCACGGAAACGAGATTCATCGATCGCACGAGCGCTTCGCGCATTCGTGTCGGCCCGTAGAAGCGCCCGCTGTAGTTGATCGGCCGCCAGACCGCCTCGAGTTCCGACGAGTCGATGACGACGGGCGCATCGAGCACCACCGTGGCCGGCGTATTACCGCGCGCAAGCGCGGCCGAATAGATGAACGGCTTGAACGACGAGCCGGGCTGTCGAAACGCCTGCGTGACGCGGTTGAATTTCGTGGTCGCGAAATCGAAGCCGCCGACCAGGCTGGTGATTGCCGCGTCGTCCGGGTCCACGGAGACGAGCGCACCCTGTGCCTCGGGTACCTGGGCGAGCGCCCAGAAACCGGCACTCGTCGGCATGACGTAAATGACGTCGCCGGCGGCGAGTACCTCGGCCGCGGTCTCCGGGGCAGGTCCGGTCGTCTCGCGATCGATGAAAGGTTTGGCCCAGCTGATACCGCGCCAGGGAATCGTGGTGGCAGTGCCGTCGCGAAACACGATATCTGCCGAGTTGTTGTCGTTGACCTGCGTCACCAGCGCGACCGAAAGGCCGCCGGGTGCGTACTGGTCGAGGACCTCGAGTGTTTCAGCGGGCCACTCCGCGACCTCCAGCCCGGGCAGCTCCGTTGGCAGCGAGACGTTCGTGATCGGGCCGCGGTAGCCGCGGCGCCGCGTGAATTCGAGGAGCCCGTTCCTGAGCGCATAGTTGGCCGCTTTCTGCAAACGGGAATCGAGCGAGGTGACGACCTGGAAGCCTGCCGTGTAGGTTTCCTCGCCGTAACGCGACAGCATCTCGCGCCGCACCATCTCGGCAACGTAGGGAGCGTTGAGTTCCACCGCTGCGCCGTACAGACGTGACTCGACAGGCATTGCCATCGCCTCGTCGAATTCTTCCCGGGAAATGAAGCCGAGGTCCAGCATGCGGCCGAGCACGTAGCCCCGCCGCCGCTGTGCGTTTGCCGGGCTGCGCACCGGGTTGTAGCGGGAGGGCGCCGGCAACACGCCCGCCAGGGTTGCGGCTTCAGCAACGTTGATGCTGACGAGCGGCTTGTTGAAGTAGACCTGTGCCGCGGCGGCCACACCGTATGCGCGCTGGCCGAAGAACATCTTGTTCAGGAACAGCTCCATGATCTGTTCCTTCGTGAATTCCTGTTCGATCCGGACGGCAAGCGAGGCTTCCTTGAACTTGCGTTCGGCCGTCTGTTCCAGGGAGAGGAAGTAGCTGCGCGCAAGCTGTTGTGTAAGCGTGCTGCCGCCGCTCGTAACGTTTCCGGTCAGCAGCAACTGGGATAGTGCGCGCAGGATGCCGCGGTAGTCGATACCGGGGTGCACGAAGAAGCGCTGGTCTTCGGCGGCGATAAAGGCTTCAACGACATGCGGCGGCACTTCGTCGTATTTAATAAGTATGCGCCGCCGCTGGCCGATCTCTTCTATAAGGTGGCCGTCGCGACTGAATATGCGCAGCGGAATCTGTAGCGGGATGTCACGGATGGTCTGCGCGGCCGGCAGTCCGGGGGCGACGAAGTAGTAAGCGCCGATAACGCCGGCAACACCCGCGATGGCCACGGACACGATCAGCCCGACGATAACGATCAGGGTGCGCCAGAGACCTCGATGAGATCTTTTTTCGGCTTGCTTTCTCGGCTTTTGCATATGTGCTCGACTCACGCGTAACTGGCATAACGGCGCGGAAACGTGAGCCGCTGCCTGCACGAGCATACAGGTAAACTGGTGTCCGACCGGTGCCGACCGTGTGACATTCTGCCGGCAAGTGCCCAAGTGCGCCGGTTGTGCCGCGGCCGATGATAGCGGTCGATCGGCACAAGCTGCAACGCCCGCGTTTCTCCTTTGGATCGTGATGCCCACACCACGACCAGTTCACGGAATACGTGCCTTGGTATCAGTAACATATGTTGCCTGGATCGTGAACAAGGTCACGTTTTATTTAACATTTTGTTGATATATAGTTAAATCGCTTTGCTCAGGTCCTTACTACTTTTGACTCGCAACTTACCGACTTAGAAGGGAAAACACGTGCTTTTCGGCAAGAAAACTCAGCCCCTGTTGGGCCTCGATATCACGACGTCGTCGGTCAAGCTGATCGAGCTGTCGCAGAGCGGCAAGCGGTATCGCGTCGAGTCGTACGCGGCCGAGCCCACGCCGCCCAGTTCCGTCAGCGAAAAAGCAATCGTGGATGCGAAAGCTGTCGGCGAAGCCATCCGTCGCGCCGCAAAACGCGCAGGCGCCAAGGCAACCGATGTTGCCGTGGCCATCAGCGGCGACGCGGCGATTACCAAGGTCATCCAGATGTCTTCGGGACTCTCCGCGAGAGATCTCGAGGGCCAGGTCGAAATCCAGGCCGACCAATACATCCCCTTCCCGATGGAAGAGGTCAGCTTCGATTTCGAGATCGTCGGCCCCAACGAGAAAGATCCGGAACTGATGGACGTGTTGCTCGTTGCAACGCGCACGGAGAATGTCGACCAGCGCCAGTCTGCCGTCAGCGCGGCGGGACTCAGCACGCAGATCGTTGACGTCGAGGCATTCGCACTCGAGAACGCCTGCCAGTTGCTCAGTCACCAGCTGCCCGATGGTGGCATGGGGCATTCGGTTGCCGTCGTCGATATCGGCGCGAGCAGCACGACGTTCTCGGTACTCGAGGATCTGAAAGTCGTTTACACGCGTGACTTCAACTTCGGCGGCCAGCAGCTGACGGAGGAAATCATGCGCACCTACGGTCTGTCCATGGAAGACGCCGGGCGGGCGAAGAAGCAAGGCGGACTGCCGAGCAATTACCAGCCCGAAGTGCTCGAGCCTTTCATCGACGACATGACGCAGCAGGTCAGCCGCTCTCTGCAGTTCTATCTCGCCTCCGGTGGCGGGCGCGAACAGCCGGACATGATCGTCGTGTGTGGCGGCTGCGCGAACATCCCGGGTATCGCCGACGTGATTTCGAGTCGTGTCGGCATCCCGACCGAAGTCGGCGACCCGCTGGGCCAGATGAAGATCTCGTCCAAAGCCAAATCACAGGGTGTTCACAGGGATGCAACCGCGTTGCTGACCGCTTGCGGGCTTGCACTGAGGAGCTTTGACTGATGCCACGGATTAACCTACTCCCCTGGCGCGAGGAGGAACGCAAGAAACGCCAACGCGATTTCGGCCTGGCCATGGGCGGTGCAGTACTGGCGGCGATCGCCGTCATCATGCTCACCATGCTGGCGTACTCGCAGATGATCGCCGGACAGGAACGCCGTAACGCCCGGCTGACGGAAGAAATCAACGAACTGCAGCGCAGCATCGAGGAGATCGACGGGCTGGAGCGGCAGAAGGAACGCCTGCTCGCGCGCATGGAGATCATCGACCAACTGCAGAAGAGCAGGCCGGAAATCGTTCACCTGTTCGACGAACTGACGCGGCAGCTGCCGGAAGGCGTCTACCTGACCGGCGTCAAGCAGTCCGGATCCCGCATCGAGGTTCGCGGTATTGCGCAGTCGAGCACGCGCGTCTCGGCGCTGATGCGGCAGATCGATGCGTCGGAATGGCTGGCCGATCCCGAGGTCGAGAGAGTGGAAACGACGACCGCCGGTGCTTCCAGGCAGGCCGAGTTCATCGTTTATCTGAAGCAACGCCGCATGGGTGACGAAGCGGAGGAAGACGTATGAACCTCATCGAAGAACTCCAGAGCCTCGACGTCAATGACATCGGGCGCTGGCCGGTCGTATTCCGCGCGGCGGCCATCGCGCTGGTATTCATCGCCGTAACCTTTGCCGGTATCTGGTTCACGATCGTCAAGGACAAGGCTCCGGTACTGCAACGCGTCGAGGCTGAAGAGCAGGAGTTGCGCGTAACCTTCGAGAACAAGCAGCGCAAGGCGGCCAACTACGATGCCTACAAGACGCAGCTTGCGCAGATCGAGCAATCATTCGGCACGATGCTCAGGCAGCTTCCGGGCGAAACGGAAATACCGAGCCTGATCGTCGACATTTCGCAGACTGGTCTCGCCGCGGGCCTGCAGGAAAAGCTGTTCCAGCCGCAGCCGGAAATTCCCAAGGATTTCTACGCGGAAAAGCCGATCAAGATTCACCTGTCGGGTGGTTATCACGAGATGGCGAATTTCGTGAGCGGGATAGCCTCCCTGCCTCGAATCGTCACCCTGCACGACATCAACATCACGCCCGAGGAGAAGGGCGAATACGACAGGCTGAGCCTGGAAGTCACCGCTCAGACGTATAGATATATCGAGGAGGCAGAGCCGCAATGATTGCTTCTCTCACAAAACGCAAGGGATTCTTGCTTGCCATTGCCGCGGCGGGCATCGTCGCCTGCGGAGGAGATATGGACGACCTCGACAGCTACATCAACGAGGTGAAAGCCCGTCCGGGTGGCAGGATCGAGCCGTTGCCGGAAGTCACGCCGTACGAAGTATTCACTTACGTCGCCGACGCGGAGGGGCTGCGGTCGCCGTTCGTCCCGGATACGCCGCAGACGGCAGGGCCGACCTCCGGTGGCACGCGGCCAGATCCGGACCGGCCGGCCGAATTTCTCGAGAGCTTCCCGCTCGATACGCTGCGGATGGTGGGTACGCTGGACATCAACAAGACGGTTTACGGCCTGGTGCAGACCACCGACGGCCTGATTCACCGAGTCGTACCTGGAAATTACATGGGGCAGAACGATGGCCGAGTTACCGAGATCACGGAATCGGAGATCGTCCTGGTTGAAATTATTGCTGACGGAATCGGCGGCTATATAGAACGCGATGCCGCTATCGGTCTTTCAGACTGATGCCTGAGTGGAACTGGGAGTAATTGGAATGATGCTCAAACTGAAACCGAAGACCGGCTGCCGACGTTTGACCTTGCAAGTGGTCACGTTCGTACAGGCGTTGCTCGTGATGTTTGCGGGCACGGCTGCAAGTGCGCAGGAAGGCAACCGTCTGCAGGACATTCAGGTACAAAGTCTGTCGGGGCAGCGTGTCGAACTCAAACTGATCATGACCGGGGCGGCGCCCGAGCCGTTGGCGTTCACGATCGAGAATCCCGCACGAATTGCGCTTGATCTGCCCGACACGACGCTGGGCCTGAGCCAGCGCCGCCGCGACGTGAACCAGGGGCCGCTCGATACTGTCCTGACGGCGGAGGCCAACGGCCGCACCCGTGTCGTACTGAACCTCGACATGATGGTTCCCTACGAGATGAAGGCCAGCGGCAATACGATAACCGTAACGCTCGGAGATGGTGACGATTACGATGCAGGTTCTACCCAGTTCGCCAGCAGCCCGTCGTCAACGTCCGCTACAGCGTCTTATGCCGCACCGGGCAGCCGCGCCATTACCAACGTCGATTTCCGCCGCACGCGTGATGGTGGCGGCCGGGTGATCGTCAGCCTGACCGACCCCGGCACGCCGGTGGATATCCGCCAGGAAGGCGCGCGCGTCGTTGCCATATTCAAGGATACCGCCCTGCCTGCGGAGCTGATGCGGCGTCTCGATGTGATGGACTTCGCGACCCCCGTATCGACGGTGGATACCCTGAAGACCAACCTCGACACCCGAATCGTGATTTCCGCGGAAGGCAAGTACGACCAGCTCGCATACCAGTCCGACAACGAGTTCTCGATCGAGATCAACCCGGTCGCAGACCAGGTCGAGGAAGCCTCGAGCCTGTACTCCGACACCAAGGAGTATGAAGGCCAGCGCCTTACGCTCAACTTCCAGGACATCGAGACGCGAGCCGTCCTGCAGCTGCTGGCGGAAACCTCCGGCAGGAACATCGTCGTTTCCGACACGGTTCAGGGCAACGTAACGCTTCGCCTTCGCAATGTTCCGTGGGACCAGGCGCTCGACATCGTCATGACGACGAAGGGTCTCGACATGCGCCAGAACGGCAATGTCATCATCGTTGCGCCGGCGGAAGAAATCGCGGCCCGCGAAACCGCTGATCTCGAAGCCAGGAATGCGATCAGCGAACTCGAGCCGATGTATTCCGAGTTCCTGCAGGTCAACTATGCCAAGGCCCAGGATCTTGCCGTGCTGATAGGTGCGGAAGGTGGCGGCAACAGCATGCTGTCGGAACGCGGCAGCATCGCCGTAGACGACCGCACCAACACGTTGCTCGTCCAGGATACGGCGACCAGGCTGGAGGATATCCGGCGCATGGTCCGGACGCTCGACGTGCCTATCAAGCAGGTCCTGATCGAGTCGCGGATCGTGGTCGTCAATGACGATTTCAGCCGCGATCTCGGCGTTCGTCTCGGCGTGACGGCGTACCGTGAAAACGGTACCGACGGTGCTGCCGTGATTTCGGGCACGGGTCCCGGCACCGACACGATGGTCAACTCGATCGTCGACAACCTCGGCTCGACCGGCCAGATTACGCCGGTGGAGCTGCCGATCCTGACCGACCGTTACAACGTCAATGTGCCGATCGCCGAAGCCGCAGGCCGGTTCTCGCTGGCAGTCCTCGAGAGGGACTACCTCGTGGACCTCGAGCTCACGGCACTGGAAGCGGAAGGACGCGGTGAAATCGTCTCCACGCCGCGCGTGATTACCGCGAATCAGAAGGAAGCGCGCATCGAGCAGGGTGTCGAGATCCCGTACCAGCAGTCTGCCTCCTCCGGAGCGACGACGGTACAGTTCAAGAAGGCGGTGCTGAGTCTCGAAGTGACGCCGCAGATCACGCCGGACAACAACATCATCATGGACCTGCGCGTTCACAAGGACAACGTCGGCGACGTGATCTCGACGGGCGGCCTCGGCGGCACGGTGCCGAGTATCGACACCCGCGCGGTCGAGACCCAGGTCCTCGTAGAGGACGGCCAGACCGTCGTGCTGGGCGGCATCTACGAGACCGAGCGCCGCGAGACAATCAAGAAGGTACCGTTCCTGGGTGACATCCCGGCGGTAGGGGCGCTGTTCCGCAGCAAGCAGCTGCAGAACGACAAGTCCGAATTGCTGATATTCGTCACGCCGCGCATTCTCGAGGAAGGCTCGACAATCTACTGAGTGAGAAATCAGAGCAAATCGGTGAAAGCCAACCTGCGGGTTGGCTTTCTCATATGAGTAGTCGCTGAGAGACATCCGTGAGGCATCCGCAAAACCTGTTTCTCGTCGGGCCGATGGGCGCAGGCAAGTCCGCGGTCGGGCGGCAGCTGGCCAGGCTGCTGCACCTCGAATTCGTCGACAGCGACGACGAAATAGAATCGCGCACCGGCGTCGATATCCCGTTCATCTTCGAGAAAGAAGGCGAAGCCGGTTTTCGCAAACGCGAAGCCAGGGTCATCGACGAACTCTCGAAGAAAGGCGGTATCGTCCTTGCCACTGGCGGCGGTGCCGTCATGGATCCCCGGAACCGGAACAACCTGGGTGCGAGGGGGTTCGTCATCTACCTCCACACGAGCGTGGATCAGCAGCTGTCCCGCACGCGCAAGGGGCGCGACCGCCCGCTGCTGGAAAATGACGATCCTCGCGCGGTGCTCGAGGTGCTGATGGCGACGCGCGACCCCCTGTACAGAGAGATTGCGGACCTGACCGTCGAGACCGACGGCCGCAAAGTCCGCGCGGTCGCCAACGAAATCATCGATCGTCTCTGAACCACCCCCACCCCCACGCTCGCCGCAGCGTTACGTTGTCCCGCGCCGCGACGTCTTCTCGTCATCGCTCATCGATGGGTGGCAAGGACCCCGGTCCGGGGTGTTTGTCTCCGGGCTGCTCGCTGCGCTCGCTTTAGGCCTCGGAGACAAACACCCCGGACCGGGCTCCATCGAGCGAGTTCGTAATGAACAGGCGCCCGGGGCGTTTTTCGACCGAAGTAAAGCGGACCGAAGGGAGCCATGAGGGAGAGAAATGCCCCGGGCGCCTGTACTCGGTCCAATCAAGCGAGCGATGACGAGAAGACGTCGGAACGGTTCGGCCAGTCTCGACGGTCAGGTCCTTTTTTGTTCGGCGGGTGCGGCCTGGGACGCTGCGGCGGCGCGGGATGTTGTAATCTACGGCGACTATGTGCGACACGCGATCCATTACCGTCGAACTCGGCGAGCGCAGCTATCCCATCGTCATTGGCAGTGGGCTGCTCGGCGGCGGCTTCGACCTCGCTGCACACGTCGGCGGTCCGGACTGTCTCGTCGTGACGAACGAGACGGTGGAGCCGCTTTATCTCGAGGCGCTCGTGGCGGATCTGAAAGGCAGACAAGTCAGCGCGATCAGCTTGCCTGACGGTGAGGCTTACAAGACCCTCGAAACCGTCGAGGATATCCTGGACACGCTCGTCGAACATGGCGCGAACAGGGACACGACCCTGGTGGCACTCGGGGGTGGCGTCGTGGGGGACATCACCGGCTTCGCGGCGGCGTGTTACATGCGCGGTGTCGACTTCGTACAGGTGCCGACGACGTTGCTGGCGCAGGTCGACAGCTCCGTGGGAGGCAAGACCGGCGTCAATCATGCTTCAGGCAAGAACCTGATCGGCGCATTTCACCAGCCGCGTGCAGTCCTGATCGACACGGGCACATTGAAGTCGCTACCGGACAGGGAGTTCAGGGCAGGGCTCGCCGAGGTCATCAAGTACGGTGCCATCGTCGACGCGGATTTCTTCGCCTGGCTGGAGGGCAATATCGATGCCCTGCTGGCGCGCGAAGCTGCGGCCCTCGCCGTCGCGATACGGCGCTCCTGCGAACTCAAGGCAGAGATCGTTGCCGAAGACGAGCGTGAGAGCGGTCGACGCGCGATCCTGAATTTCGGCCACACGTTCGGTCATGCGATCGAGCGTTGCCAGGGCTACGGCGAATGGCTGCACGGCGAGGCGGTTGCGGCGGGCATGGTGATGGCGGCGAAGCTCGGTGGTGGCGACAGGGCCACTGGGGAGCGCCTCGAGGCGCTGCTCGGGCGCGCCGGGTTACCGATCCGGCCGCCAGGCGTTGTGCCGGCCGACCTGCTGGCCGCCATGGGTATGGACAAGAAGGTACAGGGCAAGCGGCTGCGCTTCGTGCTGCTGCGTGAGCTCGGCGACGCCTTCGTTACGAGTGACTACGATGCAGCGCGGCTCGATGCCGTCCTGGAGGCGGCAAGCTGATGCAGGGAGCGCCGCTCGCGCCTTACGCCGCGACGGAGGCGCGGTCGAAGGGCCGGCGTTACAAGGAGCCGGATGCGCTTTATCGCGGCCAATACCAGCGCGATCGCGACCGCGTCATCCACTCCACGGCATTCAGGCGGCTCGTCTACAAGACCCAGGTGTTCGTGAACCACGAGGGCGACCTGTACCGCACGCGCCTGACTCACTCGCTCGAAGTTGCCCAGATCGGCCGGTCGGTGGCTGTCGCACTGCGGCTGAACGAACCGCTGACGGAAGCCATCTGCCTGGCGCACGACCTCGGCCACACGCCGTTCGGCCACGCCGGCCAGGACACGTTGAACGCCTGCATGCGCGACTACGGCGGCTTTGAGCACAACCTGCAGTCGCTGCGCGTGGTCGACGAACTCGAGGCAAAGTACGCGGATTTCCCCGGCCTGAACCTGATGTTCGAGACTCGGGAGGGCATCCTCAAGCATTGCTCGAAGAAGAATGCGAAGGCGCTCGGTGACGTCGGCAAACGATTCCTGGATCGCAGCCAGCCGGGGCTGGAAGCGCAGCTCGCGGATATCTGCGATGCCGTTGCCTACAACAATCACGACGTCGACGACGGCTATCGCGCCGGGCTGATCAGCCTCGAGCAACTCCGGGAACAGCCGCTGTTCGAATCCCGGTACCGCGAGGTGACCCGGCTTTATCCCGACCTCGATGACCGGCGGCTCATCTACGAGATCATCCGCAGGATGATCAATACCGTCGTCACCGACCTGATAGAAACGACGCAGCGCAATCTCGACGAGGCCGGGCCCGAATCCATCGACGAGGTTCGCGCCGCCGGCAGGCCGCTGGTCGGGTTTTCCGCGGAAGTCGGCGAGCAGCATCGGCAGCTGAAGCAATTCCTGCACCGGCATCTCTACGGCCACGAACAGAAGCTGGAAATGACGCGCAAGGTGCAGACGGTACTGCAAGAGCTCTTCGAAACCTTCATGCAAGATGTCAGCCGCATGCCGGCCGAATTCGCCGCCGCTGCAGGGCACGGCGACGAGGCGGCCAGGGCCCGCGTCGTCGCGGACTACATCGCCGGCATGACGGACCGTTACGCATTCGCTGAACACAGACGCATCTCGGGTTAGAATTCGCGGCCACCGAACAAACCTGGATTTTCACGTGGTTCCCAAAGACATTTGCCCCAAAGACCGGCTGATATTCGCAATGGATGTCCCTGACTGCGATGCGGCGATGGCGCTGGCGCAAGAACTCGGCGACGCGGTCACCTTTTACAAACTCGGTCTCGAACTGATGATGAGCGGTCGTTACTTCGAGCTGCTCGACTGGATGCTCGCGCGCGACAAAAAGGTATTCTGCGATCTCAAGTTCTTCGACATCCCGGCAACGGTCGGTTCCGCGGTTCGGCAGCTCAAGGACCGCGGCGCGAGCTTCGTCACCGTGCACGGCAACCAGTCGATCATGGAGGCGGCGGCCGAAAACAAGGGCGACACGCTCAAGGTGCTCGGCGTCACCGTCTTGACGAGTCTCGATCGCGGCGACCTCGACGATCTCGGCTTCGACTGCGACGTCGGCGAACTCGTCCTGTCGCGGGCCAGGCGCGCGCTGGAGGCCGGCTGCGACGGCGTGATTTCGTCCGGTCTCGAAGTGCCGAGGCTCCGGGAATTCGTGGACGACAGGCTGGTCGTCGTGACGCCCGGCATCCGCCCGGTCGACAACAAGCCAGCCGGCGACCAGAAACGCGTGGTAACCGTAGAGACGGCATTTTCGAACGGCGCCGACTACATCGTCGTCGGCCGCCCGATTCGCGAGGCCGCCAGCCCGCGCGAGGCCGCCGAATCCATACAGGCATCCATAGAGGTACAGTTCACATGACCAGGCTCGAGAACGATCTCCTTATCCGCGCACTGCTGCGCCAGCCCGTGCCGCGCACGCCCGTATGGATCATGCGCCAGGCCGGCCGTTACCTGCCCGAGTACCGGGCGACGCGTGCCGAGGCCGGCGATTTCATGAGCCTGTGCCGCAATCCGGAGCTCGCGTGCGAAGTAACGATGCAGCCATTGCGGCGCTACAAGCTGGATGCCGCGATCCTGTTTTCCGACATCCTTACCATCCCGGACGCGATGGGCCTGGGCCTGAATTTCGCCGCGGGCGAAGGGCCGAAATTCGAACGCCCGGTGCGGACCGCGGCCGACATCCGCAACCTGCTGGTTCCCGACGTGAGCGAGACGCTGGGCTACGTGTTCGATGCAGTGCGCACGATCCGCCGCGAGCTGAATGGCAGGGTCCCCCTGATCGGGTTCTCGGGGAGCCCGT
>Ga0224502_10000648_pt1 | contig 11816 bp, 8 predicted proteins | sample SF_Oct11_sed_USG_5_FD_169104 | JGI IMG/M metagenome (GOLD analysis project Ga0224502, IMG submission 169104) | Sediment microbial communities from San Francisco Bay, California, United States - SF_Oct11_sed_USGS_13 | ecosystem: Environmental > Aquatic > Marine > Sediment | place: USA: California... | reverse complement strand
TCCAGTTTTTAAAAACACTCGGTCGCAAAAAATATTTTAATACACCAAGGACTATACTCTTAGAATATTAAGAGTTCCTCTTGATTCATACGGCGCCAAACTTATAGCATATCCAAGCCCAAGATTAAAGGATAAATTCCTAATTTTCACTCGCGAATGCTGCGCCCGCCAATCGCGTGCGTGTCTCCAGGATTGGAAGTTTTCGAAATAGTAAGAGAAGGAAAAATTACTTGAAATGATATGTATTGAAGAATTTCAACGGGAAGAGATCACTGCTGTCAAGGGCTTATATCCGCCCAAAACAAAATTATACTCCTGCAGTCCAAAGCCTTGTCCCGGTTTTTGGATTACAGTGTCCATTTTGGAGCTACATCCGGCAGTGGGAATTTACCCCGAAACAAAAAAAATTCCAGGAAAATTCTTTTTCCTAATTTCCTTTACGCAACTGTAATTTCTCAGACAAATAATACTTCTTTTCTATCAACTGAGTATATTCCGGAAAACTAAGTTCGTTCTTTTTTTTCAGGTCATGCCAGTTATTTGATAACTGCCGCAATTCTTGCAATAAGCTGTCAAAAAAATCGTTGTCATCAGCTTTTTGTGATCGGTGATATATTCTACCGAGTTTCTGTAACTGTTCTTGGTATATCATTTGTCTAATTCCTCCAACCCACTACTGATGGTGCAATATACATTTGCTTAGGACCAATGCATTTACCATACAAAGAATAAATAGGAACCTCCAGCGGAGTCCAGCCGAGGAGGGCTTAAAAGGGATATTTGAGGATGATCCGCAACATTTTTCCAACTCCTGAACATGTTTATACTATTACAAAAGTAATACCACGGGTAGCCATACTGCTGTCAAGAAAAAAAATGAATAAACATTCATTATCTTCTTGCGAGTCTTCCATACCGGCTGCAATGTAAAAAATTATATGGTAATAAACATACCGTGATAAAACATTTTTCACAAGACATACTATGCTAATAAAAATTGTTATATTATATTGAAAATGGAATACCGTACTGAACCAATTAAAAAAAAATTTAAAAATGCAATTCATTTATTATGTTAGATACTGAAAAGAATAACCCGTTTTACTGTATACAACGATCCTGATTCTTTAATCCGAAAGATTGATTGCAACTTACTATGACAAAATTACAGAACTGCTGGGAATTTATGGAATGCGGTTTTGGTCCCGATGGCGGCAAGACCAAAACAAATGGCGTTTGTGCCGCAGCCCGGAAAAACAGACTCGATGGTGCGCATGGCGGCAAACATGCCGGCAGGGCCTGCTGGATTGTTAAAGATACCCTTGACTGCGGGCACGGTGTGCAGGGAAATTTCAGTGAAAAATACCCCATTTGCATGGATTGCAGGTTTTACTGGAAAGTCCGGGAGGAAGAAGGCACAAACTTTGAAGTCAGTCTTCTTTTAACGACCTACATGCACGATAAGTAAGCGAACCGGCCCGCTTATTCATGAATAGCTGCGACAAATATTTCTACCATCCTTTGTTGGGTGCCATGCAGCATAAAGAACTCAGCCTCATGCTATAGGGTAAATTTTAATGAAAAAAATCCTGTTTCTCTTCCTCATCCCGGCAATTGTCCTGACCAGTTATCCTGCAGCCGCTGCTGAAACAGGCTGTATCCAGGGTGATTGTCAAAACGCCACAGGGATTATGGCTTTTCAGAACGGCTCCCGTTACGAAGGTGAATTCAAAGATGGAAAATATTCAGGCCGGGGAACTTTTTATTTTGCCAACGGCTCAGTTTATGAAGGTGAGTATGAAAATGGCAGATACCATGGCCAGGGCACCTTTACCTATGCCAATGGCTCCAGGTACGTTGGGGAATTCAGGGATGGAGAATACCATGGCAACGGCTCTTTCAATTTTGCCAATGGCGCCAGATACGTCGGCCAATATTATGAAAGCAACATTCAGGGCCAGGGCACGTTCACCTATGCTGACGGCTCAGAGTATAGCGGAGAATTGAAAAACGGCACCAAGGAGGGCCAGGGAATTCTCACGCATGCCGATGGTTCAAAATATATTGGAGAATTTAAAAACGGACTCTACCATGGCCAGGGCAGATACACCTATGCCCAAGGTGGAAAATACGTGGGAGGATTCAGAGACGGTACTCTTCACGGCCAGGGTACGTTCGCCTATGCTGATGGTTCCAAATATGTCGGGGGCTTCAAAAATGGCAAAAGAAACGGGCAGGGAGTCTATAAGGCCCTAGATGGCACAAAATATTCAGGGGAGTTCAAGGATGACCGGTTTGCAGAACACAGTTTTTTGGTTATTAACGATAGCAGCTCAAGAAATGGTTCGGGAATTAAAGGGAATTATTGATAAACAAATGTCACATTTGCGCCGGCCATGGGCGAAAAAACGGGCCTGCTGTATAAGGCCCGTTTTTTATGCTGAAGATTGAAGAATTTATATACTTGAAACTAATAACTGAATGCTGAATACTTTTATTGGCGCCCCCGGTATGATTCGAACATACGACACCAGGATTAGGAATCCTGTGCTCTATCCCCTGAGCTACGGGGGCATTTTCTTACTTATTGGCTGCTGAAGAGGGATTAAGAGACTGTGTTGTTATTTTGACACAGTATCAAATACTGTCAAAAAATATCAAATTGTAACGTTTTCGCGTTACTAATCCGTTACAAGCAGAACAGTCTTGCCACTCATTCAGAGGAGACAAATTGATAGTCTAAAAACACCTTATTTTCAAGTTAAAAGGTCAAAAGATGGTAGCAATTTTTCCCCACGCACAACACAAAAACACAATTACACAGGAAGCGTGTGTCGTAGGGTGCCAGTTAACTACATGCAAGGTCAGTCAATGACTTGTGCTGACCCTGGAAGAACATTTTTGTCCTCTACCTATTGCAAGATAGTTAATTCCAGTAATTAACCAAGAATAGCAGTGAGGACGATTACATTGAGAATTGCAATAAGGGGAAACGTTAATAATTCTTAATTTGTTAAAATTATGAGAAGAATTTGACAAATTGTTGATTTTAAGCTCTATAACTTGTCAGCTATAATTAGTGTTATTGCGAATTGTTGAGGTAGGTTTTGTTGCAGAATGAAAAAATTGGAGAGTCAGGATATTTCCGGGAAATATGTTGACTTTAGATTGCCAGTGGATATGTGAAGTTTTTTGGCAAAAATCAAAACTATAGATTGTGGCAAGCAATCTGGACTTTTGACTGAAATCATATTGTTTAGGCATATCACAAATTGTTTTTAGTTATTTCCCCAGAATATCCAGACAAACCAAGTATCCCAAATTACTTTCATTTCCCTAATTCCTTAAATATTAATAAATTATCTATTTTTCCTGAAGGCTGGTCCATTTATTGCATTTAATATCAAATGGTTACAAATTTTTTTTGATGATGGTAGCATACAAATAAAATACTATTGTGAAAAAGTCTGTTTATTACGCCATTCAAATGGGCAGAAACAGAATCTTTACATTAGAGGGGATTTGAGAAAAGAAAACATTTCCTGAACAGCCATGCAACGGAGATCCAAACTTCTTCCATTAAAACAATAAGTATGTATCAATCCCAACTTGAAAATGAAAACTCTGCCACGCAGTTGTCCTTTTGGAAAGACAAAAGAAACCTGCTTTTTTTATCTGCAGTCCTTGCCCTGACTTTTATTGTTTATCTGCCTTGCTTACAATACGGATTTGTTAACTGGGATGATACGGTAAATATTTACAAAAACCCTGACATTATAAATATTTCAGATTGGGGAAGTTTTTTTGTAAGTGTTAAAAATATTTTCTCAATACATCTATACGGCAACTTTAATCCTCTGACAATAACCACTTTTGCCTTTGAAAAATTAATTTTTGGACTGGAAAACCCTGCATGGTGGCATTTAAATAATGTCATTTTACATCTGGTGTGTGTTGTTCTGGTTTTCCGTATAACCCTGGCAATGGGCCTGGAATTGATCCCGGCGGCCTTCTGTGCTCTCCTGTTTGGTATTCAGCCTATGAGGGTCGAATCCGTGGTCTGGGTCTCGGAACGCAAAGACGTGTTGTACGGGGCATTCTACCTGTGCGCTCTTTATTACTATATTAAATCGGTAAAATTATCTTTCCAGAAACGTTATTTGATGGTTATCGTCCCGTGCTTTATTTTAGCACTGCTTTCCAAAATACAGGCTGTGACCTTGCCTGTCTCGATGTTGCTTGTGGACTATTATTTCGACAGAAAGTTGAGCCTGAAGTTAATTTATGAAAAATGGCTTTACTTCCTTCTTGCTTTTATCACGGGAATTGCAGGGATATATTTCTTAAAAGATGATGGCTCTTTAGGAGAAATAAATAATCATTTTTCCTTTATCGAAAGGCACCTGCCCGCTGCGTTAGCATATCTGACTTATCTTGTAAAATCTGTTGTGCCCTATAAAATGTTACCGCTATATCCATATCCGGAAGAGATCAGCTGGATATTTTACGTAAGCCAGGTGACTGTTTTTTTTCTTTTTGGAGCGACATTTTACTTTTTTCGTAAAAAAAAGAAGGTTCTGGTTTTTGGTATACTGTTTTTCACCATAAACATAAAACCACTTTTGCAGGTCCTTAGCGCCGGCCAGGCTTTCATGGCTGATCGATTTACATATATACCTTACCTGGGTTTATTTTTATTGTATGCTTACGGAGTTCAAACGATATTGAAGAAGTATGAAAAATCCAACAAATTTGTCTATGTAGCGATCTTTCTCATCCTGGGTGTATATGGCTATATGAACATTGAACAGAGTAAGATATGGAGAAATAGTGAAACATTATGGTCCCATGAATTAAAATATTATCCCGATAATCTGTCAGCCTTGTATAATAGGGGGGAATTTTACTTAGGCGAAGAACGGTATAGAGAAGCTTTGCCTAACTTTAATAGGTACATAGCATCACACCCAGTTGATCCCCATGCATTTGTACATAGAAGTATTACATATGCGCATTTACACATGTATGATAATGCCTTACTGGATCTTAAAAACGCCGAAAAAATAGACCCCGCACACTCAGAAATTTATAAAAACCGATCTGTTATTTATGCCAGACTTGGCAACTATGATCAATCTCACTGGGAGCTTAAAAAATATCTCAGCTTTGAACCTGATGATAAAGAAATGTGGTCAATATTAGCAACACTGAAGAGGTTAAAAATAAATAATCCAGAGTGACTTGCGATATCTGCTGATATGTCTGACAGTGTCAAGCAGAAAAGACCTACCCATTGCCCCTTGTTTTTTCGGGGGTTTTTTATTCCACATGCAGGGCATCAGCGATTGATGAGAAGAAGTTTAGTTAATTTTTACTAAAGCATTTTAACAAAACTAAAAAAATTGTGAAGAAACTGAAAATTTATTTATAGTTACAAGAGAGCACGCCAGGCAGGAGGAACTGCGGCTAGAAAACCTAATAATTTGTATTAAAACCCCAAAGGGCACAGTTGGCAAGCAATGTGGGCTTTATTGCTACCCTTCCTATCCACAATAATTTAGTCATTTTATTTACCATCACCAGACCCTCTTATTCTTTATATTTCTGATCAAAATTATCAATTTTTTAATATATTTGGAAATACGAGAATTTACATATGGCTCCTGAATACTTATATTCAACAAATAGGAATGAATATTATCGTAGTTGTTGTATTGGATAGGTGACGGCTTGTTCTACGTTATGATTAATTTTATTTTGCTTAATGCAAAGGAGGGAGTCATGTACCAGACAATGAAGGTTTTAATGAGGGTGCTTTTTTTGGGGTTGGTGTTCACCATGGCAGTGTTTCTGTCTTCTGACCGTTCCTACTCCATGGACATGGAGGCAGGTCATGATATGTCTTCCCATCATCAGCACATGATGCTGAATCATGCGTTTGGCATGACTTTGGAAGGATACAATCTTGTCATGATGGGGAATATGGATATGGCCATGGGCGTGGATGAGTCAGCAATGGCACACGGAAACATGATGATCAAGAACGGCACGGCCATGTTTACTGAGACCATGTCCGGTAAGACCATGGAAGGCATGCACCACGCGGGCAAAGACCCCATGAAAGACCCGGCAATGGCATATACGCATAAGCTGGCTGAGAAACAGCTGGTGGTCATGGATCTGCTTGCCAAGATGCCCAAGATGGACACAGGATTAGGTATGGCCATCCACCATCAGCATATTATGCTTAATCATGCTCTGGAGATGGCACTGGGGGGCGCTAATTCCTTCATGCTGGGCCAGATGGGTATGGCAAAAGGTGTGGACGATATCTCCGTGGAGCACGGCAGGATGATGCTGAAGAATGCCAGGGCATTGTTTGATGAGATTATGTCCGGTGAAACCATGATGAAAATGCACCAGGAAGGTACAGCCCCGGGAAGCAATGAGACGATGAACTATACCCACAAACTGGCCGAGGCCCAACTGCAGGTTCTGACGCTTCTGGATGAGATGCCGGGAGTAAGTAAATAATCCGTCCGGACAGTTCTGTTCAGACATTTAATATTAATGATGGTGATAGCATACAAGGCAGGGTCAATTCGGCCCTGCCTTTGTTGTTTCAAAAATGTAGGTTCCTGCTATTAATCATCACGAGCAGTCCCATCCAAAAAGTTAACATTGCCAGTACACACCTTCACTCGACTTCAGCCTCAAAATAGTTTCTATTTTGGCAAGATAGGGAAGTCAAAAAACTTACCAGTAGACTTCGATGTCTAATTCATCAGGCTCATTAATTAGATAGATTTCTTTATTGTTATTAAATATGGAGCTGCGCTTTGCCAGCCATTCAGCATGAAGTAGCTTCAGCCATTCAATCCTGTCACTTTTAACAAAATCTTTACTATTGTGAACTCTGACAACTATACTTTGGGTTTTTAAAGAGGCATGTTGCCTTCGATCGATATACTGTGATTTTTTTTTCATGCGATTACCTCTCAAAAGAATTCTAGACTTAACAAGAGGTTATAGAATTATATTAGGATATAATATCTCTAGTAAAATTTATTTTTTTGTGGCCTCTTCTCTTTCTAGTTGGATGCTCGGCGCAGCAAAAATCCACGAGTATAAAACATGAGCATACTCCCGAAAACAAATATGACCTATCAACCACAAACACTGTAAAGAAGGTCCTGTATTCTCAATATGATGAATGGAAAACCGTCAATTATAAGAAAGGTGGTTTGTCGCAAAGAGGGATCGATTGTTCTGGATTTGTATACATTACGTATTTGTCGAAATTTAGAATCAAACTTCCTAGAACTACAGAAGATATGTCACGTCTAGGAAAAAAAGTTTCTTAAAAAAACTTGACTCCTGGAGACCTGGTGTTTTTTAAAACAGGATTATACTCCAGACATGTAGGCATTTATCTTGATAAGAGAAGATTCCTTCATGCCTCAACTTCAGTGGGTGTAACAATTTCAAGTTTGGATAATCACTATTGGAAAAAGAAATATTGGAAATCTGTTAGAATATCAACAAACTGAATTAACTTAAAGAGTTATAGGTTGATTATTCGGAAATGAGCTTTCCATTAGTAGATTTTCTTATAGGTGTCATAAACACTGGCAACCTTTACTTTTTTTAGGGATAGAAAACTTAAGATTGTGGCAAGGAATATGGACTTTTAGCATTGGTGGGTTTGCTTTCAAATTCGTGCCATTTAATCATTTTATAAACTTTTCAAATTTTAGAAAAATACATCTATGAGACTAGATTTACATCTGGTAGACAAATAAAATATTTTAAAAATACTCCTAGCGATTGATTGACTTTTTTGAAAAATTTTTTTTAGCTCAAAAATCTAACAATTAGGGCTTGTTTGACATTTTAGTTCCATAATCTTTCTCAGCGGAGTGTACTCCAATGGGTAAGTTTTTCTGGCTTTCAGAGTTTAAAGCTTTCATTGAGTTTAATTTATATCTCCCAGGGGACTCTTTATTTAATAGGCTTAAAATATCTGTCTTTCTAAAAGAGGTGCTAAAAATTTAGTCAAAAATAGTTTGTTTAATAATTTTTTATAGGAGAAAGGGTATGAAACTTGAAACTTTTCAGAGATTTTCCCTAACACTGTTTATTTGTTGTTTTATAGCCCTGAATGGGTGCTCTTCAGACTCCAGTCAAAATACTGCCTTAACTCCATCAAATGAAAATGTCGCGGTGCTTTTTGTCGGCCACGGCGAGCCGACTTTTTTTGAAGATGGTGACCAAAACATCACTATGGCAGATGGCTCCAGCTTTGGCCCATTCGGCACAAGCTTAAGTGTACCGGTCGAGTCGCAATCAACTGAGTGGGCAGCCGCCTATGAAGAGATCGCTACTGCCATGACCTATATTTTTAAAGATCTCAATGGTAACGGCATCCCCCACGAGATAGCCATTTCGCCGACCGGTGACGTTCCGCCATTCTTCACCTGGGAAGCCTTCCATGCAAGTACCTCAGAACACTACAATGCCTTTAATAATTATAGCCCGCACAACGACACCCTGAAAGATCTTGTAGAGGACCTCGACATAAATGTAGAAGGGGCAGAGATAGAAACTTACTTGGCGTTTCTTGATGCCGTACCACGAATTCCAAATGTTATCTGGGAAATTGCCGGCACAAATAAATACAAAAAGTTAGTTGTTGTGCCCATGCTACTTTCCAGTTCTACTCATACTCAAGAGGTGCAGGCGCTTATCCAAGAGACTGTGCATGAAAACAGCGATATTGATGTATTGGTTGTGACCGAGCCCTTCTTCGATATCCCATTTATGAGGAACCGGCTGAAGGATGCGATAATCGAGATGGCATGGCAAGTTCGCCAGGACATTCCGGCTGATGTTGATGACGAGGACATCGCTGTAGTGCTAGCGTCCCATGGTACTCCATACAACCCTCCATTTCCCGAATTCGGTTGGCAGGAAGGCGAGATCTTCTCAAATTTGATCCTTACGGAAGATCTCTTTCACGAAGAAATCGCTGCAGAACTTCCATGGAAAACTCTGACCGGGCGCATGAACTATGCGGATCCTCCCATTGAGGCTTCCATCGCTGAACTTAACGCTTTGGGGTATTCCCATGTCATGGTGATCCCATCGGCGTTTCCAACCGCAGCCATGCATACCATGTGGGATGTGGCGTTTGCTGCTCTCGGACAGGCTGCCCTCCCTGAAGATGGAGTGATGGTGCATACCTGGACATCTGGGATGAATGTTTACTATTCAGCACAAGGTTTCGCTGATATGGAACCGGGCCGCAGTGAATTCAGGGCCGGACTCAGCTTTATTGTCCGGATGGGTGTTATGGAAGCACTTGAGGAAGCAAACCAGAGCGACGTATCCGACGACGGGACAAACAATGACGGCACAGGTGATTCTGATGGTGGTGATGGTAGTGGTGACAATGGCGGATCCGATGAAACCTGTGAACCTGGGGAAATCTGCTTCACAGTGACGGTAAATAACACCACCGGTCCAGATTTAAAGCTGATGCTCTATGAAGCGACCGAAGAACAATGGCCGCAGGAATTTTGGAGTTTGCCAACACCTACTAGCGTGGTGACAGAATCTCCGCCAGTGCCAGATAATAGTCCAGTGCATATTCGTATACCCATGGCTGACAACCTGTTCACCTTCTCCGGTGTTCCGCTGGAGGGAGCACGTCTAGGGCTGGCAATTGCCACTGGAGTGGCCTCGAACATGGTGGTAGATCCTCTTGACGCACGCGGCTTTTCTGACATGACACTTGTCTATCAGCCAGATGCAGTGATGGATTACGGCAACATTGAGTTGGATCTACCTGCAGGGGATACCTGTGAATTAAATCCGTTCCACCCAAGCTGTTTGACTGGGCCACTGCTCTGGCAGGAACATTTTCTTGGTACCGAGGATTTCGTCCCTGGAGCAGTCTATATGGATACGGCCGACATTGATGGAGACGGCATCCTCGATATTGTCACCGTCGGTGAACCACACTTCGAGGATCCCAACCTGCCCCTCAATGTTCTTAAGTTGGGTGTCTACTATATGAACAATGATCTTACAGTGCGAGAGATGGAAATCATCGACGAATGGTCCGAGGAGGACCAGGAGTTTTACAGTCCTTGGGGTGTCAATGTCATTGACCACTCGGGCGAGCCGCTGATCATTGTCGGAACTAATATTCCAGGTTTGGCTCCGCTGGAAGAAGGAAGAGGTGCAATTTTTTCGTACCGCCAGGAAGGCGATGGATGGATTCGTTCGGTGGTTCGCGATAATCCAGAGCCTACAAATACCAACTACAATGCTATGATAGTCGTGACCTGCGATATAAATGCGGACGGTGATGAGGACTTGGCATTAAGTGGCGCCTTTGATACCTCTGCTATCGGCAGCTGGATGGAGAACACTGGCGATCCAGACACGCCCTGGATTCCTCACCTGCAACCCATGGCCGATGACACAGATCCTTATATTCGCGGCACCCTGGCATATAAATGCACGGATCTGAATGATGACGGCTATCCCGAGATTATCTACAATGCCATGTTTGACATTGCAGACACAGATCCCCCGCTCTATCGGGGAGAGATTTGGCTCGCTGTGAACCCGGGTCCGGGGGGCTGGGAAGATCCCTGGCAGAAAATAGTGATTGATGACGATAACTGGGCCTCAGCCGACATGTGGTTCCATGATTTTAACGACGACGGTTACCCGGATCTCATAGCCAACCAGATCTTTAGTTCAACGGTGACCCGCTACAGTCATCCGGGTGAGAATCTAAATGATCCTTGGGAGCCGGAGGTGATAATTACTGGATTGACCTCACCAAGCGATATGTGGCTCGCCGATATGGACAACGACGGGCTGATGGATTTAGTCAGCGCAGATCACACCGCCCATCGCGGCGTCTGGCATAAAAATCCTGGGCCCGAGAGCAGCGAACTCTGGCAGCCGAATTTGATATACCGGAATATCCGGATGCCCGGTGATTTCGCGATGATAGATTTGGACGAGGATGGCGACCTGGATTGGCTTGGCACTTCTATGACGCTGGGACAAGCTTTCATTGTTGAACAGGTGCAGCCTGACTCCAGCCTGGTGATGACAGTCACCTTGCCGGACGATTTTGACGCCACGACCACAAAACTTCTGATAACCCTAGCCGATGAAATACCGGTAACCGGCATTCCAGTCGCAATCCTTGCAACTATTGATAACGTCGACAGCGACGGAGACGGCCAGCTGGACGTCGATCAGATTCTCGGCCCAACACGCGACCTAGCCTTGGCCATGGAAGATGTCGGGGTGGTTGGTGACTACCATGTTGTCGCAGCGCTCTATGTGGAAGGCGGCGGCACATTTCAACCGGTACCCGGCGTCGACTATCTGGCCAGTAGTGAGAAGGTGACACTTGGGCAAGGAAGCGTGGCAGTGACACTTGATATGGAACTGGTACCCTCACCATAGATTGTAATTTTCAAGACAATATGAAAAAGCTGGGTCAGCAATGGCTCAGCTTTTTATCTAACATTGAATGGCAGATGATATGTCTGCCAGTGTCAAGTAGAAAAGACCTATTTCTTGCCCCCTGTTTTATCGGGGAGGGCATTTCATATGCTGGCAACAGCTATTGTAAATTTCTGCTATACATTTACAGTCGTGAATCGTTCTTAAACTATCAATATATCCACCATACATATTGACTTTTTTAGTCAACATGTCTCCCTACTATTTTGACCGAGGCATAAGTTAGGATGTACAGTGGATATATTGACTCAGATTTTGTA
>Ga0224502_10000646_pt1 | contig 11832 bp, 8 predicted proteins | sample SF_Oct11_sed_USG_5_FD_169104 | JGI IMG/M metagenome (GOLD analysis project Ga0224502, IMG submission 169104) | Sediment microbial communities from San Francisco Bay, California, United States - SF_Oct11_sed_USGS_13 | ecosystem: Environmental > Aquatic > Marine > Sediment | place: USA: California... | reverse complement strand
GCAGGTGGCCGGTAAAAAAGTAGATGGCCGCTCGGATCTTTTTTCGCTGGGGGTTGTGTTGTTCGAAATGTTTAGCGCTGAAAAACCCTTCAAGGGCGAGAATATTAACTCGCTGATGTATGCCATCACCCATAACGCTTACACGCCGTTACCTGAGGTTGCACCCGGGACGCCGGCCTGCTGTGTGAAAATAATTGACAAACTGCTGAGCAAAGGGGTCACCCAGCGTTATAAGTCCGCCACTCAGCTGGTCAAACAAATAACAAAGTGCCGGCAGGAATTGGAAAACGCTTAGAAAGGTGCTGCAGCGATTTAAAAAAGATGATAAGATATACACAAATGGGTTGTGTCAGATAAAACTGCAAATTGAATCCGGAGGTGTCGTCTCATGCTAAAAATAGAATTAAAGTTCAAAGACAAGATTCTAAAACATATTGAAACCGACAAAAGCGAAATTACCATTGGAAGAGGCGCCAATAACGACATTCAAATTGACAATCTGGCAGTATCCAATACCCATGCAAAATTAGTCAAACAACCGGGCAATTATCGGGTTGAGGACCTCAAAAGCACCAATGGCACTCATTTAAACGACATATCGATTCAAAAAGCAAATTTGAGCCCCAATGATATCGTCACGATCGGAAAACACGATTTGAAAATTAAGTCGATGGACGAAACCAAGCCCGCTGTTGAGGACCTGGCGGATAAAACCGTAAAAATATCCGGCTAAACGTAAGATTTGCCGGCTCTTATAATAATCCCTTCTATTGTTTTACGCTGTCGTTGTTCAATTTCAGACCAGCAGTGAACCGCAGAATACCGTACAGAGAATAATGAATGTCGAAGTACTGAAAAATAAAATCACTTCTTAATTCGACATTCCTTGTTCGATATTCGATATTCAACAAACTGCCTTTTGTAACTCATAGCCGACTCCCTATACTAGAACCTGCTAGGAAGAATCCACAAATATCACTTGACAAGCCCTGAGATCTTTCGTGTAATAAGGTTAGGATAGAACCTGTCTCAAAAATGTGGATCAGGGTTCATGGCAAGGCGCGGGGCAGCGAAAAAGCGGAGCATACACGCTAGTATGTGAGCATTTTGAGCTGACCCGCAACACTGCCATGGGCACTTAGACGCATTTTTGAGATAGGTTCTAGTAAGTATGGAAGGAATTCCAATGAAAATGCATACAATTGAAATTGATGAAAACCTCTGGAGTTATTTACAAAAGCATGCCGAACCGTTTGTTGATACGCCCAATTCCGTCTTAAACCGGATCCTGTTTGACACTAGTAATGCCCCCTCCCAAACAAACCGTGAGCCCAAAATCCCGGCGGTGTCCATTCAGGGAATCCCCAAATCGCTGGCACAAATCCTTGAAGTCGTCTATGAGATGGAAATTAACGGCTATTCGCGAACCGAGGCCACCAAACGGGTGGCGCATAAAAGAGGCACTTCCCCTCAAACCATCACCGACAAATACTGCCGGCAGATCGGCAAAAAAGCTCATGAAATCGATCAGCTGCTTTCTGAACCGGGTTATGAAGGTTTTAAAAAGATCTTAGAAAGCAGGTTTGGCGCCCATCAGCAGGTTATCGAATCGTATTTTGAGACCTTGATGATCGCTGTCAGATAGATCGGATGGGTCCGCTTACAGGCGGATTGCCCCCCTTATCGATTATCCAGAGGCAGAATTCACTTGAATTCAGGGTTCGTCGTGTTTTTTATTCAAAGTTTGTCATTCCCGCGCAGACGGGAATCCAGAAATGTTTTTATCTTTGGATCCCCGCCCGCGCGGGGACAAGGCCTGGATGCACGCCTGCGCCGGCATGACGGGAAAAATTTCTCGATTGCGCATTTAATTTTCAGTGACTTTCTTTTGATACAACGGTGAAATATCGCGCAACGTCGTGACCACATTTTTTAGCGCTTTCAAAAATGTGGTGATATCGGCCTCCGTGTTGTCGATTCCAAATGAGAGGACCAGCGTGCCCTGGGCATCGGCATGGCTGAGCCCTAAAGACAGCAGCACATGCGAAGCCCGCAGGGAGCCGGTCGCACATGCCGAGCGCGTGGATACCGCGATGTTATCGTCATCCAGCATCAGCATGACACTTTCGCCTTCGATATATTTGATAGAGATCGACATCAGATTGGGCAAACTGTTATCCGGATGGGTATTGACAATATATTCGTCGATGAAATTCGGCAATTCAGTTAACAGTTGGGCTTTTAAAGCCTTGAGGTGAGTGAGCCGCATGTCCATGTTCCGCAAAGCAAGCGCCGCGGCTTTGCCGGTTCCGATAATGCCGATAAGATTTTCGGCACCGGCGCGCTTATTATTTTCCTGAACGCCCCCCTCTAACAGCGGAAAAATCCGGGTTCCACGGCGTATAAACAGCCCCCCGACACCGACGGGGCCGTAAAAGGTGTTGGAAGCAAAACTAAGCAAATCCACCCCCAGTTTTTGAACATCCAATGGAACCACCCCAACCGAATCAACGGCATCTGAATGGAAGATCACTTTTTTTTCACGGGTAATCTCCCCGATTTCTTCGATGGGCTGAATGGTGCCGGTTTCGTTGTTGCTGTGCATAATCGACACCAGAATGGTATCTTTGGTAATGGCATCGGCAACATCTTGCGGGTTGACGCGACCGCCGGAATCAACCGGTAGCGATGTAACCGCAAATCCGGATGCCTTGAGTCGCCGCAAACTACGGATAACGGCATTGTGCTCGATATTGGAAGTAATGATATGTTTGCCCTTGTCCTCGTTCGCCATGGCCACGCCTTTGATGGCATGATTGACCGATTCGGTTCCACCGGAGGTAAAAACAATTTCTTTGGGGGTGTTGCAGTTCAGCAGACCCGCCACCGCCGCACGCGCCTGTTGTAACGCCGCGGCAGCTTCTTCACCGGATTTATGCTGACTGGCAGGGTTGTGATAATCCTTTTCAATGGCATCAATCATTACTGTTTTGACTTCAGGCAATAACGGTTTTGCCGATATGTGGTCCAAATTGATAACCTTCATAATGACCTACCTTACTTGATCGTGGTGGATTTAATGTTCGTCTTCAAGACTGGATTGACAGGCATCACAAAATGTTATGTCCGCCTGGATTTCGATATCGCAGTAAGGACAATAACATTTTTCGCCGTGAGAATGTTCATGCTTTTCTTTGCGGATGGGCTCAGGGCGGGTTACCCCGGCCAATTTATCCTCATAATTCTGGATGGCCAGCTGGAGGGCATCCGCCCCCAGGTTGGAGCAGTGCAGTTTGTTTTTGGGCAATCCCTCTAACGCCTTGGCGACATCTTTATTGGTGAGCTGCTTGGCGTCTACCAGGCTTTTGCCCCTGGCAATTTCAGTGATCATACTCGATACGGCAATTGCAGAGCCGCATCCAAAGGTCTGAAATTTTATGTCCGCTATACGTTCATCTTTTATTTTCAGATAGATGGTCATCATGTCGCCGCAAAGCGGGTTGCCAACTTCACCGACGCCATCGGCATCTTCAATCACCCCGACGTTGCGCGGATTGCGAAAGTGGTCCATAACCGTTTTGTTGTACATACCAGCCTCCTCCTTTATCTATATATATCCATAATCCCCGGTTTATCGGGTGTCCTGTCTTAGATCTTCATTCGTGCTGCAGATAAGCTGCTGTATAATATACGTCGGAGTAATGGAGTGTTGGAGGACTGGAGTATTGGATGTCATTCCATCACTCCGATACTCCAAGGTTACCCCAATCAAGCATTGCGCCGTCTTAATTAACTTATCAAATACAAAACATGACTCAAGGGATCTTTAATACTTTCGCACCCCGAATTTTTCTTTCTTTAAGTTCCACCAGGGCTCGATTGGCATCTTCAAGTTCAAATTCCTGGATCTCCGGCTTCATTTGAATTTCAGCGGCCAGTTGCAAGAATTCACTGATATCCGTGCGGGCAACGTTGGCAACACTTTTAATTTCTTTTTCCTGCCAGAGATGGTGCGGGTAATCCAGGTTTAATAAGGTCGTTTTATCGCTTTCCTCCTTGCGAATCGCATTAATAACCAGTCTGCCCCCCGGCTTTAAGCATGCCAGTGCTTCAATGACCGGTTTCCAGGCCGGCGTGGTATCAATGATACGATCGAGCTTTTCAGGGGGTTCGGCGGCGGTATCACCGGTCCAAGCGGCACCCAGCTGGCGTGCAAAATCCCTTTCCTTTTCACTTCTGGCAAACACAAAAATATTTGTATTCGGGTATTTGTGACGCACCATTTTTAAAACCAGATGGGCGGATGCGCCAAAACCGGTTAACCCCAGGCTCTGATGATCTTCAACCCCGCTTAATCGCATTGATCGATAACCGATGGCACCGGCGCACAAAAGCGGTGCTGCCTGCGAATCGGTGAAAACCTCGGGGATTTTATAAGCAAAATCTTCGGAAACGGTCGCATATTCGGCATAGCCGCCGTGAACATCCCTGCCGGTGGCCTTAAAACGCTCGCATAAATTTTCAGCGCCGCTTCTGCAAAAATGACATCTACCGCAGGCCGAATGTATCCAGGCAACGCCGACCCGCTCCCCCTTGCTGAATCTTGTGGCTGCCGCACCGCTTGCGTGCACCCGGCCGATAATTTGATGGCCCAGTATTACCGGTAATTTCAGCGGCGGTGTGCGGCCTTCAATTTCATCCAGCTCCGTGTGACACACGCCGCAGGTGGATACCTTGATCAAAATCTCCTTGTCCCGTGGGACGGGATCCGGCATATCCACAAGCGCAAGAGGATATTTGTTATCGGCGATTGCACGAAGCTGGTTTAAGATCATTGCTTTCATGGCCCCGCAGCCCCCTTGAAATTACCCTGGTATCATCTTTTAATAAACTTATTTTGTATAATCTTTAAGCAAATTCTGCAATACTTATTCTTAAGGGTTGCACGGATAACGGGCGAACCCGGCTGAAGCGCTTTGAGACCTGGCTTGACATTACCCGCGAAGATCCTAAGATAGGGTTTGGCGGCAAATGTCGGCAAGAATGCGGCCTCCCTGTCGGCTTTCAGCTGTTTTTGGCAGGGGGGCTTTTTTTATGATATTTTGCCTGCTATATTAAAAATGGGTGTTATCGTTAAAATGTGGTAAATTAGTCCTTGGGACATAATCCAAATATTCAACCCATCTTGACCGGATTTGGCCTAACTGACAAACTGGAATGACCCCGATGCCTAAACGCCGGAAAATACTTTTTTCACTGATTAGCCTTGCCGGAATATTTTTGTGCGTGCTGGTTATTCTGCTGGTCGTCACGCCCAGGCTGATTAATCTGGAAACGGTCAAAAAAGAAATAAAAAATCGCTTTGCTGAAGATATCGGCGGGGAAATTGAATACCAGCGCGTCGATCTCGCCTTTTTCCCCCGTCCGCATGTCGTCATAACCGCCGTTAATTTTACAATGCCCGATCATGTCAACGGTAAGGTAGATTCGCTTAAGATTTATCCGAAAATCCTGCCCCTATTCACCGGTGAAATTCAAATTAGCGCCGTCCATTCGCGCAGCCCGGAAATTACGGTTCGACTACCGGCAACAATAGAGGATAAAAGCACTTCAGCGACGCCTTTCTCCTTTGAGACTTTGGGGGATCGGTTGAATGCGGCGATAAGCGTCATACCGGAATTGAAAATCCCCAGCATGGTCGTGCGCGTCAGCGGCGGCCGCGTCGATTTTTTTAAAGGCCGAGAACGCTTTCTGGGCCTCCACAACGTAAACGGCCGAACCCATCGCAAGGGCGACCTCATTGAATTTAAGGCTGAATGCCATTCAAATTTATGGGAAAGTATCATTATCAGGGGCCAATACGAGGCGTCCGGTTTTAAATTAAGCAGCCAGATCACCATCAAACAGTTGCGGCCGCATGCGGTGGCCGACTATTTTTTCCCCCAATCCGACCTGAAAATGACCAATGCCAGGGCCAATTTAAACCTGGACTTGCAAACCGATGGCCCCCATCATCTGAAGGCCAGTGCAAGTGGCTCAATTCCGTATATGTATTGGCATCGGGGCAACAAAGATCTGAAGATTACCGACACCCGCTTCCAGTGCGAATTTCAGCTCAAGGATCAGGCCGTCAGCCTTTCCCTGAAACAACTTGACCTGCAAGATCCCCGCCTGAGGCTGGCAGGCCGGCTGAACCTGAATCCGGAACCGCCCCGCATACAGCTTGCCCTTGAGGGTATGCAGATAAATGTGGCCACAGCCCATAAAACCGCCACGGCCTTAACCGAAAATTCCGGTACGGTATCCGATATTTTTAAAATACTGCGGGCCGGCGATTTCCAACGGATCACCCTTAACGTCGCGGGATCCAATTGGGCACACCTGACAGAATTTGAGAATTATGTGATCCGGGGAAACATGGTCGGCGGAAATATTTTTATCTCGCAAGGTCAATTAAACCTGGAAGATGTGAAAGGTGATGCGACGATTGCAAATGGAATCCTGAAGGGCGAAAACATCGAAGCCCGCATGGGTAATTCATTTGCCAGACAGGGAAAAATCGCCATTGCCCTGACAGAAGATACCGCTCCGTTTCATATTGAAGGGCTCATCCGGGCCGATTTATCACAGCTTCCCTCTGTTCTGACCCGACTGATTGAAAACAAACAATTCAGAAAAGAAATCGCCCTCTTAAAAAAGCTTGAGGGAAGTGCCGGCGGGATGCTGATCATCGGGGAAGACATCCGGGACATAAATGTTAAAGTCATGGCCTCCGACATCCGTTTGAAAGCCGATTATCAACGGATTCCCTATCCGGTCATTATCAAAGACGGCAGTCTGGTTCTCGACGGCAACCGGATCGCATTGACCAATTTCAATGCCAGTGTGGGAAAATCGAGTTTGAACCAGATGTCATCCAAATTCGGATGGGGAAAATCGCCATTACTGGAGCTGTCATCAAAATCCGCGAATGTCCATTTAGCCCAATTGCATGCATGGTTGATGCAAAATAAAGCAATCGCGGCAGACCTTAACCGTTTTAAGACGGTAAACGGCGCGGTCACTTTACAAAATACGAAGCTGAATGGGCCGCTTTTCAAACCGGGTCAGTGGCGCCTGAAAACCAAGGGCACCATCCAAAACCGCCTGGTGAATTCAGAGCTTATGCCCGGCGACTTAGCGGTAACCGGCGGGCATTTTGAATTCGAGGGAGACCGGCTTAAGGTAACAAACTGGAACGTCAATGTGGGAAAATCCTCATTGGCGGACCTGACCGCCAATCTTAAATGGGAAAAAACGGCGACCCTCACCGCAAACTCCGGAAAGACCGTGGTATGGCTGGATGAAATTTATCCCTGGCTGCAATCCCATGAGACCCTAAAACAACACGTCAAAAATATCCCGCCGTTAAACGGAAACCTGACTTTCCAGAGCCTATCATTTGAGGGCCCTATCAACGATGAAACCAGCAGCAAGGTGAATCTCAGCGGTGCCATTGAAAAATGGCATATCCACTCGGCAAAATTTCCGACCGATATAGAGTTAACCGGCGGTGACCTGCACTGGCGCGGCACCCGAATCGACCTGCAGGAAGCCAGCGCCAGATTCGGAACATCACTGGTCAACCGACTCTCGTTGGGCAAACAGTGGGGCGGGATTTCTCTGTTTGAATTCAATGCTGATTCCGCAAATATCCAGATGGCGGAACTCTATCCCTGGCTGGTATCCTTTGAGGCGCTGGATAAGATGTTCAAGGGGTTCCATGCCACCCAGGGGAAATTGGCACTCAGTGGATTGGATTTGAAGGGGCCGGTGGGCCGCACCAAGGCCTGGCAGTTTCACCTGGCCGGCAATTTAGAGGGTCTGACTCTGGAATCCGATTATTTCAAAGCACCCCTTAACATCAACGCCGCAAAATTTTCAGTCGCGGATACACCCGGCGTGTCCGGTGCTCACGGTCGTATTGATCTGGATGCAGCTCAATTGAGTTGGGAGGACAGTCAGATGACGCTGCAGGGCAACGCATCTTTTTCTGCGGATGAATTATGGCTCGAGCTGAAACTGGCCGCCGATCGTTTAAGCTGGGAACAGGTTGACCAGATTACAGGCCTGGACGAGCAACTGGGAGCCGCAGAAGCCCATAAGCTGCTGGGGAGCTTGATGGTTGAATTGGATCATTTTACCTATGACGGGTATACCTTTCAGCCGATGCATGCAGACATTTCTTTTAATGAAACGGACACCCGTATTATCGTTAAAAAAGCGGATCTGTGCGGCATCCAGTTCCCGGGAATTCTGAAAGTTTCAGCCGATGAGTTCGAATTTTATTTCAACCCGGTCGCAGAAGCTCAAAATCTGGAACCCGCTGTTGCCTGTCTGTCCGCTAAAAAAAATCTGGCCGATGGCAGCTTTAATCTGGAAGGAGAACTGATGTCTAAAGCCCGGCCAACCGCCTTCCCCAAATCACTGACCGGGAATCTCCAATTTACGGCCGCGCAGGGCCGAATTTATCGTTTTGGAATGCTGGCCAAAATTTTTGCCTTACTCAATGTTACCGAAATCTACCGGGGCGAGGTCCCGGATTTGACGGGTAAAGGCTTTGCTTACAATTCGATGGTGATAAATGGGGTATTTGAAGACGGCAAGCTGGTCATCAAAGACACTTTGATCGACAGTCCGTCCATGGGAATCGCCATCGAAGGCTACATCGATTTAATCAAAAGGAAAGTGAATCTGGTCGTGCTGGTCGCACCGTTTAAAACCATTGATCGGATTGTCAAGCTCATCCCACTGTTCGGCAATATCATGGGCGGCAATCTGATTTCAATTCCATTCCGTGCGATCGGCGATTTAGGCGATCCGGATGTCATACCGCTTTCACCCACTGCAGTGGGTTCCGGTCTGCTGGGCATTTTGCAAAGAACTCTCAAGCTGCCGATAACCATCATCCAGCCCGTTCTTCCAGGCTCAAAAAACAAAAAGAAGGATGAAAAAGAAAGATAGCTAAAATTAAATCTGGTTCCGCCAAACCCAGCATTCCAACATTCCAGAATTCCAGTATTCCATCGTATTGGATTCCGGTAAAGCCGATGATATCTGACCGAACAGCGAGAAACAGGATTTCGATGTCAGAATACATGGACTTTACACCCGTCTTGACTTTTTCAACAACCATACTCATATTATTGCTGGAAAAAACAGTGAACGTTAAATCATCAGAAATCAATAAATAAGCTATCTCAATAATATTTGATCACGCTCAATTACACTAAAATAATGGGTGCCTAAAGTGAACTAAAGTTGGAAGTGACTAAAGTTATGGTGTCGCTACGCTCCATCTTTTTTAGTAAAATGATAGAATTCCTCAACTTTAGTCACTTTAAATCACTTTTAACTTTAGCGCACTCTCTTTAGAGCATTTTTGAGATAGATTCTAAAAGGAGGTTAACGATGGCCTATACATGTAAAAGTTGCGGGGCGGTCGCCAATGAGCCTGGGCACCTGTGTAATCCATGCGGTGATAAAGCCAAATGCAGTTTCTGCGGGGCTACGGAAACGGATCACACCCATCAGTGCAAGGACAAACTGGCAGCCATGAAGTTTGTTTGCGGTGGCTGCGGACGCGTGGCAATGGAGCAGGAACATCTTTGCAAACCTTCCCCGATTACTTAAACCCAGTATAATTATCAGGGCGGCCGCTAAATGCCGCCCTTTTTTTATTGAAAAATAGAAATGCAAGTGACTAAAGTGATCTAAAGTGACTAAAGTGACTAAAGTTGTGGTGTCGCTCGCGCAACCCTGGCGCTCCATCTTTTTATATAAAAGATAGGATTCCTTAACTTTAGTCACTTTAGTTCACTTCCAACTTTAGCGCACTTGCTTTTTGCTTTAGTCACTTTATTCAAAGGATAACCATGGACAACCGCCATCACCAATTTGAACAGGGCCCCATCCGACCGCCCAATGAAGCCCGCAGCTTGCTGTTGCGGTTGACGCGCAACTGCCCCTGGAACCAGTGCCTGTTCTGTCCGGTATACAAAAATCGCAAATTTTCATTACGAACGGTTGATGAAATAAAACAGGATATTGAATCGGCAAAACAGATTGCCGATGATATCAAAGCCCTTTCATTGAAACTGGGATACAATGGCGTCGTCAACGATGCGGTTATCAGCGCTATTTTCAATCAGCCCGGTACCAACACCCATTACCGCAGCATTGCGGGTTGGCTGTATTATCAGACGGATGCCTGCTTTTTGCAGGATGCCGACAATCTGATCATGAAAACAAAAGATCTGGTGGAGGTCTTGCAGTTTTTAAAAGAGCAATTCCCGCAAATCAAACGCATTACCACCTATTCCCGATCCAGAACGGTAATCCGCAAATCCGTGGATGCCTTAAAGCAAATCCGCAAAGCCGGCCTGGACCGGGTGCATATCGGGCTGGAAACCGGATATGATCCCCTGCTGAAGCTGGTGAAAAAAGGCGTAACCGGCGCCCAGCATATTGAGGCCGGCAAGCGGTTAGTGGCTGCCGGCATGGAAGTATCAGAGTACGTCATGCCCGGCCTGGGCGGGCAGGAAATGTGGCGCGACCATGCAGTGGAAACCGCAAAGGTGCTCAATCAGATCAATCCGCATTTTATCCGGCTGCGCAGCCTGCGGGTGCCGGATCGCGTGCCGCTGCACGCCAAACTGGAAGATGGAAGCTTCAGCATGCAAACCGATGATATGCTGGCCGAAGAAATCGGGCTTTTCATCAAAACCCTCGAGGGCATCACCAGTACCGTAACCAGTGATCATATCATGAATCTGCTCGAAGACGTTAACGGCAAGTTTCCGGACGATAAAGAAAAAATGCTGGCGGTGATTCAATCCTATCAGGACCTATCGGAAACCGACCGGCTGATTTATCGGGCCGGCCGCCGGGGCGGTGCCTATCGTTCAATCGAAGATTTAAAACGGGATCCGGGCACCTATCAAAAAATTAAAACCCTGATTGAGGAAGTAGCGCAGGAAGAAGGCCCGGACGGGGTTGAACACATGATCAGCGAGATGGTCGATCGCTACATCTGATAATCTCTTAAAAGCCAGAAAGGCAGCCTTTTTACGAGTGTGTTTTGTATTTGGTGTTTAGTGTTTAGCATTCTAACATTCCGATATAAAATCGTATTTCTGGAGCACTTGGAAATGCAATCCATTAGAATCCTGGGCACCGGTTCCTATGTTCCACCGAAACGATTGAAGAATGCCGATCTGGAAAAAATGGGCCTGGATACCACCGATGAGTGGATTCAGAAGCGAACCGGGGTAATTGAGAGAAGAATCGCAGATCCGGATGTGACCGCATCCGATCTGGGCTATGAGGCTGCCTTGAAAGCCCTGGAGGCGGCGGGCCTGACGGCGCCGGATATCGATTTGATTATCGTGGCCACAATTACACCGGACACCTGCTGCCCGTCCGCGGCGAACTGGCTGCAGGCCAAACTGGATGCCTCCCGGGCGGTGACATTTGATGTCGCCGCGGCCTGCTCCGGCTTTATTTTCGGTTTAAATATCGCCGAACAATACCTTAAAAACAAAACCGTCAAACACGTGCTGGTGGTGGCCTCTGAAATCATGACCCGCACACTCAACTGGAAAGATCGGGCAACCTGTATTCTCTGGGGCGACGGTTCCGGTGCAGCGATACTCACCCTGGGAGATGACGGTCCCGAGATTCTTTCCAGCCACCTGCACACCAACGGCGCCAACGGCCGGGACCTGTTGCTGCCCGGCGGGGGTTCTAAAACCACGCCGATTTCTCATACCAGTGTCGATCAAGGCGTGCACC
>Ga0224502_10000645_pt1 | contig 11835 bp, 14 predicted proteins | sample SF_Oct11_sed_USG_5_FD_169104 | JGI IMG/M metagenome (GOLD analysis project Ga0224502, IMG submission 169104) | Sediment microbial communities from San Francisco Bay, California, United States - SF_Oct11_sed_USGS_13 | ecosystem: Environmental > Aquatic > Marine > Sediment | place: USA... | reverse complement strand
CCAAAACCCTTTCTATAACAGGTTTCCCAGATGGTTTTTTATTTTTCAAGATCTATTTGATGCAAGATCGAGGTAGTAATTGATGCGCCCCCTGCATTTGGTGATATTACAAAATCAATATTGGCGGTAACGGATCTTTCCATAATTCCATTGAGTCCCAGTTCGCTTGACATTTGGTCCTGCAAAGGAACATTGGAAATGGTAGATGAAGCCCGGGAAGAAAACCCCGATCTGGACGTTAAGCTTTTAATCAACCGGAAAATACCGGGAACCCGGGTGGGGCGCGAGGCACGCGATTCGCTGGCTGTATTTGATACGGAAATACTGGATTCTGAACTGTGCCAGAGAGTTGCATATATCGACGCAATGACCTCCGGCGTTTCGGTAATGCAATATGCACCCAGCAGCAAAGCGGCTGATGAGGTCGAAAGCCTCTGCGATGAGATCACGCTTCCGCAGGCACAAAGCGAACCCCGGATACAGGAAGAGCATCAATATACGCAATCACAAGATGTTGAGGATGAAAAACCGGAACCGTATCTATATACGCAACCGAAGGACGTCGATGATGAAAAGCCGATCTGGTAAAGTGGTTATCGCTAACCGTTAGGAACGCAAGCATGGCCAAAATAAAAAGAAGAAAACTCAAGTGGATCGCATCGGATTCTTCTCAGGTCGTTGGATATAAGCTATACTGGTCTGAAAACGGGGCCGTACATTATGATTCCCAGTGCGCCATTCTGGGAAATATCACAGAAATTATTTTACCCGATGATGTGAATTCTTTCACACCCAATGGTGTCCCCATTGAATTTGGTGTCACCGCCCTGGATGAGCTGGGAAATGAGTCTGACATGATTACCCTGAAGGCACCCTATCAGTTTAATGTGCCAAAAGCTCCGGAAGATCTGTATATGCAAAAGTTGGACGATTTTTGCATAACCCGCCGGCCGAACGATAAGGACGACAGAGTCGATTATTACATAACCAGCCATCAGGATGATGAATCTGATGAAAAAGAACCGGTTATCCTGGTCGAAGCTGTCGGATCGATCAATTGAGTAAAATTCAGACAATTTGAAAGTGGTGCTATTTTTAGCACGCAGATACGAATTCGGCGTTAATGTCCGATTCATGAAAAAGCAGGGCCATGCGGCCCTGCTTTTCTATTTCTGAGGATAAGGCTTGACTCTTTGGTTTATTTTGGAGAAATAAACCCAGGCCCTCTTTAGACTTTAGAGATAGCCTTCAGGCCCGCCAACACTTACACGGAATTGTAAGGCAAACTCCTTTTGAACGATCCGCCGCCCTCAGTGACCGGACAAATATGGAGGTCTATCTCAAGGCGGAGTGCCTGCAGCTCACCGGTTCGTTTAAACTGCGGGGCGCGTATCACAAAATTGCCTCTCTCAGTTCTGTGGAGGCAATCTGGATTACCAGTTGTTAAGACAAATCTTATCCGATTTTAGTGGGATAACAACATGATTCGATTTTATTTGGAACCAAGAGCGGTAATAATGTGGGAGGATTTTATAAATTCAAAGCCTAACTTTTCGATTGCCCTTGATGGCTATGTTAAAGGACCTCCAAGATTTTCAATTCAGGGACCTTATGCCAATTTCAATCATCATGAGGGTGTCGCCCGCATCGCCACACGCAGCACCTGCGCGCAGGTATATTTTTATATTCGCCTTGGACAGCTGGACACCTTCCAAAAAAAAGGGGAGCCGCATGCACGGATTTACATAAACGACGTGGATCAGGATGTTTGCCTGTCTTACTGGCTGTTAAAAAATTTCGAAAAATTGGAAGGGTTAAGGTTTGAAAATGTTTTATTTCAATTAATATTATTTGAAGATATCCTTGACGCGTCCGCAGGTGCCTATCCGATAAATCCCGACAATCCGCAGATTCGCCGGCAGGCCTGGATATATGAACCTTATACGCAGGCGCGAACGGATGGCAGCATTTACAGCATGTCGGAAAAAGAAATGAAAGATATCCTGCGCTCGGTGTGCGACCGAATCGATGCAGCCATTAGTGGGCGCAGCGAAGAAATTGAACTGGATACAAGGTTTGAGAAGATTGGCGGCGGATCCGGATGGCAGCTCATCTTAGAAGAGGGGCCCTACGCGCGTACAAAACTATTCTCTGAAAATATAAAAGCATATGTCGCTCTGGTTGAAAACAGAGAAGATGCCTACGCTTATACAATTGGGAAAATGTCACCTTTTGTCATGTTTCCCTTGGAACGGATTTATGAGGCGCTCAATAAAGCCGAGGGGCTCTCCTCATCGGAAAATTGCTGGGGTGGAAGCGCTATCATCGGCGGCTCACCGCGAAAAACCGGCAGCAGGCTTTCACCTGAAAAAGTAGAAAAAGTGATCAATGACTGTATTAAGTTGAAAGTGAATTAATACACGCGTTTTTCGTTTTCTGAAAGGGCCCGCGCGTGTGGTGCAGGGTATGATCCAACGGGTTGGTGAAAACACGTACAAAAGGGTAAAAAAATAATGGACACAAAGAAGCTGCTGTCAAATATCAAAGGGGATCTTTCCGGCGCTATATCTGCTGCTATCATATCCATACCGCTTTCCATCGGATACGGCATTATCGTTTATGGCCCTCTGGGGGTTGAATTTCTCCCGTTTGCAGCATTGTTAGGAATTTACGCCTGTCTTGTGGGAGGCATTTGCGCTGCGTTACTTGGCGGGACGGAGATACAGATTACGGCCCCCAAGGCGCCGCTGTCGCTCCTGCTGGCCGCTTTTGTCGCCCCTCTGGCTTTGAGTCTGCAGATTCCGGATGTTGCTTCCCGCAATATTCTGATCGTCGGTCTGGCCTCCCTGTGCGTTTTACTCGCAGGCATCGTCCAGCTTCTGTTTGGGACCCTGCGGTTGGGGAATCTGATCAAATATGTTCCCTATCCGGTTGTTTCGGGGTTCATGAACGGGATTGCGGTTATCCTTATTTTGGAACAAATCGGGCCGCTGGTTGGCGCCCGGGGCCACGTCGCCCTGCTTGAAATTTTCTACAATCCCACCGTCGTACAACCCTTGACGCTGGTTGTGGGGTTGACAACCATCATCGTGATTTTTTTCGCCAGGCGCTTTATCAAAGCGGTGCCGGCATCGCTCATCGGACTTGTGGTCGGAACCGCTCTATTTTACGCCCTGAAGAATATCTCCGGCGCTTTTTCTCTGGGTCCGGTCATCGGAAATTTCTCTTTTCAATGGCCCAAACCCGATATTTTACCCGACGCTCTCAGATTACTTGACAATATCGATCTCGCCGACCTTTTTCCCGGCATCTTGATTACCGGATTTGTGCTGGGCTCTATTGGTGCGCTTGAATCTTTGCTCAGCTCTGTAGCCGCAGATAATATCGCCGGCACGCGCCACAAAAGTAACAAAGAACTCATCGGCCAGGGTATCGGAAATATGATGAACGCCGTCTTTTCCGCCCTGCCCTCCGCGGGATCAGAACTGCATAACATGGCAAATTACCGGGCCGGCGGTCGGAGCCGCCTGTCCAGTCTGATTTGCGCGCTATTAATCCTTTTAATTGTAATGACGCTGGGATCGGTCATCGGAAAGATTCCATTGACCGTCATTGCCGGAATCATCGTATCGGTTGGTATTGGATTGTTTGATAAATGGGTCTTAGACCTGCTTCGAAACCTGTCGCAAGCTCGCGAACAGCAGAAAAGGATCATGGCGAACCTGGCCGTGACCATTGTGGTGGCGGTTATCACGGTGTGCGTTAATCTGATTGTTGCCGTTTTGATCGGAATCGCAATCGCATCCGGATTATTCGTTGTTAGAATGGGCAAATCCATCGTTAAGCGAAAATATTCCGGCGAACAGATACGTTCTAAAAAGGTTCGAACCATTAAAAACAACATGCTGCTGGAGGATCGCGGCAAAGGGATAATCGTTTACGAACTCCGGGGTCCGTTATTTTTCGGCTCGGCCGATAATCTTGCCGGGGAAATCGAGAGTGCCCTAAATCAATACACCTATTGCATTCTTGACATGAAGCGCGTCAATGAGATCGACAGCACGGGCGCCAAAATTTTAGGGCAGCTCGGTAAAAAAGTTAATGAATCCGGGAAATATCTTCTGATCACTCACCTGAGGGATGACGCTTCACTATCAAATTTCCTCAAAGCAATGGGCGTGTATGGAATACTCGGTGAAAACTGTTTTTTTCCGGATACCGATGCCGCGCTTGAATGGGCCGAGGATAACTTACTCACTCAATCAATTGAAATTGCAGGCGCATCTCACCGAATTGAAATTGAACAGATGGATATTCTCCTGGATTTCACCCCGGAAGAAATCCATATTTTAAAACAAAAATTGATGCATAAGACCTTCGATAAAGGCCAAATTATTTTAAAAGAAGGGGATAAAGATAGGAATTTATTCTTCCTGGCAAAAGGATCTGTAAGTGTCAGGATTCACCTACCGGAAAGTGACCGTTATAAACGTCTTGTCACTTATAGCTCAGGGGTAACCTTTGGGGAGATGGCTTTCTTGGACGGGAGCCCGAGATCTGCAGATGTGTGGTCGGATGAAGACTCAGAAACCTATTTGCTATCTCCCGATGATTTTACCGTTTTACGGGATGAAACCCCGCATATCGCTGTCAAACTGATTCGCAATATCGCCCTGGAAATAAGCGATCGCCTGCGGATAAGAACAAACGAAGTCAGAGTTTTGGAAGAGGGTTAGATTTAAATTGGATCACGCTGCATTTAATCATAGATCAACAGAAACTGATTGGGTGACCTGGAAGTGGGGACGTCCCCTATTTGTCCTTACGCAGCTTTCCTGTTTTCTTCTGATCCGCCTTCTGCCCATAATGATTTATAATCAAAGCGTCTATCGCCAATAATATTGAATTTGATAACTTCAAAATTCGGGCTTATGTCAAAATCTCTAGGTAAAATTTGTGAATAGTGTCGCATGATTAATCTCGAACCATAAGGATTGTCCCCCAATGCAGGTATTGCCGGCTGTAATTTTTGAAGAACCGGTACAATTGGATAACTCACGCTTTGAAAAGACTTTGCTATCATGCCGGAGCAAATAACCCGGAATTCATTACAACTGCCCAGGCAGGCATTGATTGTGTGTTTCTTAAACGGGTTCAATCGAAACGGGAGGAGCATAAGCCCAATGTCGATTATATTTTGGTTATCATAATGTTTCCCAAGATTGCTGATCGTAGTTTGGATAACAGATTCTAAGTCCTGGGGTAAAATTCCATAGGGTCTGCAAATTCTGATATTATAATCCTGGTATTTTCGCAGGGGTGCGATTGTAACCCCCTTACCCACCTCTGCTTCAATCAATAGATGGCCGGCATCGGCGCCGAATTCCATTTGATATTTTTCCTTAGATAGACCGTCCTTTTCTATCAATTCACCACCAATATACAGAGCAGAATGACTCCAGGAGCTGTTGGTAAAGAGCTTTATAAATCGGCTTATATCGGAGCGCCCTTCTACCAGGACGACATCACCCTTTTGGATGACCCCCAGCAATTTATCCATGTTGTTATAGGTCCTTTGCTCGTAGACTTTGCGGGTTGCTTCGAGTCGTTTAATAGCTATATTACGAAGCCATTTTATTAGATGGCCCGATGCTTTCATGATAATTTATCCTTGGGGAAATGTGGTCTATTTTTTATCCGCACTTAGTCGGAGCAAATTAGAGATCATTACAGAATGCCGCCCCAAACTTCTTGACTTTTAACGAAATTTCCTGTTATTTAGTTTTTCAGATTTATAAAGCTCGAACTTCTCCGAGTGCCCATCCAGAGCTTCACGCAACCCACAATACCTAAGTCTTGAGCTGATACCTGAATCTTGCATGAAAGTTAATGAGAAGTTGGGATTACGTTTAATGGATGAAAATCATTTTATCTCATTACTTTTCACCCTTTGGGCTTCGCTTTCAGCTACGACCCAACAGGGCGGGCGAGCCGGAGGCTTCCATCTGCTGCGTTATTAAGGGCGAAGCATGTGCCACTATAGCTTCGCCCTTAAATGCCCCCGTTTCGCGGGATGAAGCCTCTAATTTTATTACACTAAGGGGCTCCGCTTGCATATGAAAGCCTCCGGCTCGTGCAAAATTCACGTTCTAACTTGGTCTCCTCTGCCGGTTAACAAGGACATGCTCTCTTCCTAATCTACCTGAGGCGAATAAATTTTCAAGATGATGCCCTTAAAAACTTGAGCTGTGAAAACTGCGACGATCACATTCTATTGATTTGAAATCAATTTCAAAACTTTAAACAGCGAGGGTTTAGCTATGGAACAGGAAAAAATCGGATTTGTTTCCAATTACTTTAGCAACATCTCAGTCGCTGCCGTTGAGATAACGGACGGAACAGTGGCAGTGGGAGATACGCTCCATTTTTTGGGGCACACGACTGATGTTGAGTCCACCGTACACTCCATGCAGATCGAGCACGAATCTGTTACGGAGGTAAAGCAAGGTGATAGTGTCGGCGTAAAGGTACCGGAAAAAGTAAGAGAGGGAGATAAGGTATACAAAATAATCGCGGATTAAGGGGAAGAAGAAATGAAACTAAATCTAAAAGCATTAACGATTGCCTTTGCCATTTTATGGGCAGGGGTGGTTTTCATTGTGGGTGCGGCGAATTTAATTTGGCCGGGATACGGCAAGGCGTTTTTGCTAATGCTGGCTTCGATCTATCCGGGCTATAAAGCTTCCGGTTTATTTGGCGATTTGATCGCCGGAAGCCTTTATGCCCTGGTAGATGGGGCAATTGCGGGATTAATTTTAGGCTGGCTTTACAATTTATTCGCTCGCCAAAGAAGCAGCTAAATCAGCGTAGCATGCGAGCGGATTCGGGACGCCCATGGCGCAGCTCAAAGCAATCCGCAGATTTCGCAGATTCACGCAGATTATATTTTTTAACACCACGATCAGCTTTTAATTTAATCTGTGTAATCTGTGGATTATTTTTTCGACCCTTTTTATTAAAAGCGCTATCCCAATCCGGGATAGCTAAGAAATGAAACTAAAAACCCCATTTCTCATGGAGATGTGGGGTTTTTATTTAATCCTCAATTGACATCCTTACCCTTCTATTCCGAAAGCCATAGAAAATGCGGCTCTAATTTGTTATGCTTAGATAAGGTAGAGAAACCCATTTAAGGCCATAAAATTGAAAATTGATGTTCTCATAGTCCGCTCAAAAACCGTTGCTTTATTTGCAGTTGTATTGTTCATGCTGGCCTGCAAAAGCGATGGCGCCGGGGGAGGCATCTCCGGGGGGGGTACTGACAGCCCCGTTCAAGCCGAGCTTGTGCACGGTACCCTTTTTGTCTTAAGCGTTTTGGTCAACGATTCAATTCACCTCGATATGCTGGTCGATACAGGTGCTTCAGGAACATACGTACCGGCTGAAATTTTCGGAAACGACGGCGGGGAAGTGCATATCGCGAGCCTTTGTCTCGAAAACGACATATGTTTTAAAAATTTCAAAGCGCAGTCCTCTGATTCCGCCTTTACGCAGAGCACGCCGGGGTATTTTAACGGAATCATCGGGATGAACCTTTTAGAGAACTTTGATATTACCTTTGATTACAAGGCTAAATTGATCTACTTTTATGATGCCATTGAAAATGCTTCAGCTTCGGTTGTGTCGATACCTTTCAGCTATGAATCGGGCAGACCTTTTACAAATGTTTCGATAGAGGGCCAGTCGCAGGGCGATAATCTCCTCGATACAGGAGCGGCCTATACAAGGATAACTGATGCGACGCTTAATTCGCTGATTCAGGAACCGGAGGTGCTTTTCGAATCTGTTGTCTTTACTTTAAACGGCTCTGAAATCGTCGAATACCTGCCATTAACCGACTATTGTTTAGGCATCGCATGTCCGGGGGAGATAATCGCGCAGCAAGGCGCCTGGCCGGCTATTGGAGGCACTTTCTTTAGAGAATATTTGACTGTTTTTAAATTTTCCGAAAAGGTGGTCAATCTCAGCCCTTACAACGACAGAAGCCACATCACCGAAAGCGGCTTACAGAGGATAGGCCTTCAGATTAGCATAACCGACGCAAGCGATATTGTTTATGTGAATGACGGCAGCTTCGCCTGGGAAGCAGGGCTCATTGAAGAAGACGAAATAATCTCAATAAACGGAATTCCGATTGATGCCTTGGGCTATTTTGGCATCTACGAGTTTCTTGGGGACATCACCATTATGGAATATCAATTCCTTATCAGGACGCCGGAAGGTGATGTGGTGGACATTATTGTACTGGCGCATTAAGGCACACGGCAGAAAATATAATCCACAGTTTACGTCGATTAAATTAAAAGCTGATCGTGGTGTTAAAAAATATAATCTGCGAAATCTGCGGATGTGTTTAAAGGTACACGGTGGCAGGCAGGGGCGTCTAAGGATTTTTCTTTGAGCATTTATTCAGTATCTTTTGTATAGGTTTGGCTGTATCTTTGAGGCTAAATTTCAGTACGTCACCTGTTTTATTAAATCGAATAATCAGCGTATAGGATTTAGCGATATTTTTGGTAAATTGGAGCACATCTCCTTTATATCCTGCATGTTGATGCCTCAAATAATTCATGTACCAATCATCTATCTGAGCATTCTTTTCTTGATCAAATTTACTGGTTATTGATACGCGATGTAGATTTAATTCAGTCGTACGACCAGGGTCAGGGGGGATTGTGTCTTTGGTGACAAACTGAACCATTAGACCGCGTTCCGGAACACAAGCCACAACAATCATGCCCGTGTTGATTCCCAAATCTCCATTATTGCCCTTGTAGGAAGGAATAGACAGACCGTAAGTTATGCCATCACTAAAATCGTCAGACTTTTCAAAATATTTAACACCGCAGAATCCGGTTAAAGGTAAGAAAAGAAAGATATATAAGACTGATAAAATAATTTTCTTTGTCATAAAGCCCCACTTTTTGAGAATTTAATTTAGGGGACGGTGTTATCGAAGTTGACTTTTGAATTGTGAAACAATGGCGAAACAACAGGATTACATCTTAATTATTCATTATTTATACAAAAAGCAACTTTAGCCTTTAGCGGTGATTGGTGGCAAAGGGAAAATAACGTCGTTGACGAATTGGACTTTCCGATAAATGCGAACATGACATCCTTCCCTTCCAGTGTTAAAATTCTTGACCTTATAGGGGATTTTTTATAGGTGTCGGAAGTTGAACAGTCGCATAAAAAAATTTCAAAGAACAGATCGGCAATGATGGATATGGATGAATGGGGAAGAGATCCTTCGGTACAGGCGATGAGAAAAGTCTTCAAAGGGATGGAGAAGTCTCTGGAGGAAATTCTGGGACAACTGGATATTGCTCCATATGACCAGCGAATCAGGGGATGGCTGGAAAAGGCCTTGGCAAAATTCGAGACATCATGGGGTGTCGCAAATCAAATGGGAATCATCATGAATGAAAAAACTGCCCCGGGAGTCTATACCCATTGCCTGGCGAAGGTCATCGGTTCTGATGGAATCGAGATCCCCGCAGGCATATTACCACACGAAAAAGATACAGCCAGACTTATTGATGAGGTTTTTAAATGATCCGTTTGCGTTTATTCGGCCGTTGCCGCATATATCATGATCCCGTCAGCCCTGTCTTAAAATCGCCGGCGCAAATCGGGTGGGCCGCCCGCTTCCGCAGCATTGATCTTGTCACACCACGAAAGCTCAAAGGGCGGGAGCTGCTTATGCGGACCCGCGGCTGGTGGACGGTCGAACCTTCCGAAGTACTGGAGACAGTCGAGGCGCACGGCACGCTTGCGCTGGGTGACAGTGGCGAGTTGATGGTGGAGTTTGCTGATCAAAAAGCCGCCGATACCCTCTCATCTTCGCTGTCAGAGAGATTTGGGGACCAAGTGCTCCTAGCGCCTTAATACGTTAACCCCAAACCCAGAGGTATTCGAATGGATTTGCACCGTATAAGATACAGAGGCGACAAAGAAGATGTTGAACTGTTGTTTAAAGATTACAATCTTGAAGGCATCATTTCCACTTCAGAAGAACGGCAGAAGATGGAAGAATCCGATTTTCGTAGTCAATTGCTAAAAGACGGTGCCTTTTTGTTGAGCAAGTCGATTTCTCCGCGCATCTTTGACATCATTACGGAAACAAAACAAAAGCTCCATCTGGAAGGTGACTATGAAGTCTTTTGTATAAATTCGAACAGTATCAACGCGTTTGCTTACGTCCAACCCGCCGAGGGTAGAAATTTTTTTATTATCGGAATTACCTCCGCAGCCCTGGAAGAATTAGAAGATTTGGAGATCCAATTTATTCTGGGGCATGAATTGGGACATTTTTTATTTGAGCACAACAGAATGAACTATCTAATCAATCCCAACCCGAACAGTCAGGGCGTTACGTTGTTGCCCAGCATGGGAGAAAGTATTTTTTTAAGATGGCGTAAAAAATGCGAAATCAGCACCGATCGTATCGGTCTTTTAGCCTGCGGTGATTTTGAAAATTCCGCCCGCGCGATGTTGAAAACAGCATACGGTCTAACCGGCAAAAATTTAAATTTAGACGTTGATTCACTGCTTCAACAGATAGATGATTTAAAAGAGCAGCCCGAGGCACTCGAGGTAAATTATCGATCCCACCCCTTGATGCCGTTGAGGTTGAAGGTCATGCAGATGTTCGCCGAGTCATCTATTTTCCCTCAAATCGTGAAGGGGGAGACTGACATTTCCGATCAGGAATTGAATGAACTTGAAGATCATACCGATCAGTGGGTTAACTGGATAAAAAGATACCCCCGCCGCCCGTTAGATTTGGCTGCCATGAAATTAGTAACCGCCGCCGGTCTCAAACTTGTCATGACGGAACCCGATATTATGGATGAAGAAATTAAAGTGGTTATTCAGATCTTACATAAATATTTTACCGACGAGCCCGGTGAGGTCATTCATGAGATCATGCAGGATATAAAGAATATTGAAAATATAATTGATAGTACTGTAAAAGAAATTTCCGAAAAAGGAGATGACAGGCATAAAACGTTTGTTATTTCCCGTCTGGCCGATATCGCCATAGCAGACGGGAAATTGGCGAAACCGGAAGCCGGAATAATTTTTGATATTGCAAAGGATTTTGGCATCCAGGAAAAAGCTGCCTATTCCATTGTGGTCGGAGGCATGAGTGCAGTTGGTTTAAAAATCGATTGGAAAATGAATTCCCTTGTCAGGGAAATAAAAGAACAGTTACTGAAAAGATATTGAGGCGAGCGCAATATGTGGCGGAAAATTAGTAAAATCTATTTTTTCGTTTCGGTTTTTGCTTTTCTTATGCTTTACAATTCTATCAGCAGCGCAGAAAGTGGTGTAATCTTAGATGAACTTCTGACCGAAGTTCAGAAAACACTAATTCAGGTGCGTGATACGATTGAAGCCGAGGATCTACCCCCGCTAAACAAGATCACTCTAAAACTGAAAAGCGCATTGGTTACAAAAGCGGACGGTAAAGTGTCACTATACATTGTGCAGTTAGGCGCTATGGTGACTAGCGAAGCCGTTCAAGAAATCAATCTCGAACTCAAACCCCCAAAACCAAGCGATGCTACACCTGTATTATCCATATAAGATACTTTAGCAACCGCCATAATCGAAGCAGCAAAAAGTGCAAATAAGGCTTCAAAGCGAAAACCACCTCTACACCTTTCTAAACTGACTGCGAAAATTAGATTTATCGTTAAGCGAGAGGTGAGCGGCGGCGTGAATTTCAAACTGCTGCCGGTAACAATAAAGCTCGGTGGGCAAGTC
>Ga0224502_10000644_pt1 | contig 11843 bp, 13 predicted proteins | sample SF_Oct11_sed_USG_5_FD_169104 | JGI IMG/M metagenome (GOLD analysis project Ga0224502, IMG submission 169104) | Sediment microbial communities from San Francisco Bay, California, United States - SF_Oct11_sed_USGS_13 | ecosystem: Environmental > Aquatic > Marine > Sediment | place: USA... | reverse complement strand
TCGGCCATCGCCGTATATATGCAGAGGTTCTTCTTTGAGCGCAGCTCTAATAAAGTTGACGAATAGATTGTTTTTGTGCCATGCATGAGGTCCGTAGATATTGGAGAACCTTAAAACTACAGTCTCGAGTCCATAGCTATGGTAGTACGCGCTACAGTAGGCCTCACCTGCTAACTTGCTAGCGCCGTATGGCGACGTGGGCCTGGTCATCATCTTCTCCTCGAATGGAGGAGATGCATTACCGAGCACAGTACCAGAAGAAGCGAGTATGAATCGCTTCACACCGTACTCTATGGCCCCCTCAAGCATGTTAAGGGTCCCAAGCACATTGGTTTGCACACTTGGCTCTGGATCCTCTACACTGGGCTGTACGCCGGTCTCAGCAGCTAGATGGATAATGGTATCTATACCTCTACACTGGACTCTTGCCTCTTTACTCCTCACGTCAGCAAAATCAGAAAACGTGATATCGTCTAAAGAGACTGTTCCCGCATTGTCAAGGATTCTTACCTTGTGGCCAGCGGCAAATAGCGCTTTTGCAAGATTCACACCTATGAAGCCAGCTCCACCAGTAATTAGAAAGTTCACTTCTTCATCCTTCCTACCCAGTATATTTCAGGTAACACGTGTTCATACCACGGTACTAAAGTGTTCTTTTGACAGGCGTCCATTATATCCGCCTTAACTAGTTCACATGACAACCACTTCTGCTGACGTTCCCAGTTGCCTTTGGTATCAAAGTAGTCGTGACCTAGAATGACATCCCCAGGCTTTAGGAACCTAGAGAACGTCTGTATCTCTTTTGGTTTGTCCCCACCATCACATAGTAGCATAACCCGGCCGGCCGACTTGATAAGGGGTCTCATCCTCTCCATACCGCGCGGTGAAAACACGTCAAGCTTCTCGAAGGTACCACCAAGCTGACGTATCTTTTTGTATACATTGGTCTTACCGAGCATCCTAATATCAAAGGTGTAGAACTTCATATTCTTGACAAGACAACAGAATGCGAGAAAGAGTGATAGACCACCCTTAAATGTGCCTATCTCAATCACTCTATCAAACTTCTCACGGTTGAATATCTCATTAAACACCATCATGAATTCTGGTGTCTGAGAGATGTTGTGACCAAGCAGCCTACGATGGGCCTTGGCTGCTACTGCTACTTCATGAAATCTCATCTGACCCATGTGCTCTTAATACCCCTGTTACCCTTAGGCTTCTTGAAGCCATGGGCATCTCGCCAGGGCCTGCCCTGGTCTCTTAACGCTAGTGGTACGGCATATATCGCAGACTTCCAATGTTGGAGGTGCTTACGTAGTTGCATCTTGCCAGGCTTACCGTAGAATTCATGCAGCCACCGGGCGAACATCGTTACTCTCTCAGGGGATACACCATCCCGTAGGAAGGGTATGATTCCAAGCATAAAATCCAGCCTTAGTAAAGATGGAGAGGTAGAGAATGACCCTCGCCAGTTCGGCGAGACGTAGAACCCATCTGGGTTATACTTCCACTTGTAGCTACCCCTCTGGATTGTTGGACCACCCATATCATCCTTCGGATTATCCCAATCCGTGCCCCTATCTAGTCTTAACATAGCAAGCTGTGGGTACTGCTCCATGATACTAATCATGTGAGCTATGTCTAGATCCTTGGCAATCTCGAAGTCATCTTCGGTGTGTAGCACAAGGTTCGTAGAGGCCTGACTCCAACACCACTTAAGCGCCAGTGGGAACGAAGGCTCTTTCGGCATGTTGTATATTGTATCGGGGAAGTACCTTTGAGCTATTTTGAGTATCTCCTCCTGAGATACACCCTCACCTACTGGATCTATGTTGATGATAAGATTAAACTTATCTATATGATCCTTACAAATCCTATCTACATATGACTCAATTGTTCGCTCAACGATCTTTGGTCTTAGAACAGCAGTCATTACGATGTCTATAACTTGATCCAATCCCCAGCCTCCTTCCAGGCCCACCAGACATTCGGTCCAGGACCAGAAAACTCATGCTTCTTTGGTAGTAACTCCCTAACTGCTTTGGCTACTCCAAATGGTGTCTTCCTATGATGTTTCATCTTGTCGAAGTAGTCATGACCCGCAAGCAACCCACCGACCTTTAACTTCTTAGACCACCCAATAATATCTGGTTTAACATACTCATATAAATGATTGCCGTCGATAAACACCCAGTCAAGACTACCATCTACAACCTTGTCTAGTGCATCTATACTCGTCATGCGTAGAACGATGCGTTTATTTTGCCACTTATCAGTATTCCTAAGAAAAGCCTTATAGGCGTTATTCGGAGGAACCTTGGCCTCGTTAGAATTTGCCCTTAATGTCTTCTTGTACTCTGGATAGTGCTTCCATGGATCTATACAGTAATACGTCTGTATACCTGGTAAATTCTTTAGAAGGCGGTTGGCAAAGATGCCGCGGAAAACTCCGATCTCTGCACCTCGAGCGTGTGGTTGCTTCTTTAGTAGCCCGATTATAATGTGCCAATGTCTCGGATTCTTCATCGACCAGCCTTTCTCAGATTGTGGTATTTCTTCTTCGTCTGATGTTTCTTTAAGCCATTGTTCGCAGAGAGTATAAATGCCTTCTTCCCAAAACCCTTGTCAATCCAGGTCTCTGGTATTTGAGCAAATCTAATGCCTTTTCTTTTCCTGAAATCGTTCCATGCTCGCCAAAATACTATCTGGCCATATCCCTTGGGAATATTAATAAAGTCCTTTGCATGGATATGTGTGCGCACTCCCGCCATAAACTCTCTAGACTTCTCATTGACAGTGAAACCCAGGATACATCCGTACATCTTTCTCCACTCTGGATTGAGCTGTGGGCGAAGCATTAGAGCAATGTCTGACATCTTGATAAGATCAAAGATTGCTGTAATGTTTTTGTTGATATAGAGGTCTATATCCAGATGAAGTATGTGCTCACCGTTACCGGCAAACTCAAATGCCTCAGCTATGGCATCCCTGTATCTTGAGTAGATAGAGATGTAATGCTTCCAGTGGTAGAACTCTTTGGACATGTACCTATTCCCGAGATGTTCTACCTGGTGCTTACCACGAAGGAGCTGCTTCTGATCCATCTTACTCATCCGTGTGAGCCATTTCCAGTCTATCTTACTGTTCTTGATGGTGAGATTCTTATATCTCTTGTACAGACCCTCTACCTGGTCGTCAGACAATTCCTTACTGTGTAGCAGAAATGGTATGTCCTCACCGTGCTTGTTCTTGAACGATTCTATCAATGTGATCGCAAAATCATAGAAACCATTTGTGACATAGGAGTGAATCAGCATTGTGCTCTCCTGAGGAAGTCTTTCGCCACGTTCTTTTTCTTTCTACCGTTATTACCCTGCAGTATAAGTGCTCTAGGATTCGGTCTTGGGTGTACAAATCCTTTTGGTATTACGCCCCACCTGATATTCGTTCCTCTAAGTTCCTGGTGTGCTTTCCAGCACGATGTCTGCCCATAGCCGCGAGGCTTCTTTACAAGTGGGATTGCGTCTATATGCTTTCTCCAAGTTGTTAGGAACCTGTCTGCTTTTAGCCCAAACTTGAAGCCCATCAAGCAACCAAAGATCTTAAACTTGATATTGTGTTGTGGACGAAATATCAGAGATACGTCGCTGTCCTCTACTATTCTGAACAGTGGATCCAGAGGTTTGATAATCAAGCTGTCCGCATCCATGTGAACAAATGCATCACCACAAATACTGAAGGCATCCTGCAGTGACTCTCTGTAGCGATCCTCAACAGATATGAACTGCTTCCAGATCACACTCTTTTTCTGAACAAAGATCTTTTCGACCTGCCACTTATACCTTTGAAGCTCCTGGAGTGGTATACCTATTTTCTTGCTTAGCGTCTGCATATCTATGTGTACATTAGAGACAATCAGATTATTATACAGAGAGTACAGCTCGTCTATCTGTTGGTCGCTAAGATTGCGTGTTGTGAAAAGGAATGGCATGCTCTCGCCATGAAAGTGCTTGAACGAAAGCAACAGTGCCTTGCCAAAGTCAAAAAACCCGTCGGTCATATATGAATGTATGAGCACATCAGTTCCTTTTCTTTGGTGGTTTTGTTAAGCCATAATTCTTATGTATGCCAACCTTAATGACCATTTCCTCATAGCCTGCAAAGCTCAGTATACTTTCGCAGCCATCCCGGCTATTTAGATACTCTACCGGAAATATCCGGAAGCTATCCGGAAATGCCTGTTCGTAGATTTCTGAGGTCACCTCGTAATAGTCCCAGTACAGTCCCAGTGCCTCTTCCTTATCGGCATCAAAGCGAGGATAACAATTCTTGTAAGGACACCTATTTTCTCTGAACCAACGCTCTTCATCCCAGTGCTCACTATCATATCGTGTCCAGTGATTCCTGTTCTGAGCTGTTTTCCTCATGAAGCTTTTGACTACGAGTTCTTTGTCACGCTTGAGACAGACAAACTTAGTACTGGGATATTCTGCCAATATAGCTGTAACGTAAGGCAGATTCCACAGTGCTACGTCTGCAACTACTCTTTCCTTGCGACCCCACACTCTCCTCATATACTGTTGATATTTACGCTCGCTAAACTTGTGAGGTAGAAGCATAATCTCATGTGTCGCATCGGTATTGGGCTGACACTGTAACAACGCCCTCAGTGAGCTAGTGCCACATCTGCCGGTACCCAATCCTATAATGAGTCTAGTCGCCATCATATTCCTTCCTGAGACATGCAAAGACTAGTTTCTTCTGAGAGCCAACGTAATCGTCGATACGTATATCTACTACACTATAGTGGTATTTTTGGGCTAACTTCAGAAAGAATTCCACATTATAGTGGTGGAAACCATGATTAGACCAACTACCAGACTTTGGTACTACGTGGAACATCAGGCCGTCTATTCTACAGATATTATGAATATTTTGAAAGCACTCGTCTTGCTTTCTAATATGCTCTGAAGTACCTGCATTGATGATGATATCAAATGTACCAATAGACCTAGGTAGTGGCTCCTGAAGGTCCAGTGGCAAGGCGCCGTCCTTCCCATTGAGGTCTATTGAAACAACATCAGCACCACCCTTTTCAAAATACTTGTGTACTACCTTGGTACCAAACTTCCTCTGGATGCATCGTGTACCTTTAGCGAAATACTGATTACCCAAAAGACATATCCGTGAGGAGGCAAAACCTCTATCAAGACTAAAAACAGTACCAGCAACAAAGAACCATGCTTTAACGTTTAATCCCATCTTCAACCTCTCTCACCTCGAGGACGATATAGTCGCTCTGTGACCTAGCAATATCCTTTGCTTCCTCGATATCCTCAGCCCGCTCAAAAGAAATCTTAGTTATCTCATACAGCTTCTTCTTCACGATTCTTCTCAATATTCGCTTGTATCAGACCCACGTAGTCGAGCTTCCAATGGGGCTTAACGATATATGTGCCCGGAGCGATACGTTTATTAACCCACCGCATAGACTCATCGTATCCCTTGCCGGGCCCCCAGACGCAAAGATGATAGCTTCCTGTACCGCCGAATCTATATAGGTAGTAGAGTTCATCATCGGGGATGTCATAGCACTGTCTCGCTTTCTTGCCTCTTTGCCGGCCGCCCTTTGGTAGAGAGCCTGCCATATGCAGCTTGTCGTCTACAAGCCAGACCTTCTTGGCTGCCTTCTCAAACCATATATCTTGACCAGAGTGCTTTGGTGGATAGCCGCCCATGGTCTTGTAGAACTCGCGGCTGTAGCCGCTCATAGCGTGAGCAACATTTCTCTTGGGTTTCTGGTGTACCTTACCCCCACCCCAATACCAAAATGTGCATGGCTTGTAGTAATGCTTGAGGGTCATCTTCTCTGCGATGGCAGAGAATCTGTTGGGAAGATGTATATCATCATCATCCCACTGCATCACTATGTCACCAGAAGAAAGGTCTGTGCTCATATTGCGCTTCTCGCCGATCGTGGGAAGCCTTTCCTCTAGATTAATCAGCTTAATATTGTCGGGACAGTCTGGATACTCTAGTAGGATCTCAGGATGATCATTAAGGATGATCAGCTCTGTCTCGCCCGGATAGTCTTGACGCAGAAAACACTCAACGGCTTCGCCTAGCATATCAGGCCTGCCAAAGGTCATGCAACAACCCGACATCTTTGGGAGTTTGTCTCCCCAATGAGAGAAGTCATACTCACGCATTAGTTCATCTCGTTCAGCAATGCCAACATGGCTGGGTGTAGTTCGTTATTCCATATGGCATCCATATTAAACATCTTACGCATATGGGTCCGCAGCCTGATGCTGTAGTCATTATGCATCTTGCCTACAATGATTCTGGCAACTCCATTCCAGTATCGATCTGGTTGATCCCCTGGTTTCTGGAACTGCATATCACGGTGCCAACTCCCGTAGTCCCAGAAGAGTGCGTTGCCACCTGTAATCTCCCGCATCATATCAAGAGATGCGTTAGCAACTACCAAAGCACCACCCATCAATGAAGCCTCTGGAAGAACCAGGCCAAAACTCTCGTGATGTGTAGGGAACATAAACAAGTTACCCAGCATCATCAGCTCTGCTACCATCTTAGACGGCAGACCTAGCTCCCATTTAGGAGCCTCAAACCTCGAGGAAAAGACAAGGTCCTTGTCGGGTCTGAGACCTGCCTCCTTGCCTTTCTCGAGGTATTGTTCTACAGTCGTACGGTGCTTATCGACATTGCACCACTGATTACAGATAACCAGTCTCACATCTCTCTTATAGACCTTGCGCATAGCGCCAAATGTCTTGATAAGAAAGTCAAGACCCTTTGCTACTAGACGGTCTACTGAAGCAGGATAGATCTGAACAATATCTGCATTCATGAGATCGTACTTGTCTATAAAGTTGTTGGTCGGACCACTGAACTCAGCAAACTCCCTTATATCCTTGACGTGATGGATTGGCCACACATCATCGATGTCTGTCCTAAATTGCTCTGCAACTCTAAGGGCGTCAGTCCGATTAGGAAACACAATCTTGTGACCGGGACCGTATCTCTTGAAGTTCCAGATTGGATTCAACCCCGAAGGACAACTGTGTATCCAGTGCATCCACTTGACATGAGGCCTGGCCTTAGATGCCCTTTCAACAGCCACAGCATAGGGATAGTGAGTATTGAGAAAGATGATATCATGAGTAAAGATCATATTAAGCTCTTGCTCATCAATCATCTTAATCAGAGCCTTAGTGGTATTGTCTGCAAGCTTCTCATGCTTTCCTGCCAACTCAAGTTTCTTGTATGGAACATCGAGCTGACCCACAGGAATGACCCTGTGAATTGTACACTCCTTAAAGTACTGATCTGCCTCCTTGAAACTGTCACACACCATTAGGTGGGGCGGATAGCCACCTCTGGTGAGCTGGCGGATCTGGCTACGTATCAGGTTAGTCAGTGAGTACCCTGCTGCGTAGTAGGTGAAGGAAGTAAATATCCCGACTACCGGATGGATCATCTGAGCTCCTTTCTTGAAGTGGTTTCCCTATATTATACCACGACTTTCTCAGAACGTTACTTATTTATTACAGTAACTGGTGTTGTAAGTGAATATTCTACAAGAACCTTCTCATCAAAGGCTGCTGTATAGTCATTTTCAAGTGTGTATCTGACTCTATTGTCAGCAGTACGAGACGTTTTCCACATCTTGAGATCGTCAATAGGCTTATTGGCAACGCCGACATTCTTAATTCTATCATCGACTTGCATCACTCTTTGAACAACTTCATTTATAATGAAGTCCTCGCCTATATCAAGATTGTTGATATAGTCGTACATAGTGCCCACAACATCTCGATTGATGCTTGCTCTGTCTCTGGCAGTAATTGATTCACGATAGGTGAGAGATAGTAGCATCTCGATACCTATCTCCTTTGGCTTTAATGCATAGCCCCTATTGCCAAAGCTCTGGACTGTGTCGATAGTTTGCTGTACGGCATCCACAAGCTCGTCGGACACACGAGCCTCAAGGCTCTTGATGTACACCGCAAATGTACCAAGGCCCCTGACATACGGAACCATAGATATATCTGCCACACCTGGGACAGATAGGGCAGCCAGCCTAATGGCTGTCTCGTTGCCCATCTCTGATGCTGTAACCTGCTTTGAGACTCTATACCTAAAGTCCTCGTCGCTCTCTAGACCGCGACCACTGGTAATAGATGCGCGGTTCCTTACTAAGAGCGTACCATTCTCGAAATCGCTGTAGTTCTCAAAGTCATGGTTCACCAGAGTGTCCTGGCCTACATTGGAAATACCACCTTGCTGAGTAGCGTTAATGGGTATCGCCTGTGTAGTACCAGCAGATGGCAACACAACCTCTTCCGTTATATAGTAATAGGTGCTGTCGTCTGCTTCTGGTGTCGACGGCGAAGTCCAAATCCTGGTGCCTTTGGGAATAGTTATATCACTACCACCATTAATAGCACCGAAGGTGGCTGCAAAAGTATAAAAGATCACATTCTGTGATTCTGCCACCGTACCGGCAGTCACTGGTTGTAGTCTTTCTACCCCAACAATTTCGCCAATATAGTTGAGAAACTCACCTTGAGCAGTGCTAAGAAATGCGTTCGCCAGGTTCAGATCAAATATCTGATACTGTTCAGAAATCTGTCTGCTGACTATTTCTAGCAGTGCTCTTGCTTTGGCACCCGGAGAGAGCTGCGTAATATTTGTTTCCTGCGTCAGCTGTCGTAGGGCGCTGTCGATGATATCACTGTAATTTTTCCTGATTAAAGCCATCCGCCTAATCTCCTACTTATCGTATATCATTACTCCCAAGTCATTGAAATCAAAAGCAAAGGGTATTTCTAATCTTCCCTCATTCTCTGGACTAAGAACCCCCACGTTGACAGTGAGGAGCAACAGCACAGTGTGAGCGTCCCATTTACTCCACTCGATCGTAAGATCTCGATCATCTACTAGACCATCATTTGTGAGTCCCTGTCTTAGGGATTCTAAAAGGGCCTCAATGGTTTCATCATCATTCTTTTCTCCGACGTACTGTTGTGCATTTGTCCCCATCCATGGGTGCTGAGGCCAGTCCCCGACGTTGGTTAGTACCCTTGTGATAATCTCCTGCTTTAAGGAGAGCATAGGATATATAGCCGTATCTACTAGCCCTCCACCTGGATCAAGTACAAGGTCACCATCCGGAGAGAATCTTAAATCTACTGCTCTATAATCAGTCATTGTTCTAACCCCTATGATAGGAACGCTTTGATTGTTCTTGTTATATCTGCAAGTATCTTAACGTTCTTGGTGGGTACGTCAAGTCTCAGCGTAGCATTCGGTGTTGTCTGAGTAGAAGGAATACAAGACAATAGTACAGGGTTAAGAGTCCACATGCCCGAGACTCTTATCTGTGCAACGTCTGCAAGTATCGATGTCTTACCGCTAATAAAATTACCAAAGATACTGTCACTAGAGATATGGTGGTCAGCATTGCCGGCCATGATAATCTTGTCGTCATACACCTTCATGGCAGCTGGCGACTCAGGTCTATACTTCTGTATCTTCGCATCTATTTTTATTGTGCTTGCAGGTTCAGCCATTACGCCATACCTCCTGAAAGACTTCTAAATGGACCGTTAACCACTACATCCTCTTGAAGCTTGGCGTTGGTATCATCTGATGTAGCAAACCTATAGATCCTACCATTGTCATAGTCATAGTCACCATATGTGTGCACTAAGACTCTGTCGCCTATCCTGGGCTGCCACATCAATGTGATATACTCGGCCGGATCTGCAAACTGTATCCAGGCTCCGTTATCCACGCGTCTAGTATCTTCGTTGTAGTCTTCACCCAGCAAATACAGCCGTCCAGATCTCCACCACTTAGGTACCTTGAGCAAAGCGACTTTGGCTTCATAGAAACCTCTGTCATTTCTTATCTTTGCCAAAAAACCTAACGTGGCCTTGACCGGAAGATTCTGTTCACTTATCTCAGCTTCTATAGAATTATTTAGTGCCATAATTATCACTCGAACATCTTACGGTACACAGCTCTTCTGCCACTCTTGGTCCGTAAGTGCTGAAAGAGGTCTGAAACTGCATCAACGCCCTCGGTGATGCTTCTACGTAAAAGTCTAAATTGGTTGAGAAGTGCATTGCTACTCCTTGGAGCAACAAAGCCCTCGAGTCCAGTAACAAATGGATACCCCTTATGTATCAGTGGGACTACTCTTATTGTAGCATGGTTTTTGATATAGTTACCGAGAAAATAACCTCCGAGTAAGATTGGACCCATAAAGAGTGGATATGCTGCCGTAAGGGCTGCTAGAGACAGAACTCCAGCACCTACTGAAACAGTTCTGACCTGTTCATTGGCATGCCTATAGGCAGAGTTTATATCGCTGTTGGCATCATCATACCAACCTATGCCCATTCGATTAAGGAGCCACCTGTAGGTATATGCACCCATGGCGCCCATGGCAGTACGTTGTGCCATTTCACCTATACTAGTAAAGAGATCTGGTTTAATTTGCGTAATGAATCCAGTTTCCTCACTAAAAGTATGTATCACACGACCGACCTCTACGGGTCCATGGAAATCATTATAGATGTCATTGATGAAACATACATCATATGGCCTGATGCTAGGATCTCCTAGAATCGTGATCTCGCCAGCGTAGATATCTCTAAGCTTCCACAATAGCATGGAGGTTGCCATCCTCTGTGCTCTCTTACCCCAAGCATTATCATTCTCAACGTAGAGCCAGTTGACATTCTTGTCATCCATGCCGTATAGTTTGCGCTCTACTACGTCTTCAAACTCTTCTTTCTCACCACCAAAAAAACCGGTCTTACGACGCTTACTATTTAGTCTGATCGCGTTGTGAAGTCCCCTCTTTGTCAGAATAATACCGTTATCTATCATGTTGTGGTAACTACTCAGAAAATGATAGCGTCTAAATGGCTCCCTGCGGATAGCTTGAAGGAGCTTATTCCTTGCGTTGAGATTATCAAGATCCCTCTGAAGATCTTTCTTCTCTTCAGTGGACGCAGTCAATACTACTTCTGGTGCCACATCCAGGTTTCTTGAATACACATCATGAAAAAGTTCTTGTTGCTCTGCTATCAGTGTATTCCATTCATCTGGTACCCACCAGAGATAGTCTGTATCTGGCTTGCCTATGAAGAGAGTATTACGCCATCTCCTGCGACCACTCCTGTCTAGATCTCTATATGGACGTGCACCCATCACAAAGCCAGGAAATATAAAACATAGATCCTGTAGTCCCTGCCACAGAGTCCTAGCATTGAGAGTATGTTCTCCGACATACTCGCCTCCGAGATATACGTTATCATCACTAGGATTATTAAACCAGTCCCATCGCTTGTACCATACGCCTCTTACATTGCGCTCGTCTTCCCTGATCTCCCATGAATCTTCCCATCTACCAAAATGTTTGACCTCTGGATAGGACAAGATCCAGTTACTTACTTGAGCTGCTTCTACATCACCCTTAAGAACGGCGTCCCTGTTGGGCACGCCCTTGAGGTCCTGCATTAGCTCAATAGCAAAACTCTGGGCTATAATTTGTAGTGTCCCGGGTCCGGAAGCGACTTCCGTGACCTCTCCCACAAACACTATCTCGAGATTCTCTGGATTATTAGAGTAACCCATTTTTAGAACAACGTCAGTACCCTCTTTGAAGATAATACCTTCTGAAGCGTCCCTTCTGACCGCAGTACTCTCTCTATCTCTCTTAAGAGTTAAGATTCTCTGCTCTACCTTTGTTTTCTTTTCATCCAACTTGTGCAGCTCTCCTGCCTTGATCGGGTCTGGGAGAG
>Ga0224502_10000640_pt1 | contig 11848 bp, 8 predicted proteins | sample SF_Oct11_sed_USG_5_FD_169104 | JGI IMG/M metagenome (GOLD analysis project Ga0224502, IMG submission 169104) | Sediment microbial communities from San Francisco Bay, California, United States - SF_Oct11_sed_USGS_13 | ecosystem: Environmental > Aquatic > Marine > Sediment | place: USA: California... | reverse complement strand
GATTGTGGTGGGCGCAGCCGACTGTGCCAACGGCCTGGCGGCCATTAAGAAAAATGTGTTTGAGGAAAAGAACATCAGCATGGACCAGCTGATTAAGGCCCTGGATGACGATTTTGTCGGCCATGAAGAAATTCAGCAATTGCTCAAGAATTCTCCCAAGTTCGGCAATGATGATGATTATGTTGATCGTCTCCAGGTAGAAATGACGGACTACAATGATAAGGGACTGAGGCGGTACAAAGATACCTTAGGCAATCCCTTTCATAGCGCGATTATGGGGCTGACCTATAATATTCCCACCGGTTCGGTGGTGGGTGCGCTGCCCTGTGGGCGCAAAGCAACCCATCCGCTGGCCGAAGGCTGTTCGCCTCATCCGGGAACGGATACCACCGGGCCCACTGCGGCCATGCGCTCTGAGGCAAAGGTCAACCATGAATTGCATCCCGGTGGAACCTTGCTGAACCTCAAGCTGCTGCCGTCTGCCATCGAAGGCAATCGTGGCCTGGCCGGCATGGCCAATCTGATTCGATCCTATTTTGAACTCGGCGGGTATCACTGCCAATTCAACGTCATCAGTCCGGAAACCCTGCGGGATGCCCAAGAACATCCGGATAACTATCGTGACCTGGTGGTCCGTGTCGCGGGCTATTGTGCCATTTTTAACGATCTTTCCAGAGAAGTACAAAACGAGATTATTCGCCGTACCACGCATGAAAGCCTGTGATCACAATTGAGTTAAAACTCAATTGGGCGTTAATTGTTATTCGTTAATTGTTAATCGTTTAAAATGAAAAATATTGTCATTGAAATCCAGCGCTGGTCGGTGTCGGACGGGCCCGGCACCCGAACAGTCGTCTTTTTAAAAGGCTGTCCGTTGAATTGTCCCTGGTGCGCAAATCCCGAATCACAGGATCGCCTGCCGCAAATCGGGATATTCCCCTCCAGATGTGTCGAATGCCAGGCCTGCGCCCGGGAGTGTCCTGAGGGCGTTGCCATCCCTGCAAAAGAGGGCGCATTTTCAGACGGTATATGTACCCAGTGCGGAAAATGCATCGAGGTCTGTCATTCGGGTGCGCGCAGCTGGCTGGGGGAAGAAATGTCAGCGACCCAGCTGATACAGATCATAAAAAAAGATATGGTTTTTTATCGAAAGTCTTCCGGGGGCGTCACCTTCAGTGGCGGCGAACCCTTAACCCAGCCGGACTTTTTGAAAACGGTTATCGAAGGATGCCAGGAATTGGGGATTCACGCTGCCATCGAAACCTGCGGATTTTTTAGCTGGGAATCTGCCGAAGATACCGTCAGGCTGGCTGATTTTGTCTTATTTGATATCAAGCACATGAATGACAAATCGCATAAAGCGATTACGGGCGTTGCCAATAAGAGAATTCTTGAAAATGCAAAAAAAATTGCACAGCTTGATATTCCGATGGTGGTCAGAATTCCGGTAATACCGTCCATCAATGACAGCAAAGAGAACATTAAAGCCACCGCCGAATTTGTTCGTGACCACATTCCCGGTGCGTTAGGAATTGAAATGCTGCCGTATCACAGATTAGGTCTCTCCAAATATACCGCCCTGGGACTGGATTACAAACTGCATCATATCAAGCCCCCGGACGACGCCCAGATGGAGATGCTGCGGGATCTGATTTCCGCCGAAGGGGTAGCCTGCATCACTGCCGACAGCGGCTACGACCTCCAACCCATCAAACCGAAGCTGAAAGTGGTCGGTTAAGGAGCAGGCCGCGGAGTTCGTAAAAACCTCAACGGAGTTCGTGCAGGCGGAAATGGGCGTAACACCGGAGCATCAATACCATCGGTTGATCGATATGCAGCCTTCCATGTTTGGCTGGAATGGTAGTACCGGCTAATTTGATTTCAGATCGACAGTCTAAAAGCCCCTAGAAAACATGAAAAGTATTGCGTCTTTCCAAACTCCCTAAATCATATCTAAAATAACCATTCCTCAAAGTATTTTCTAAATTCAAAGAATCTTAGGGCAAAGGGCACCTCCAAAGTCATTTTTTCTGGAAATAATAAACCTTGACAAAACCATCCTGGACAGGGATTTTCAAGAGATTTATCAAAAGGTCTACGACACCTACCTGGAGGGCATAGAAACGATTATCCAACACGGCATTGCCGCCGGTGAATTCCGCGTTCGGGACCCGGATGAAGCGGCCTACGGAATTATGGCGCTGATAGAAGGGATGGTAATGTATCGTAATATCGGCTTTCGTCCCCTGTCACCCCAAAACTATAGAACCGTGTGCAAAGATTTCGCCCGACGGTATCTGAACAATAGTTAGCCATTTACTTAAAAAATGGAGGAAACCATGTCCAAACCATCCGTTATTATCATTGGTGCCGGGCTGGGGGGATTATCCACCGGGACCTATGCCCAAATGAACGGCTACCAATGCCAGATATTCGAACATGCCCGGCATCCCGGCGGGGTGGCGTCTGAATGGAAACGGCAAGGCTACACTATCGACGGCGGCATTCACTTTTATATGGGCTACCGGCCGGGACGTCCCGACCATGATCTCTATCGTGAACTTGGTATCTATCAAGAGGACCAATACCTTGAGATGACAAACTACAGTCGCTTTCTGGACCCTTCCGATGGACGCTCCCTGGATATCACTCAGGACCTGGATCAACTCGCCGCAACCATGAAGGAGATCTCCCCTAAGGATGCCGCTTTTATCAACAAAGTCCTCACGGGGGCTAAGGCCTTCAGGCATTCGAATATGACCGGATCCATGCAAAAGCCACCGGATATGACCCGGTGGTGGGACACACTCAAAATGATGATCAAAATGAAAGGGACCCTGCGATACTATTCAGGGTGGTATATGCAGTCGCTCGACAAGGCCACTAAGGAGCTCCATGATCCCTGGTTGGCCCATGTCTTTAAGCACCTCTTTCTGCCTGAAGTGCCGGTGGTCTTTATCATGATTATTCTGGGTGCACTGTCAGGCGGCAACATGGCTGTTCGCAAAGACGGCTCCGGAGGTTTTGCCCGGGCCTTGGAAAAACGCTACCTGGATTTGGGTGGTGAGGTTGCCTATCGATCAACTGTGGAAAAAATCCTGGTTGAAAACGATCACGCCGTGGGTGTGCGTCTGTCAAACGGCGAAGAATATCGGGCCGATCACATCGTATCGGCTGCTGACGGATATTCAACGCTTTATGACCTGCTGGAAGGAAAATACTTAACTGCTGAACTCAGAAAGCTGCATGAAGAATGGCCGCTTTGGAAGCCGGTTGTTATGATCAATTACGGCGTGACCCGTGATTTTTCCGATGAGCCCTCCATTGCGATGCTTAAGCCCACATCCAGTGCGGGGGCCGGTTATCTTTCCAGTGATTGCTGGATCATTCGAATCTTCAACTATTGTCAGAACTGTGCACCGGCAGGACGAACCCTCGTGCAGGTCATGATCGAATCCGAATGGCAACCCTGGAAAGATACCAGGGAGGATAAGGACGCCTACAACGCAGAGAAAGAAAAGACTGCCAGGCAGGTATTGGAACGTCTGAATGATGTGTGGCCCGGAATCAAAGATCAGGTTGAAATGACAAACGTGGCTACGCCCCATACCTGGTGGCGCTTTACCCGGAATCGTCAGGGTGCTTTTGAAGGTTTTGCCATTATCGATAAAATATTTTCCACAAGCGTAAAACGAACCCTTCCGGGCCTGGACAATTTCTTTATGGCCGGCCAATGGGTGGTGCCGGGAGGCGGGGTTATACCGACCCTGGTATCAGGAAAACATGCCGCCATGCTCCTGTGCCGACGGGACGGCAAAGCGTTTAACACAACGTTAAAAGAGAAGTAGTCTCTGCCCTTTGGATTTAAATTTCTCATTAGTTTTCATGCAAACTTCAGGTTTGAATCATGGGCGGGGGCAGGCTGTGTTTTTTGAGTTTTCGCACGACGGTCGGCTGGCTGATATTTAAAAACCGGGCCATCTCGCGCGTTGATTTGCAGTGCCGCATGGCATTTTTTAGCATCTCTTTTTCGAGCGCAGCAAGCATATCCACCAGATTATTGATTTTTTTATCCGACCCGCGAACTTCCCAGCGGTCTTCGAGCACTTCCTTGCCGATACTGCTCAATATGACCGAATCGATCACCTCCCCTTCACTCATAACGACTGCTTTTTTTATAATATTTTTGAGTTCACGGACATTCCCGGCAAAAGAGTAGCTCTGCAATAATGAAAGAGCCAATGGATTTAGTTTCTTTTTTTGCTTATACTTCCGATTATATTGGCGTAAAAAGCTATTGGCCAATTCGAAAATATCTTCCGGGCGTTCGCGCAGCGGCGGGATTTTAATGGTTAAAATGTTAAGGCGATAAAACAAGTCCTTGCGGAATTTTTTTTGCCCAACAAATTTTTCGATATCTTGATTGGTTGCTGCGATGATGATGCAGTCAATGGATTTGGCTTTGATCCCGCCTAAACGCTGGACTTTATGATCATCCAGATATTTTAACAGTTTGGCCTGCACCGAAAAGGGCAACTCACCGATCTCGTCCAAGAAAAGCGTACCTTCATGGGCAAGCTCGAAAAGCCCGGGCTTGCCTTGCTCCCGGGCACCTGAAAACGCGCCTTTTTCATAACCGAACAATTCAGCTTCCAGAAGGTTTTCGGGCAGTGCCGCACAATTAATTTGAATAAACGGTTTCTTTTTTCTTTTGCTGTTGTTGTGAATGAATTTCGCCAGGAGCCCTTTACCGGTACCCGATTCTCCTAAAAGCAGTATATCAGTTACTTCCAGGCGCGCGAGCTTAAGGGCGGTCTTCAGAATTTCCCGCATTTGATCGCTTTCCGAGACAATTTTTTGCCTTTTCAATTCCAGCATGCTCAGTTCGGTCAGCTCATTTTTATAGCGATCTTTTTCTTTACGGGTTTCCTCTAATTGTATTTTAAGCGCTTCTAACTGGGTGATATCCCTTTCATTAATCACCACCAAAGACACCCGGCCATTTCTGTCAAAAACCGGTATTCCCGTACAGAGCACCGTTTTTTTTGTGTTTTTTACATGTTGCAGCTGACTGACCACGCGCTTGGTTTGGATGACTTCATCGGTCACATAATTGCTGTACAATTTCTTTTTTTTAACAAGATCCGAAACCATTGTTCCGATGATATCCTCTTTTTTAATCCCCCCCAGTTTTTCTGATGCCTTGTTAATCAGCACCACCCGACCCTTTTTGTCGCAAATCCAGATTCCGTCTGAGGAGGATTCGAAAACGGTCTTAAATTGTCTGTCCAAAAAGTCAAAGGATTCGAGTTTCCACGCGGTTGATTCAAATTCATCCAGACGCAGGAAGTTACAAACACACCCGGTTACGGTTTTGTTTTCTATTATCGGATTGATGTTTACAATTAGATTGACCCGTTTCCCCGCAATTTGGCGTTCCAACTGGGGCTTGCCGGTAGCCAGGCACTGGGCCACCATTTCACTGGTCTTGGGCAATAGCTTCGCGATGTGAACCCCGTTCATTTTGGTTTTGATAAACTTAAGGATTTCCCTGGCGCGTTTATTAACAAACTGGATGCGGCCGTCTTTATCCGTGGCAATGACACCGTGGTTGCTAAATTGTAAAAATTGTTCGTAATTGGGTATTTTCCGCATCTTGTCTCTTTCGATTCTGAAATCTTCAGATTAAGGAAAGGTTCTGCTATTGGGAAAGTTTGGTGCAGAACCGATCAATTTCCGCTTCGGTATTGAAATAATGGACCGAGGCCCGCGCTAATTCACTAATTCCTCTTGAATCCAGATCAAGCCTGGCGTAGCGCGCGGGGGATACAGATATGTTGATCTGGTGAGACGCAAGGCGTTGCTTTAATGCCGAGGCGCTTTCGTTCTCCTTGGTAAATGTCACGATACCGCATCGATGTCGACCCAGGTCACGCACGACAACCCCGGCAAATTCAGACAGGCGATTTCTCAGCAATGCGGCCAAATACTGAACGCGCTCCTGAATGGCCTCAAGCCCAATCTCGAGGGCATAGTCCACAGCGGTTGCCAGTCCAATGCGTCCCGCAATATAGCTCTCCCAATTTTCGAAACGTCTGGCATCATTCCGTATTTTAAACTGATCTTTATCGATCCAGGTGGCGGCATGCAGATCGATAAACGGCGGCTCTAAGAGTTCAATCAAGGGCCGGCGGATAAAAAGAAATCCCGTCCCCCGGGGACCCCGTAAATATTTACGGCCCGTTCCGGACAGCATGTCACATTTTATCTTCCTTACGTCGATCGGCATCTGGCCCACCGATTGGCAGGCATCCAGCAGATACAATATATTATGCCTGCGCGCAATTTGACCGACGGCCTCGGCCGGGTTGATCAAACCACCCTGGGTGGGCACGTGCGTAATCGCAATCAGTTTCACATCTTCATCGATCATTTCTTCAAGGGCATCGATCGAGATTTGCCCGCTGGCATCATTGGGCACCACGTCTATTTTCAGATCTTTTTGCTTGGCGACATGCAGAAAGGCCAAATAGTTACTGGCGTATTCAGCCCGGGCGGTCAGAATTCGATCTCCGGGTTTAAACGGGATCGCGTAAAAAACCATATCCCAGGCCCGGGTGGCATTTTCGATAAAGGCAATTTCCACCGGATCGCAATTGAGTAAGCGGGCGAATGCCTGATAGAATCGCTGCAGTTTTTCCTGGGCATGCGCCTCGGCCTCATACCCCCCTATTCGGCTCTCCAGTTTCAGATGGTCGGTGACGGCCTGATAAACAGGTTGCGGCGGCAAAGACGCACCGGCATTGTTAAAATGCAAAACTGCCTCACAACCCGGCGTTTCTGCTCGAATTCGTTTTAAATCGATTGGGGATATCATATCACCTGAACAATTAGCGGTTAAGCGGCATGAACGCTTTTGGTTTCATTAACATATGGAATTTTAGAATTTTTTGCAACAGACGGGCGTATTGATTCTTGATGGTGCCCCCCCTATATCGCTTCTGAAACAAACGATGAAATCAAATCCGGTCATCTCATTTTCGATTTCAAACCCCTTCATGTTTCTTGACACATCAGGGGGTCTTTGACATATTTATATTTTGCAATATTCAAATAGTAATTTAATGCTGGACAATAACAAGGGTCAATCAAAAACAGGAGCTGCGCAGCGTCGGGCAGCTCGTGGGAGGGAGGTGTATTCATGATACGCAGTTTGCATGCCGGGAGCAGTCAGACCGGAGGATTCAGCTTAAATGTCTTTAGCGATGATGCGCTCGAGGACATTCATCTGGCGACCCTGGAAGTTCTCCAGAAGACCGGTGTCTTCGTCGACGACGATGAAGCCATGGAAGTTTTCGCCGGGGCAGGAGCGATTGTGGACGCCAAAAACAAGATCGTCAAAATTCCCCCTCTGGTGGTAGAAGAAGCCATTCAATCAACACCATCTCAATTCGTTGCTTGCGGCCGTACCCCGAAAAATGATGTTGTGCTGGGAAGAAACCGGGTGACATTTACCAATTTCGGTGAGGGCATCAAGATCAATGACCCCTATACGGGTGAACATCGCGAGACGACCAAAGCCGATGTGGTCAATGGGGCCCGGATTATTGATTATTTGGATAATCTGGATACCTATGAACGGATCATGGTTTCCCATGATGTTCCCCAGGAAACCGTTTCCCTGCATAATGCCGAAGCCTCTTTAACCAATACTTCCAAGCACCATTGGTTAGGCCCTGTCAATGGATACTGTTCCAGGAAAATTGTGGAAATGTTGAGCGCTATTGTCGGCAGCCAGGAGAAACTCAGGGAGCGTCCCTTGCTCACTTTTGTGACGTGCCCGGGAAGCCCGCTCACTTTTTCCAAAGAGCATTGCGAAATTATTATGGAGGGCGCCCGCTCCGGGCTGGCCGTCAATATCGTATCGATGACCATGGCCGGTGGTTCAGCGCCGGTAACGCTGGCAGGAACCCTGGTGGTATTGAATGCAGAGGTCCTCGGCAGCCTTGTCCTCAATCAACTGATCCGTAAAGGCTCACCTTTGATTTACGGGAGCTCCACCTGTCCGATTGATTTATGGCGAACAACAGCAACGGTTGGATCCCCGGAATGCGGTATGATTACCGCCGGAGTGGCCCAGCTGGCCCGCAAATATGCCCTGCCGTGCTTTGCGGCCGGTGGTTAGGGCGATAGCAAAGTGGGTGACGCCCAGGCTGGGCATGAAAAGACACTCACCGGGCTACTCGCTGCGTTGGCAGGGGTCAACGTGGTTTACGGCCTGGGGATGCTTGAAAGCGGCGTCACAATAGATTTTGGACAGCTGGTGATGGATAATGAATTTGCCGGAATGATCAAACATGTTCTAAATGGGATTCCGGTCGATGACGAACATCTGGCGGTGGATGTCATCCATGACGTCGGGCCGCTCAAGGATTTTCTGGCCCAGAAGCACACCCTCAAACATATGAATTCCCAATCCCAGCCCAGTCTGATCGACCGCAGAAGGCGCTCCAAGTGGCAGGAGTTGGGTGGAACCGATATGTATGAAAGAGCGTCTGCCAAAGCCAGGGAAATATTGGAAACACACGAGCCGGATCCGTTACCGGACAGCGTCCTTGAGACAATTCGATCAATCGTTGAGGGTGCCGAAGAAGAGTTAGGTGTCGGCAAGTAAAAGTAGAATTCAGATTCAATCTAGAATCCCTCTGAGGCCCTTGGGAGAATCCCTTTACCTATCTGAGAGGTTTTGTAACGAAAATATTGGGTTGGAGGTTATAAAATGAGTAGAGAAGACCTGATTAAAGCGGCCATTGAAGCTGTTATTAAGGGCGACGAAGAAGCCGCGGTAGGCGTCGCCAACAAGGTCATTGCCGAAGGCCTCAATCCCATTGAGATCATAAGCGAAGGCTTTGCCAAGGGAATGATCACGGTGGGTGATTTGTTTGCCAAAGAGGAGTACGCCTTGCCACAGGTGCTCCTGTCCGCAGCTGCCATGCAAGATGCTATGGATGTGCTGGATCCGCATATACCCCGGGAAGATGTGAAAGAAAAGATGGGCGTTGTGGTGATCGGGACGGTTCAGGGAGACATTCACGAAATCGGCAAGCGCATCGTTGGGACGATGTTGGAGGTCTATGGCTTTGAAGTGCATGATCTGGGTGCCGATGTGCCCATCGAAAAATTTATTGAAAAAGCCAAAGAGCTCAAAGCGGATATCGTGGCCACCTCGGCCCTGATGACCACGACCATGATGAGCCAGAAGAAGCTTGAGGTGGCGCTCAAAGAGGCCGGCATTAGAGATGACGTCAAAACAATGGTGGGTGGGGCCGCTGTGACCAAGGAATGGGCGGATTCAATCGGGGCGGATGGATATGGCCAGGATGTCACTGAAGCGGTAGACGCGGCCAAGGAACTGGTCAAACCCTCCAAGTAGGTTCAATGACAAATTGGACAGCCTAGCAGCGCTGCGAATGCCTTAGAACAAGGGGCTCTGGCTGTCAGCAATTTTATGACTTCAAAAAGAGCAAGCTGGCGGATGCGTTTATCCGCCAGCTTTTTTTGTGGTTTAGTCGGGATCACAAATGATCCACATACTTTTTCACTTCGGCAATTTGGCTGATTCTCTCCTCCGCCATGCGATCGGCTGCTTGATAGGTCGGCAGTCGGTCGCGGTCGGCAATTTCGAACACCCGCTGCATGTTGTCATAAATGCGGGCCACTTTGGCTTTGCCGCGCTCATGGCTGACCCCACCGACTCCGAGGCGATCCGTATCATAGATGGTGCCACCGGCATTGGTGATGTAATCCGGGGCATAGACAAACCCCGCTTCCTCCAACCGGTCACCGTGGCGCTCTTCGGCCAGCTGATTGTTGGCGGAGCCGCAGATGATTTTGCATTTCAGGCGGCTGAGAGTATCGTCATTGATGACTTTGCCCAGCGCACAGGGGCAAAAAATGTCACAGTCCACATCATAAATGGCTTCGGATTCCACGGCGTCGGCACCAAAACGCGCTGTCATGGCGTCCACTTTGGCGGGATCGATGTCTGTTACAATCAGGCCGGCGCCGAGCTCGTGGAGCTGCTCGACCATATTATGACCGACCGCCCCCAGTCCCTGCACCGCAACCTGTTTTCCTTCCAGGCTGTCCGAGCCGTAAACCTTCTTGCAGCAGGCCTGCATGGCACGGATGGTGCCATAGGCCGTCATGGGGGCGATGTCACCGGCCCCGCCTAAATAGGTCGGCAGGGTGACGACATGCTCTGTTTCCATGCGAATGTATTCCATATCCTGCAGGGTCGTACCCACGTCTTCGCCGGTGATGTATTTGCCGCCCAGACGATTGATGAATTTCCCCAGCGCCCGGAAGACCGGCTCACGGTCCGTCCGTTTCGGATCGCCAATAATCACCGCCTTGCCCCCGCCCAGATTAACCCCGGCAGCGGCGTATTTGTATGTCATCCCGCGTGCCAGCCGCAGGGCGTCTTCGACGGCATCCATCTCGCTGGCATAATCCTGCCACATGCGGCAGCCGCCGGTGGCGGGACCGAGCGTTGTGTCGTGGATGGCGATGATGGCCTTGAAATCAAGCGCCTTGTCCTGACAGAAAAACAGGTTTTCGAAGTCGTATATTTGCATGTATTCAAAGATGGATTCCATCGTTCCCAAATCTCCCCCAATGTTGATGTGATTAATCCGAAAAGCGCCCTGAGCGGTTTCACCTGATTGAATATCGATTGCCCGCACATTTCGAAAACACGTCTAATCGGTTTTATCCAGGTTTTCTTCCGCATACATACGTTTGACTTCGGCCCGGTCGCCGATGATGGCTTTGACCACCAGGGCATTGTTAGGCGGGCAGCCTTTGACATGTCGATCGGTCTGGTTGTCTTTCATACACAGCCCGATGGTCACGATATCATCGGGCGCAACATCAGCGGGAAGGGGCGCTTTGCCCGTGACCACCGTAACACCCGGCAGGTACATGAGCTGATCGGCATTGCGCATATCGATCAGGGCACTCATCACCGTATTGCGACAGCCAGTGCAGGCGGCTTCTCCGTGAATCAATTCAAATCCCTCTACTTCGACCGGATCATCTTCGATCGCTCTTAAAAAACGACGCTTGACACCTTCCAGCGGTTCGCCGATGACATCGATCGATGCGGCATCCATCACACCCAAACCACGCGCCGCAGCATTTTGGGTCAGCAAGGTTTCCTCCGGATCGTATCCGATCAGCCGGGCACAGACCGCATCTACGGCGACCACATCTTTGCCGGCCAGAACGAGATTCATTTCCACCGGTTTTCCAAAGACCGGTCCCACGCCTTCCTGACAGACGATCGCATCGACTACTGCAAGCCGTGGTTTTACGGCGGCCAGCAAATCAATGACGCCATCAAAAAGGCCTTCCTGGTGCATAGCCTTTTTGGCTTTATCGCTCAGCAATCCCTTGAGTTTTTTGATCGCACAGGTCATTTCGGTTTGATCGTGAGTTTTTAATTTGGGCACACTGATGATGACATCTGCCTTTTTAACCAGCTCCCAGCATTCAACCTGATCAAAAATCTTGCCGTTTTCCACCGGCATATCCACCGTTGCTTTGGTGGCCTTCAGGTTGACGACTTCGTAGCCCAATTCTTGAAGGGCACGATACCCTGAGCTCTGAATGACTTTCTCAGTATCGACACCGACTGCGGAGGATTCGGCGATTACCGGTCGCGCGCCGGCAGCCTTCACGATATCCGCTATCGCCCGCGCAACTTCAGGCAAGGTAATACAGCCGGCTTCTCGTTCGACCGGCGGCGCCACCCAGCTGGGATTAATCAAAACCAGGTTTCCAGGCT
>Ga0224502_10000639_pt1 | contig 11855 bp, 12 predicted proteins | sample SF_Oct11_sed_USG_5_FD_169104 | JGI IMG/M metagenome (GOLD analysis project Ga0224502, IMG submission 169104) | Sediment microbial communities from San Francisco Bay, California, United States - SF_Oct11_sed_USGS_13 | ecosystem: Environmental > Aquatic > Marine > Sediment | place: USA... | reverse complement strand
GGCCAACGACCATGGCGGACGCGACAACGTGTCGGTAATGCTGGCGCAGGTGCTCGAGCCGTTTGCGGCGAGGAAGCCGCTGCTCGCCAGGATAGCGAGCTTGTTCCGCTAACTTTGGGGTTGCAGGGATAGTCTGGAGTTTGCCGTCAACGACAAGCGATAAGGTCACTTGCGTGGCCGGCTTGTCGTAGTGTGCCTCACTCCCTGCCTTTTTGGGTCTACTGAGAACGACGAGAAATCATGGCACGTCTAATTCTTAGCCTGGACAACCAGGTTCTGGCTGAATACAACATGACCAAGGAACGCTACACGATCGGCCGTCTCCCGGACAACGACGTGCGTATCGACAATCCGGCCGTCAGCGGACACCATTCCCTGATCATCAACATTCTCAACGACTCGTTCCTCGAAGACCTGAACAGCACCAACGGCACTTACGTAAACGGCAAGCTGATCAAGAAGCACGCGCTGCAGCATGGCGACGTCATCACCATCGGCCATCACCAGCTGCGCTTCACGGACCAGGAAGTGCAGGAGGCCGAACAGGACGAATTCGAAAAGACCATGGTCATTCCGAGCGGGCAGCAGAACATCGAGCAGCTCGCCAAAGCCGAGCGGGCGGCAGAAGCTGCCGCTGCAGCGGCAGCGCCGTCGGATGCGGCGGCTGCCGGAGTCCGCCTCGACCCTGAAGAGGCCGCTGCGCTCACGGGGGAACCGCCACCGCGAAGGTATGCAGAGACGGTCGCGCCTGCGGAGCCCCCGGCGCCCGCATCGCACACCGCCACTGCGGTCGGTATCGATCCAACGAACGTGCCGAACGCTATGCCGCTAGCCAAGCTGCAGGTACTGAGCGGGGCATTCGCCGGACGCGAGCTCGAATTGACCAAGGCGCTTACGACGCTCGGCCGGCCCGGTGTCCAGGTCGCGGCAATTACGCGCCGCGCGGAGGGTTACTACATCGTGCACGTGGAATCCGGCAAAGAGGGCGACTATCCGCTCGTGAACGGCGAGCCCATCGGCGCGCAGGCACGGAAGCTGTCCGACAACGACGTCGTGCAGCTTGCAGGCGTGAAGATGGGATTCTTCGCCAGCTAAGGGATAATCTCGCTGTCCTCGCGGTTCATCACGCCGCACACCAGCTCGTACGGAATGGCATCCGCCCAGGGTGCAACCTCTTCGACGGGAAGATCGTCTCCCCAAAGCGTCGCGATGTCGCCTACCCGGTCAGACGCGCCCTGCCCCAGGTCGACAGCGATCATGTCCATCGACACGTTGCCGATGAGCGGCACGCGCCGCCCGTTCACGAGCACGGGCGTGCCGGAGCGGAAATGGCGCGTGTAGCCGTCACCGTACCCGGCGGCAATAATCCCCAGCGTAGTGTCCTGCTCACTGGTATACGCACCCTTGTAGCCGACCCGGGCGCCGCCGCGAAGCGGCTTGACGGCTATCAGGCGCGCTTCGAACTGCATCACGGGTTTCAGGCCCAGGTCCCTGCCGGTCTTTTCCGGAAACGGTGAAATGCCGTAGAGCGCGATGCCCGGCCTGAGCCAGAAGTCACCCCGGAACCCCAGGCGGGCGCGGGCGTCGATGACCCGGGGCCAGCCCAGGCAGGCAGGAGAATTCGCGATGCTGACCGCGCCGGGGAAGTTCCGGGTCACGGGCGCAAAAGCCGCGAGCTGTGCCTCGGTCACGGTGTTGTCGAGTTCGTCCGCGCTGGCGAAATGCGTCATCAGTCGCAACTCGCGTACCGCCCTCGCCGCTTCGACGCGAGCAATCAGCTGCGGCGCCGCGTCGGGAGAGAATCCGAGCCGGTTCATGCCCGTATCGAATTTCAGCCAGACAACGCCGCCGGTGCCCGCGGCCCGCTCCAGCATTTCGACCTGGCCGATGTCGTGAACGACCAGCTCGAAGTTCTCCGCGAATGCGTTGCGGAGTTGTTCGTCCGTGGCGACGCCCGCAAGCAGCACGATGGGCTTGTCGATTCCGGAGTCCCGCAACAGCTGCGCCTCCGGCAAACGTGCGACGGCGAATGAATCCGCGTCACCGAGGTGCCGTGCAACGGCTACCATGCCATGCCCGTATGCATTGGCCTTGATCACCGCCATCACGCGCGCATCCGGCGCCGCGCTGCGAAGTACATCGAGATTGTGCTCAAGCGCGCCGAGCCGAATCAGGGCTCGAGCTCCGAAGCTCACTGATATGGCTCCTCGGCGTAGGTGTCGGGCACCCAGTTTTCGAATTTCGTATAACGGCCCACAAACGTAAGCGGGAAGTCGCCTATCGGTCCGTTGCGCTGCTTGGCGATCGAGATGTCCGCGATTCCCTTGCGCGGCGTGTCCTGGTTGTAGACCTCTTCGCGGTAGATGAAGATGATCATGTCTGCATCCTGCTCGATCGCTCCGGACTCGCGTAGATCGGACATCACCGGCCGCTTGTCGGTGCGCTGCTCGACGCTGCGATTGAGCTGGGACAGCGCGATGATCGGCAGCTTCAATTCCTTGGCGAGCCCCTTGAGCGATCTCGATATCTCGGAGATCTCGGTCGCGCGATTCTCCTTGTTGCCAGGCACCTGCATGAGCTGCAGGTAGTCCACGACGATCAGCCCTAGCCCGTGCTCGCGCTGCAGGCGCCTGGCACGCGCGCGAATCTCGGTCGGCGAGAGACCGGGCGTGTCGTCAATGTAAAGCGGCGCATCCGACATCAACTGCACGGCCGTATTGATGCGTGACCAGTCCTCGTCGGGGAAGCGCCCGGTGCGAAGGTGAGACTGGTCGACTCGGCCGAGCGACGAAATCATGCGGAACGCAAGCTGCTGTGCCGGCATTTCCATGGAATAGATCGCAGTCGGCACTTTGGACCCTATCGCCGCGTTCTCGGCAATATTGACGGCGAGCGTCGTCTTGCCCATCGAAGGGCGCCCGGCGATGATCACCAGATCACCTTGCTGCAGCCCCGCCGTCAGCTTGTCGAATTCCGTGTAGCCTGTCGAGATGCCCGTTATATCGCCGTCCGACTGGTGTAGTACGTCGATGCGGTCCACGGCGTCCGGCAGTATCTCCTTGAGCGACCGGAAACCGGCCCGGCCGCGGGCCCCGCGTTCCGCTATCTCGAACACGAGGCGCTCGGCCTCGTCAACGAGTTCGGACGCCGAACGGCCGTCGGTTGCAAACGCGCTGCCGGAAATCTGGTTGCCTACGTGAATCAGCGCGCGTTCGATGGCCCGGTCCCGAAGAATCCGCGCATAGGCCCTGGCATTGGCGGCACCCGGTGTTTCGTTGGCGAGCGTCGCGAGGTATTCCAGTCCACCAGCCGCCTCGAGTTCACCCCGCTTGTCGAGGTACTCGGACAGGGTAACGACGTCGCAGGGGCTCCCGGCCTCGACCAGGTTCGAAATGCCTGCGAAAATGAGTTGATGGTCCTTGCGGTAGAGATCGTCTGCCGTGACGACGTCGGCGACCTTGTCCCAGGCCTGCGCATCCAGCATGAGGCCGCCGATCAAAGATTGCTCGGCCTCGATGGAATTGGGCGGCACCTTGATGCGCCGCTCGGCAGCAGCCGCAGCAATGCCCTCTTCCAATGCGCTTACCATCCGACCCTCCGGGTCTGTCGACACCCTCTGATCAAAGGTACCACATCGTCGGACCTGCAGAAGCGCCTAGTCGGCTTCCACGATCCTCACGCTGAACTCGACGTCCACTTCGGGATGCAGGTGTACGCCGACCGCGAATTCGCCGAGTTCCTGGATAGGCCCTTCGGGCATGCGAATCTCGCTGCGCTCGACTTCGACCTGGACCTTCTCGAAGGCGTCCGCGATATCGATCGGCCCGACCGAGCCGAACAGCTTGCCCTCGGGACCTGCATTTGCCGGGATCACGAGTTCCATGCCTTCGATCGCGCCGGCACGGGTCCTGGCTGCCGCCAGCTCTTCGGCCGCCGCTTTCTCGAGTTCCGCACGGCGCGCCTCGATCTCTTTCATGTTTTCCGGCGTAGCCAGTGCGGCTTTGCCCTGCGGCAGCAGGTAGTTGCGACCATAGCCCGGCTTGACCCTTACCAGGTCGCCGATACTGCCCAGATTTTCCACGTTCTCTAACAGAATGACGTTCATTTCTTAAACCTCGTCCTTCAATTCATTGCCTGCCATGCGCCGCCGTCCTGCGTCTTACGTCGAACCAGGCGTCGATATAGCCAAGCACCGCCAGTGCGACGACCACGACTGCGCTCAACGGCAGCATCAACACGTAAACCATCGCGACCGCAAACCCCGGCAGGATCTCCTGGCCGTGCATCCAGTGCACGATGGCCAGCCCCTGCAGCCAGAAAACCGCGAACATCACGAACGCGATATTCTGCAGCCACGCCGCGCCTGTCAGCAGCGCGACGACCGAGCACAGCGCCATTATCAGCGCCAGCACCCGGCCGAAATTCAAGTCACGAAACCGGCCGTAACGGTCCGTTTCGCCGGGCAGCTGCCGAAACAGCTTGTAGCCCAGTACCAGTGTTGCGGCGTAAATCGTCCACAACAGCGTGACGATAAACATCGTCATCTGTGCCGCCAGCATCGCCTGCCCGTCGCTCAGGCTGTCGGCGAGCTCGACGGCACCGAGGTTCCGCCAGATCTCCGCGGCGGTGCCCAGTTCGGCTTCCCAGAAAGCCACCGGGTCGCCTACGATACCGAAGAACACCAGCATGCCCAGCACCGCCACGAGCGCCGAAATCTGCAGCGTCAGCGTCAGCGAACTCGTCACGGCCAACAGCGTGGCCAGGCCCATTGCCGGCAGCCAGTAGATCACAGCGACGGCGACGACTACCGACGGCGGCGTGCCGACGACCATGCCGATTACCGCGAGCAACAGTCCCGCCGCGACAGCTTTCAGGGCCGCGCTGCGCGTTCCGTCGTGCAGTACCAGCAGCACGATCAGTGCGGCGCTGAGGAAACCCAGGTAGGGCGACGACGTGGCCGCCAGCACCAGGATCCCGTTCAATGGCCGGGCTACCAGCCAGCTGGCTACCGCCCGCATCGGCCCGCTCTCCGGCGTCTTAGTGCCGGTCGGTATAGGGCAGTAACGCCAGGTAACGTGCGCGCTTGACCGCGGACGCGAGCTGGCGCTGGTAATTCGCCTTCGTACCCGTGATGCGGCTCGGCACGATCTTGCCGGTTTCCGTAACGTAAGCCTTGAGCAGGTTGAGATCCTTGTAGTCGATCTCCTCGATGCCCTCGGCCGTAAAGCGACAATACTTGCGCCTGCGTGAATAACGACTCATCTCAGTACTCCTCAGGCGCTCTTCTGCGCGGCTTCTTCATCCCCCGCAGCTTTCTCGTCTGCGGCGGCGGCATCGGCTGCAGCCGTGCCCTCGTCAATCGATTTCTCGCTTACCTCGGCAGCGGGCTTGTCCGACTCGTCCTTCTCGCCGGCCTTTTCTTCCGGAACTGCCTTTTCTTCCGGCACTGCCTTTTCTTCCGGCACTGCCTTGGCTTCGGTATCGTCATCCGCCTTCGCCTCGGCCTGGTCGTCCGCCCTCGCCTCGGCCTGGTCGTCCGCCTTCGCCTCGGCCTCTTCGTCCGCCTTCGCCTCGGCCTCTTCGCCCGCCTTAGACTTGTCAGCCGCTTCTTCTTCCTCGGCCTCATTGCGCATCGCCGCTTCGGCCGCCGCCTTCGCGTCACGCCGCTGCTGCGCTTCCTTCTCCTTGGCCTTCTCCTCGGCTACTGCGACAGCCATCGGCGATGCTTCGGTAATGGCCTTCTTGCGGCTCAACACCAGGTGCCGCAGCACCGCATCGTTGAAGCGAAAAGCGCCCTTGATCTCCTCGATCACGTCGTTGTCGCATTCGACGTTGAGGAGCACGTAGTGCGCCTTGTGGATCTTGTTGATGGGATGGGCCAGCTGGCGGCGACCCCAGTCTTCGGTGCGATGGACCGCACCGCCGGAACCGGTAACCATGCCCTGGTAGCGTTCCACCATGGCAGGTACCTGCTCGCTCTGGTCCGGATGGACCAGGAACACGATTTCGTAATGTCTCATTGTCTTCCCTTCTGGATGAAATCCGCCCGATCGCTCCGGCGGATTACAGCCACCCGGCTTACCGGTGTGGCAAGAGATAAACCCGCGCCCAGTGCAGCGGGACGCGAATCCTACCCAAGGCGCCCTGCTGACGCAAGCAGTTTCCCCTTGATTCAGGCGCTTAGCGCCGCTGGCGCAGCGTTTCGTACAGGCAGATCCCGGTAGCGACCGACACGTTCAGGCTGGAAACCTGTCCTTCCATGGGCAGACTGACGAGCTCGTCGCAGCGCGCCGCAACGCCCTTGCCGAGCCCCTTTTCTTCCCCTCCCATGACGAGCGCCAAGTGCCCCTCCAATGCGACGTCGTACAGGCTCTTCGCCGCCCGGTCACTGGTGCCTACCCGTCTGATGCCGTAATCGACCAGCCAGTCCAGCACCCGACCTATGTTGGCGACCGTGGCGAACGGCAGTGTCTCGGCCGCGCCCGCCGCCACTTTGCTGACCGCCGGCCCAAGTCCGGCGGCCCCGTGGCGCGGCACGATGACCGCATCGACACCTGCCGCTTCGGCAGTGCGCAGACAGGCACCCAGGTTGTGCGGGTCCTGGATAGCGTCTAGCACCAACAGAAGCAGCGGCCTGCCGCCGCTGGCGAGCCGCGACTCCACCAGCGTACGCAGGCCCGCCTCGTCGAGCCGCGTGCTGCGGCGCAGCTCCGCGACCACGCCCTGGTGCCGTGCCTCGCCGCTCATCTGCCGGAGCCGGGCGCGGTTCGCTTCCTGGACGTCGATGCCCTTTTCTGTCGCCCTGGAGACGAGCGCCGCCACCCGCGGATTCGCGCTGCGGTATTCCACGCAGATTCGCCGCACCTGGCTGCTGTCGCCGGCTAACAGCTGCTCGACGGCGCGGAGCCCGGTCACGTAGCTCGACCTGCTCACCGCCGCCGTCCGCGCCGCCGTGCCTCGGACGATTCTTCGACCGGCCTGAAATCGATTCGCCGGGTGTCCATGTCGACGCGCTGCACCTGGACCTGCATGGCATCGCCCAGGCTGTAGCGCCTGCCGCTGCGCTCGCCGACGAGTTGCTGGCGACTCGCGTCGAACTTGTAGTAATCGTTTTGCAGGCTCGTCACGTGCACCAGGCCGTCGATCTGCAGTTCCGGGATCTGCACGAACAGTCCGAAATTGGTCACGCCGGTGATGACGCCGGGGTAGTCCTCGCCCACGCGATCGAGCATGTACTGGCACTTGAGCCAGGCCTCGACTTCGCGGGTTGCGTCCTCGGCACGCCGCTCGTGCGCGGAAGTGATCGTACCAAGACGCTCCATCCCGCCCTTGTCGTAAGGGAATGCGCCCGGCTTCCCGCCGCGTATCACGTGGCGTATCGCGCGGTGCACCAGCAGGTCCGGGTAGCGCCGGATCGGCGACGTGAAATGGGCGTAGGCGTCGAGCGCCAGGCCGAAATGACCGATGTTGTTGGGCGTGTACTCGGCATGGGTCAGCGACCGCAGCATGGCCATCGATATGGCGGCGCTGTCCGGGCGTCCGGCGACCTGCTCGAGCAGCTTGTTGAACTGCTTTGGCTCCACGTGCTCGGAATGCGGCACTTTCAGGCCCAGGGAGACAAGGTACTGGCGCAGTTCGTCGAAACGCTCCGGGTCCGGGCGCGCATGCACGCGATACAGCGACGCGATCCGGTGCCGCCGCAGGAACTTCGCCGCCTGTACGTTGGCCGCAATCATGCATTCCTCGATCAGGCGGTGCGCATCGTTGCGGGGCGTTGCCACGATCCGGGCTATCTCGCCGTCCTCGTTCAGCTCGAACTTCGTCATCGGCAGATCGAGCTCGATCGCGCCGCGTCGATCGCGGTTCTTCGCGAGGGCCTTGTACAGGCCGAGCAGATCCTCGAGACGCCGGTGCAGGCGGCGCGGCACTGCTTGCTTCGACCGCCCGGTGAGAAAGTCGTCGACCTGGCCGTAGGTCAGCCGCGCCTTCGAGCGCATGACGCCTTCCACGAAGGTCGACCGGGAGACCTTGCCGGTCTTGCCGACGCGCATGTCGCAGACAAGGCACAGGCGGTCCACTTTCGGGTTCAATGAGCACAGGCCGTTCGACAGCTCCTCGGGGAGCATCGGCACCACGCGGTCCGGGAAATACACCGAGGTTCCGCGAACCGTCGCCTGCTTGTCGAGCGGCGAGTCGATATCGACGTAATGGGCAACGTCGGCGATCGCGACCAGCAAACGCCAGCCCTCGCCGGCAGGCTCGCAATACACGGCATCGTCGAAATCGCGTGCGTCGGCCCCGTCGATCGTCACCAGGTCGACGTCGCGCAGGTCCACGCGGCCTTGCTTTGCGGCTGTCGGCACCGTGGCACCGAATTTCGTGACCTGCTTGCGAACCGCCCGCGGCCATTCGGTCGGGATGCCGTTCGAGTGGATCGCGATGTCCGTGGCGATGCCCTTCTGGTCGGGCGCGCCAATTACCTTGACTATGCGCCCGGTCGCCTGCTCGACCTGCGACGGGTAATCCAGGATCTCGGCAACCACCATCTGGCCGTGTTTGGCGCCACCGGTCTCGCCTTTAGCTATCAGGATGCGGTGCGCGATCTTCGGATTATCGGGTATGAGCAGCCCGATACCCCGCTCGCGGATGAACTGGCCCGCAACTTCCCGGGCCCCGCGTTCGAGCACCTCGACGAGCCGGCCCTCCGGCTTGCCGCGCCTGTCGTAGCCGATCACCCTGAGCACGACGCGGTCACCGTCGAACACTGAGCGCATCTCTCGCGCGGAGAGGTAGACATCGTCGCCGTCACCGTCGTCGCGCACGACGAAGCCGAAACCATCGGGATGGCCGCCGACCGTACCGGTGACCAGGTCCAGCTTCGCGGTGAGACAGTACTCGCGGCGGCGGTTCTCGATGATCTGCCCTGCCCGGTGCATCGCGTCGAGGCGATCTTCGAGCAAGGCTCTCATTCGCTCGCCCTTGAGGCCAAAACCTTCAATTATCTCTTTTACTTTCAGTGGCCTACCGGCCTTTTCAAGAAAGTGTATCAGTTCGTTTCGGCTGGGGATCGGATGCTTGTAGGGTCTTTTTGTCGGCCGGGAACGTTTCTTGGTTTTTCTGGACGGCAAATGCTCGGACTCCGGGACTAGTTTTCAATTGACAGGTTGCGACCGCTTTGAGTACAGTGCGCCACCCTGCCCACCGCGCAATTGTACGCGGTAATGCATGGCCCAGGTGGCGGAATTGGTAGACGCGCTAGCTTCAGGTGCTAGTGGGGGTAACCCCGTGGAGGTTCAAGTCCTCTCCTGGGCACCAGAGATATATTCACTTTGAGTGTTGATGGCCGGATAGGCATATGTTCCGTCCGGCTCTTCTCTGACCAGCACTTCCCCGATGATCTCTCTAATCAGATCACGAGCCGAGTGGACCTCATCAGGCAATGCGTAGTCTTTCAGGTTTTCCAGGTTCGAGACGACCTCCCGCCATTTCTCGTCTGCACCCGTGACAAGTCTGGTGGGCGACTCAGATAAATCGGCTAACCGGTCTCGTTTTACCTCAAGGTCGCGCAGTGAGCGCATCGGAACGACCCAACTCCACCAGCGCGTTAAGATTCGGTGCAAATCAACAGTAGCGAAGCGAATTGACCTTCACTCGTGCGAAAATCGGGGCCATGAGACGGCACTGGCACATTGTCGTAGTCCTGCTCGCGCTCCTCGTCGGTGTGGTTGTTTTCCTCTGGCCCGGCAAGTCGCAGGAACCACGGGTAACCCCGCCCGGTGCAGAGGACGAGGTGCCGCAGGTGCCGGTTAGTTCGCCACGGCTCGAAGACCCGATAGATACTCAACCGGCAGATATCCATCGTGAAGCCACCGAATTGACTCAACGTGCAATTAACGCACGTGCCGTCGGCGACATTGCGACAGCTATCGCATTGTTTGAGCAGGCCATATCAAGCGATCCAGCAGACGTTGTCGCGTTATCGAATTACGGTCGCCTGTTAACGCTGACGTTTTCGCTGGATCGAGCCATCGACGTACTCGGTGCAGCGACGGAGTTGCAGCCAACTGACGCACAGGCGTGGCTGGATCTGGCGACCGCCTATGAGCGTGCGCAGTTATTCAGAGATTCCCGCGAAGCGCAGGCGAAAGCTCAAGCGTTGGTTGGTGCAGATGCGATCACGCGTGATGAACTGGGGCGCTATGTGGTCGAAGGAACCCAACTCGAATAGCAAGGCCTTGCTAATTTCGCTATCTTGCTTGGTGGTCCAATACAATTCCAATGATCAGCGAGGGGGGACATAAATATGATCAGACACACAATTCGCAGCCTTGCGGTAGCAGGCGCGTTGTTACTTGCGGTTTCTGCCCACGCCCAGGTTACCGTCATTTCGGGCGAGACCAAAGACTCGTTTTATCAGTTCGCCGTGCCTGGAGATTGGAACGGCGCGCTCGTCATTTGGAACCATGGATATTCATTCAGCCCGCCAGGGCCAAACCCGGATCTCGGGCCGCTCGTGGACGTGCAGCTGGCCCAAGGCTACGCCGTCGCGGCGTCAAGTTATTCTCAAAGTCAGTGGGCCGTCTTTAATACTCGCCGTGACAATGCCCGCCTGGTCGAAGCCTTTGTCGAGCAAGTTGGTGAACCCAACAGCATCATAATGACCGGCGCGTCGCTGGGCGGCATCGTGACGGCAGACTCATTAGAGCGGGCGGACGAATTCAACGTCGACGGCGCGTTTGCTTTCTGCGGCGCAATGGGAGGGAGCCGAGTGTGGGACGGCGCTCATGACATTCGCCTGACGTACGACGCAGTCTGCAGTGATGTCGCGCCCATACCTGGTGGAGCCACGGGTCTGCCACCGGTGCCTGGCGTGATTGATCCAACTGCGGTAGCGATCGCCACGAACACCTGCATGGGTACGTTGACGCCACCGGCGTTTCGTACGCCGGATCAGAACGAGAGGCTCGCGAAGTTTCTGGCCGTTACAAAGATTCCCGAGAATTTCATCATTACTGACATGGCGTTCGCGACTAACGGTATCGCCAATCTGATTTTCGAGCCGGGCAAGCTTAATGGTGGACAGGGGCTGGGCAATATAGGTGTCGTTTATGACGACCCGGATGTTGATGCGACGATTGAACGCGTTAAGGCTGATCGGAAGGCGGCCAAGAAGTTGAAGCGCAACTTCACGCCGCGTGGCGAACTCGAGAATGAAAACGTCAAGATTGTCTCGCTGCACACCGACAAGGATGGTCTTGTCATTGTCGAGAATCAAAGCGAGTACCAAGGCGTTGTGGACGCGAACAATCTAACCGTCGGCGTTGCGGTCGAGGCTTCGCCCACTCACTGTGGTTTCAGTCCAGCCGAACTGGTTGCTGGTTGGGAATCGCTGCGTGGCTGGCTTGCTGGCGCACCGCAGCCGACAGCTATTTCGCTGCAGGGGACGTGCCAGTTCATCGAGGCAACTCAGGGCGTATTTTTTCCCGGTCCTTGCCGGATCGACCCGACCTTTGTGGTTCCGGACATGGATGATCGGATTGCGCCTCGCGACAACACAAAGAAATAGTACCGCTATAGCTAAATCCGGATGATCGGCGGCCTCCCGCCGGAAGCCGTCGATCAATATGGACTATCCCCGGTATTCTTTCGGGATTCGCTTTCGTTCCTCGTCAATTTCGTCGGCGTCTGTTCCAGAGTCGGCGACCCGAAAGAATCAATAACGGTCATTGCAACTGCCCGCAGGCAGGTGGCTAACTTCGGCCGATTCTGTTGAAAAACTCGTTGCTGAAGCCGCGGTTGTTGTCGCGATTTTGTCGAAGCAAGCTTCCTGATCCGGCGTTGCCGGATTTTTCGTT
>Ga0224502_10000637_pt1 | contig 11893 bp, 11 predicted proteins | sample SF_Oct11_sed_USG_5_FD_169104 | JGI IMG/M metagenome (GOLD analysis project Ga0224502, IMG submission 169104) | Sediment microbial communities from San Francisco Bay, California, United States - SF_Oct11_sed_USGS_13 | ecosystem: Environmental > Aquatic > Marine > Sediment | place: USA... | reverse complement strand
GAGCAATTCCCGCAGTGACGTCTTGTCGAACGACCGCGGTGCAAGGTTCGCCAGGCGGCGCAGGTGCAGGATGCCGATGACATTGTCGACATTGTCTTCGTAGACGGGCAATCGCGTGTGTTCGCTCTTGCTGATGATCTCTTCGATCTCTTCGATCTCGTCATCGAGGTCGATACCGATGATCTCGTTGTGCGGCACCATGACGTCGTCAACGGTAACTTTTTCCAGGTCGAGGATGCTCAGCAGCATCTGCTGGTAGCGGCTGGAAATACGACCGCCGGCCTCGTGCACAACTGTGCGCAACTCCTCCCGGGTGAGGGGCTGCAGTTCGGTATCACCACTGCGCACTCCGAGCAGGAACAGCACGCCGTTCGACGCTACGTTGGTCAGCCAGACAATCGGGTAGGTAATCTTGAGCAGCGGGTAGTAGACCATTGCGGCAGGGTAGGCGAGCCGCTCGGGATGCAGCGCCGCCAGCGTCTTCGGTGCGGCTTCCGAGAAGATCAGTACGACCAGGGTTAACAACAGCGTACCGAGCGCGACGGCTGGCTCACCCCCCATCTCGAGTGCGATGATGGCGACCAGCGAGGCCGCGGAGAAATTCACCAGGTTATTGCCGAGCAGGATGAGCCCGATCAGCCGGTCCGGACGCTGCAGCAGTGTATCCGCAAGCCGGGCGCCACGATGCCCTTGGCGAGCCTTGTGGCGGAGCTGGTAGCGATTGAGGCTCACGAGAGCCGTTTCCGAGCCGGAAAAGAAGGCGGAAAGCATTAGTAATGCGATCAATAGCCCAAAAAGGGCAGATAGTGGAACGTCTTCGCCCAAAGGACGAGTACCTCGGTGTAGTCGCGATTAACTGAGTTCAGCAGCCGCCCGCCTGCCTGTCAAGGAACCACGGCACCGCTGCCGCTAGCCCCAGCTCCGGTGCAGGATGACTTCGAGAATATAGCGGGTGCCGAAGTACGCGAGGAACAGCATCACGAAGCCGCCGAGATAGAGATAAATCGCCCGCCTGCCGCGCCAGCCCGCAAAATGACGCCCCGCCAGTAGGATGCCGAAAATCAGCAGCGCGATCAGCGATAACACGGTCTTGTGAACGAGGTGCTGGGCGAACAGGTTCTCGACGAAGGTGATTCCCAGCGCCATGGACATGGCGAGCACCGCGACGCCGGCAGACGCGACTCCGTAGAGAACCCGTTCCGTCTTCTCGAGCGGGGCAAAAAGCTGGTTGACGGTCGACAATTTGGCGGCGCGCAGCCTGTGGTCCTGGACCAGCGCGTAGATCGCCACGATGGCTCCCACGGCCAGGAGGCCGTAGGCAAACATGGCGGTAAATACGTGGGTTTGCAGCTGCCATGTCAGGCCGCTGCCGGTGACCTCGGTGACTCCGGTCTGTGTGGCGAGCGCGGTCGGGGCGGCAAGCACGATGAGGCCGGCCGCAACCCCCCGCAGATCCGGATCGAATGCTGCGAGCGTGCCGATGATGGCGAGCTGCAGGCCGATCAGCGAAACCGAGGACACCAGCGAAACATGGATAGTGCCCCCACTGGTCAGGGAGCCGAACAGTCCCGACCCGTGAATCACGATTGCGGCGACGGCGGCAACGAAAGCTCCGGCCAGCATCGCGCCGGCGAACCCGGAGTCATGACGAAGCCGGCTGCCCACGAAGCCCGCGGCAGCAATCAGGTACAGAAATGGAAGTGTGATTTGAAACACAGAAACCCGCGGGTCGATAACCTACCGTTTCTTCGGATGCATCATCCCACATGGTGGCGGGCAATAGAACCCTCGACATTATGCGAATACGAATACTTGGCTGCAGCGGCGGCATCGGCGCCGGGGCACGGACCTCGGCTATGCTCGTGGACGACGATGTCCTGATCGATGCCGGGACCGGCATCGGCGATCTCGCTCTTACCGAACTACAGCCTATAAGGCATGTCTTCCTGACCCACGCGCACCTCGATCATATCGCGGGTCTGCCGTTGCTGGTGGACACGGTTTTCGACGAGGATTTCGATATCCCCGTTACCGTGTATGCGCGCGACGAGACCTTGCTCGCGATCAAGGAGCACCTGTTCAACGACGTCATCTGGCCGGATTTCGGCAGGCTGCCTTCGCCGGAGGCCCCGATGCTCCGCTACCATGCTTGCTGTCCCGGCGACACGATCACGATAGGCCATCGCAACTTCTATGCCGTGGATGTGATGCACAGCGTGCCTTCCCTGGGCTACACGGTGCAGAATTCGGGCGGCGCCTTCGCAGTTAGCGGAGATACCAAGACGAACGAGACGCTTTGGCCGGTACTGAACGCTCGCAACGATCTCAAGGTGCTGGTCATCGAGGTATCTTTCCCGGACGAGATGGAGCAGCTGGCCGCCGACGCAGGCCACTACTGTCCGCGGACGCTGACGCGCGATCTGCAGCGGCTGAAACACGATCCGGAGATCTGGCTTACCGGCATGAAGCCGGGTGAGGAGGCGCGCATTCTCGAACAGGTCGCCGCCGCCGCCCCCGACAAGAACATCCAGATGCTATCGCGTGGTACTGTCCTGACGATCTAGCGATCGTTCCCGAAGTTTCTGCTCCGCCGGGTGCCGCGGTGCTTTCTCTCGTCATGGCTCGCTTCGCTGCGCTGTACTTCCTCGATAAAGCACCCCGTCCACCCGGCTCGCGGGCCAATTGCCGCCACCAATCCGAGTTTTGGTAGACTGCGCGCCATGTTTGAGAATCTCACGGGAAGACTTTCCGAGGCCGCGCGCAGTCTCAGCGGCAAGGGACGCCTCACGGAATCCAATATCAAGGACACCCTGCGGCAGGTCCGGCTCGCGCTGCTGGAAGCCGACGTCGCGCTGCCCGTCGTCAAGACATTCATGGACCGCATTCGCGAGCGGGCCGTGGGCGAGGAAGTCGCGAAGAGCCTGACGCCGGGGCAGGCGCTCGTGAAAATCATCCATAATGAACTCGTCGCAATTCTGGGCGGCGATCATGCACCGCTCAATTTGAAGGCGCAGCCTCCGGCGGTCGTCATGCTGGCCGGCCTGCAGGGCGCCGGCAAGACGACCTCCGCGGCGAAACTCGCGAAACGCATCATCGAGAAGGAAAAGAAGCGCGTCATGCTGGTTAGCGTCGACGTGCACCGGCCGGCCGCGATCCTGCAGCTGAAGACACTGGCCAGCGAGGTCGGTGCGCTCCATTGCGACAGCGATCCCGGGGAGGCGCCGGTCGCCATCGTGGAGCGGGCGCTGAACGAGGCGCGGCGATCGCACGCCGACGTGCTGATCGTCGACACGGCCGGCAGGCTGCACATCGACAGCGGAATGATGCAGGAGGCCGCCGCGGTGCATGCGGCTGCCCAGCCACACGAAACTCTGTTTGTCGTGGACAGCATGGCGGGACAGGATGCGGTCAATGCGGCGACGGCCTTCAGCGAGGCATTGCCGCTGACAGGCGTGGTCCTGACCAAGGCCGACGGTGACGCCAAGGGCGGCGTCGCGCTCTCGGTCCGGGAAATCACCGGGCAGCCGATACGCTTCCTCGGTATCGGCGAGAAAGTGGACGGCCTGGAGGCGTTTCACCCCGAAAGGATGGCTTCGCGGATCCTCGGCATGGGGGACGTGCTGTCGCTCGTGGAGGAAATCGAAGACAAGGTCAACAGGGAGAAGACCGAGAAACTCGCGAAAAAGCTCAAGAAGGGACGCGGATTCGATCTCTCCGATCTCCGCGATCAATTCGAGCAGATGATGAGCATGGGCGGGCTCGGCGCGATGCTGGACAAGTTGCCGATGCCCGGGAACATCAATGCTGCCGCGCTGAAGGACGGCGCGGGTGAGCAGCAGATGCGGCGCCAGATCGCCATCATCAACTCGATGACGCCCGCCGAGCGACGTTTCCCGAAGACCATCAACGGCTCGCGCAAGAAGCGCATTGCCAGCGGCTGCGGGCTGCAGGTACAGGACGTGAACCGGCTGCTGAAGCAGTTCACCCAGATGGAAAAAATGATGAAGAAGATGTCGCGCGGCGGCATGAAGAAGATGATGCGGGGCATGCCGCGCGGCGGCCTGCCGCCGGGCTTCGGCTGATCCCCTCCCAAGTCGCCGAAAACGCTTCACATTTAGACTGAAACCAGTACAATGCGCGCTTTACTCGGGTCAGCCCGGGCTCAGGCGTGTCCGCCTCCTTAGGTTATTTAACGGGAAAGCAATGGTCAGTATTCGTCTTTCGCGCGCTGGCGCGAAAAAGCGTCCTTTTTATCACGTGGTAGTTACCGACAGCCGCAATCGTCGGGATGGCCGCTATATCGAGCGTGTCGGCTTCTTCAACCCGGTCGGCCGCGATCACGAGGAGAACCTGCGCATCGACCTCGAGCGCGTGGACTTCTGGATCGGGCAGGGCGCCAAGCCGTCCGATCGGGTTGCGTCGCTGCTGAAGGCGCACCGCAAGGCTGCTGCCAGCGCCTGAACCCCGTTGCCGGGCCGCTAGACGGGCCGGCACTTACAGTGTGACGGACGCCCTGACACAGCCAGTGATACTGGGCCGCGTCGTCGGCCTTTTCGGTGTCAGGGGGTGGATAAAGGTGTACTCGTACACCGAGCCGCGCGAAGCGGTGCTGAATTACAAGGAATGGTTGCTGCGCCGGGACGGAACCTGGCAACGGGTGGAGCTTGCGGAAGGCAAGCGTCACGGCAAGGCGGTCATCGTGCGGCTTGCAGGCATAGTCGACCGGGATGCCGCCGCAGAATTGCTCGGTAGCGACATCGGCATTCACCGCGATGCGCTGCCGGACCCCGGGGAGGGCCATTATTACTGGGCCGATCTCGAAGGGTTGACCGTCGTGCACAAGGACGGCACGGAACTCGGCAAGGTGGCCGGCCTCTTGGCGACTGGCGCCAACGACGTGCTGGTAGTCGACGGTGCGGCCGAACGCTTGATTCCGTTCGTGCCGGGTACGGTGGTACTGGACGTGGATCTCGCCGCGGGCGTCATCCGCGTCGACTGGGAGTGGGACTGACTGCATGCGGATCGGCGTTGTCAGCATATTCCCGGAGATGGTCCGCACGGTGGCGGAGCATGGCGTCGTCGGACGCGCGTTGGAGCGGCAGCTGGCGGCTCTGCGGATCGAGGATCCGCGAGGCTATGCGACGGACGTGCACCGCAGCGTGGACGACCGTCCGTACGGCGGAGGCCCGGGCATGGTGCTGAAGTACCAGCCGGCCGCCGAGGCGATACGTGCGGCGCGTGCGGCGCTGCCCGACGGCTGCCCGGTGATCTACCTGTCACCGTCCGGCCGGGTGTTCGACCAGGCTGCGGCGGCAAGACTGGCAGCCTTGCCGGGCATGATCCTGCTCGCCGGGCGCTACGAGGGCGTCGACGAGCGGCTGATCGAGGAAGAGGTGGACGAAGAGCTGTCGCTCGGCGATTTCGTGTTGTCGGGCGGCGAGATAGCCGCGATGGCGGTCATCGACGCGGTCGTCAGGCTGTTGCCGGGCGTCCTTGGCGACGAGGATTCGGCGGCGCAGGATTCTTTTGTAGAGGGATTGCTGGACTATCCCCACTACACTCGGCCCGAGGAAATCGAGGGCCGCAGGGTGCCGGCAGTGTTGCTGTCCGGCGATCACGCGCGAATTGCGCGATGGCGTTACAAGCAGGCGCTGGGCCGCAGTTTTTTGCGGCGGCCGGACCTGGTGGAAAAGCTGCAACTGGGCCGCGAGCAACAAGAACTGCTCGACGAGTTCCTGAAAGAACAGGGTAGAGTGACATGAGCAAGATAATCGAAGCGATCGAACAGGAACAGATGAACAGGGAATTTCCCGAGTTTTCTCCGGGCGATACCGTCGTCGTGCAGGTCAGGGTCCGGGAAGGTACCCGCGAGCGGCTGCAGGCGTTCGAAGGCATCGTCATCGCCAAGCGCAACCGGGGCCTCAATTCCTCGTTCACCGTACGCAAGATCTCGCATGGCGAGGGCGTCGAGCGCGTGTTCCAGACCTACAGCCCGACCGTGGAGTCCATTACGGTCAAGCGCCGTGGTGACGTCCGGCGCGCCAAGCTGTATTACCTGCGCGGACGCACGGGCAAGGCGGCGCGAATCAAGGAAAAAATCTAGATTATGCCGCGCCGCGGGCGGCGGCGCGGTTACAAATCTGTGGCCGAATCCACATAATTGGTAGCTGCAGGTCGGTTAGCCTGAACCTATTCGCTTGGGCCGGGTCTTTCGTGGCATGAGATCGATTTTTGGAAGAACTCGGGGCAGCGCTCTGCTGCTCGCATCCGCCAGCCTGTTGCTCGGCGGGTGCGCGTCGATGATGTCCTCTGCCGCGAGTGGCCTCGCCGACAACCTGTCGAGTGCCATTCTCAACCAGGACGATCCGGAACTCGTCAGGGCAGGAGCGCCATCCTACATGCTGTTGCTGGATAGCTTCCTGGAGGGCGACCCCGACAATCCGGAGTTGTTGTCCGCGGCGGCGAAGCTCTATGCCTCCTACGGGGCCGTGTTTGCGGATGACCCGGCACGGGCATCCAGGCTCACGGCGAAAGCCCGCAACTACGCACAGGATGCGATGTGCGAAACGTATACGCCGGCGTGCGCCTGGCCGGACAGCAACTATGACGAGTTCGTGGAATCCCTCGATGGTGTAACCGAGAGGCAGTCCGACTACCTTTACACGTACGGCTTCGCGACGCTTGCGTACCTGCGCGCGCACAACGACGACTGGAATTCCCTCGCGGAATTGCCGCAGGTCGAGGTGCTGTTCGACCGCTATCTCGAGATCGCAGGCGATAACGCCGATGCCGCGGTGCACACCTACATGGGGGTGCTGCTCACCTTGCGGCCCCCGTCGCTGGGCGGGAAGCCGGACGAGGCGCGCGAGCATTTCGAGAAGGCGATCGCGATGTCGGAAGGCAAGGATCTGAGCGCAAAAGTGGAATACGCGAAGGGTTATGCAAGGCTTCTCTACGAGCGTGAGCTTCACGATCAGCTGCTCGTTGAAGTCATCGAGGCGAGCCCTTACGCGGACGGACTCACGCTAAGTAACGTCATGGCCAAAGAAGAAGCCGAACGGCTCATGGCCGAGGCGGACGACTATTTCTGATCGGAACCTGGACGGGTAAACGACTGATGAACAAATTCCTGATTGCTTTGCTGGCCCTCGCTATCGGCAGTGCCGCCAGCGCCGCTACGTTGAAGATTGCCACGATTACGCCGGAAGGCTCACAGTGGATGAAAGACATGCGCGAGAGCGCCCAAGAGATCAAGGAGCGCACCGACGGTCGCGTGCAGATCAAATATTATGGCGGCGGCGTCATGGGTAACGACAGCAAGGTGCTCGGCAAGATCCGGATCGGCGCGTTGCAGGGGGGCGCCTTCACGCCTGCAGCGCTTGCCGATATCTACCCCGATCTCAATGTCTACGGCATGCCGCTGGTGTTCGATTCGGAAGAAGAGGCGGCCTATGTCCGGGAGCGGCTGGACCGCAAGCTGCAGGAAGGACTCGAGACTGCGGGTTTCGTCAACTTCGGCTTCGCGGCCGGCGGATTCGCGATCGTCATGTCCAACACGCCCGTAAAGGGCTTCGACGATCTCAAGGGCAAGCGTGTGTGGGTGCCCGAGGGCGACAGCATCAGCTATGCGTCGATGGAAGCAATGTCGCTGGCGCCGGTCACGCTGCCGCTTACCGACGTCCTGACGGGACTGCAGACGGGCCTGATCGACATTGTTGCGATGTCGCCGATAGGTGCGCTCGTGCTGCAATGGCACACGAAGATCAAGTACATCACCGAGATCCCGCTCGTCTACACGGTCGGATTCATGGCGATAGACAAGCGAGCGTTCGGCAAGTTGAGCGAGGCAGACCAGCAGGTCGTCCGCGACGTAATGCAAAAGACCTACGAGGGGTTCGACCGCGCCAACCTCGAAGACAATCGTGAAGCGCGGGATGCGCTGCTCAATGCCGGGATCGAGAGTGTTTCGTTCGATGCCGAGGAAGTGGCCAGGTTGCGCGAAAAACTGCTCGAGTCCAACAAGCGTCTCGGTGCGCAAGGCGCATTCAACATGGCGCTGTACGAGGAGATGTTGGGTTACGTCGAGGAATACCGGGGAGCTGGCAGCGTCGCGACGGCCGAGTCGCAGTGACTCACGGCATCCAGTCCTTGCTGGCACGGCTGGAGCGATTCGGGAGGCTGGCGGAGAATGCGACGCTGGTCGTTTTGCTGGCAACGCTGGTGCTGCTGGCCGTGGGCCAGATCATCCTTCGGGAAGTCTTCGAGACAGGGTTCTTTCGGGCCGACGAACTGATAAAGCTGCTCGTGCTCTGGCTGGCCATGGTCGGCTCGATCGCGGCGACGCGCGATAATCGTCATATTCGAATTGATGCCCTGTCGCATTTGCTTCCCGATGGAGCGGTGACCGCGATCCGCCTGTTCGTCGATGTATTCGCGGCGATCGTCTGTGGCGTCATAGCGTGGCAGGCCTGGCGTTACCTGCAACTCGAGATCGAGTTCGAAGATACCGTGCTGATCAACGTGCCCGCATGGCTCGCACACGTCATCGTGCCGGGCGCATTCGCGCTGATGAGCTACAGGTTCGCGGTCGCCGTCGTGAAAGGGATCGTCCAGGAGGCCCGCGGCACAAAGGGGCGGGAGAGCGGATGATCGTCGTCACCGTCATACTCGCCTTGCTGGCGATACTAGGTGCGCCCCTGTTCGCGGTCATCGCGACCAGCGCGATGCTCGGTTTCCACCGCGACGAGACCGATCTCATGAACATCGCGCTCGAGATACTGAGCATCGCCGACCTGCCGTTCCTGGCAGCGATACCGTTGTTCACTTTCGCCGGGTACCTGCTGAGCGAGAGCGAGGCGCCGCAGCGGCTCGTGCGACTGACGGATGCGGTGCTGGGCTGGATGCCGGGAGGGCTGGCCCTGGTATCGCTGGCGGCGTGCGCCTTCTTCACCGCGTTTACCGGTGCATCCGGCGTCACGATCATTGCGCTGGGCGCGATCCTGTACCCGGCCCTGAAACAGGACGGGTACCCGGACAAATTCAACCTTGGCCTCGTTACGTCGGCTGGCAGCCTGGGCCTCCTGTTTGCACCATCACTGCCGCTGATCCTCTACGGCGTGATCGCCGAAGTTTCGATCGACTACCTGTTTCTCGCCGGTATTCTGCCGGGAATACTGATGCTGGTGATGCTGTCGGGGTGGAGCCTGTTCGTAAGCCGAAGCAGTTCAAAGGTGCTGCAAAAGTTTTCGCTCCGGGAATTCGGCCGCGCGGCGCGGGAGACAGCCTGGGAGATTCCCTTGCCGCTCGTCGTGTTGGGCGGCATCTATTCCGGTTTCCTCGCGGTATCCGAGGCGGCCGCCATCACGGCACTCTACGTATTCATCGTCGAAGTCCTGATTCACCGGGAAATACGCTTGTCCGAACTGCCACGAATCATCCGCGAGTCCATGGTTCTCGTTGGTGGCATTCTCGCCATTCTCGGCGTGTCGCTTGCCTCGACGAATTACATGATCAGCGCCGGCGTTCCGCAGGAGTTGCTGGCCTCGGTTTCCGGGTTGGTGTCGAGCCAGACGTCGTTTCTCATATTGTTGCTGGTGTTCCTGCTGGTCCTGGGCGCGCTGATCGACATCTTCTCGGCGATCGTGCTCGTCGTGCCGCTGATCCTGCCGATCGCGGCCGCCTACAATGTCGACCCGGTTCACCTCGGCATTGTCTTCCTGGCTGCTATGCAGCTCGGCTACATGACGCCACCCGTTGGCCTCAACCTATTTATCGCGAGCTATCGATTCGAAAAGCCGATCATGCACGTCTACTCGGCGACCTTTCCATTCCTGGTCATACTGATGTTGTCGGTGCTCGTCATCACCTTCTGGCCGGGTCTGTCGCTGTTGCTGGTGCCCAACTAGGGCCTGTTAACAGGCCCTAGGCATGCTGGCCGGTCGACCGGTCACAGCGTACACTGTGGATTGACGCAGCCGCCGGGTAGCCTGCGTCAGGAGAGCCGAAGTTCATGAAGAAGAGAAGTTTGTTTGGCAGGATAATTTCCGGAATCTGGAGCGGTATCGACGGCTTCCGCAAGTTATTGCACCTGTTGCTGCTGCTCTTCCTGTTCGCCATTTTCATCGGTGCTCTGTCCGGAACGGCGCCTCTTTTGCCGGAGCGAGCGGCGCTGCTTATCCAGCCGGTGGGGGCGATCGTCGAGGAACTCGAGGGCGATCCGTTCGACCGCGCGCTCGCCGAACTGCTCGACGAAGCACAGCCGCAGACCGTATTGCAGGATATCGTCGACGCGCTCGAATACGCGCGCGATGACGATCGCATTGGTGCGGTCCACATCGAATTGAGCACCCTGGGGCCGGCAGGCTTGCCCAAACTGCAGCGTATCGCCCGTGCGATCGAGGACTTCAGGCAATCCGGCAAACGGGTTATCGCCAGCGCCGACTTCATGTCGCAACAGGCCTATTTCATCGCAGCCCATGCCGATGAGGTGTATCTGCATCCCGAGGGCGGCATCCTGTTGCAGGGTTACGGACGTTTCCGGACCTATTTCGCCGACGCAATCGAGAAGCTGAAGCTCGACTGGAACATATTCAAAGTAGGCACCTTCAAGTCGGCGGTCGAGCCCTTCGAACGCATGGACATGTCGGACGCCGATCGCGAAGCGACGCTCAACCTGATCGACCAGCTGTGGGACGCCTACCTCGAGGCTGTCGCCGCGGCGAGGGAGATCGATGCCGCGGACGTCCGGAATTATGCGGAAGGGTTCACCGAGGCGCTGGCCGCGGCGGACGGCGACCTCGCGAAAGCAGCGAAAGGACACCAGCTTGTCGATGAATTGATGACGCGCACGCAGCTGCGCGAGCTGCTCATCGGGTACGTTGGCGCCGACGAGGAGTCGGAGGCCAGCTACAGCGCAATCGGCATGGCGGAGTACCTCGCTCACGAGGACATGCTCAACGGCGACCGGTTTGCCGATCAGAACGTTGGAGTCATCATCGCGTCGGGAGCGATCCAGTCCGGTACGCAACCGCCAGGAGCGGTCGGCGCAGACTCGACGGCGGCATTGCTGCAGCGCGCACGCGACGACGAGTCGATCAAAGCGGTTGTCCTGCGTGTTGACAGCCCCGGCGGCAGCGCTTTCGCGTCCGACGTGATCGCGAACGAAATCGCGGCGCTGCAGAACGCGGGCAAGCCGGTAGTCGCATCGATGAGCAGCGTTGCCGCGTCGGGCGGCTACTGGATTTCGGTAGGCGCGGACCGGGTATTCGCCAGCCCGATGACCATCACGGGGTCGATCGGCATATTCGGCATGTTTCCGACTTATCAGCGGACTGCGGCGCATCTCGGGATCGCGAATGACGGTGTTGGTTCGACGCCGTTTGCCGGCCAGCTACGGCCGGATCGCGCGATGACCGACGAAACGAAACGCCTGTTCCAACTGGTTATCGAGGAAGGCTACGACGACTTCATCGGCCGCGTTGCGACTTATCGCGGGATGGACAAGGACGAAGTTGACGCGGTCGGCCAGGGTCGCGTCTGGACGGGCGCCGACGCGTTGCGCCACGGCCTGGTGGACGAACTGGGCGGGCTCGAAGAGGCCGTCGCCTTCGCGGCAGAGCTGGTCGACATGCCGGATGGCGAGTACGGCCGCAAGCCGATCACGATCGAACTGTCGCCGACGGAGCAGATGATCGTGGACATGCTCGGCACCGCGAAAAGCCTCGGGATGCAGTTCGACTTCCTGCGTTCGGAACCGTCGTCGCTGCAGAAACTTGCCGGTCGGCTCGAGCAGCTCCTCACGCCCCTGACGGAATTCGATGACCCGAAGGGCGTCTACGCGCACTGCCTCTGCGAATTCGAGTGACCGCTGCCGGGGGACTGCTAATATCAGTTA
>Ga0224502_10000636_pt1 | contig 11901 bp, 7 predicted proteins | sample SF_Oct11_sed_USG_5_FD_169104 | JGI IMG/M metagenome (GOLD analysis project Ga0224502, IMG submission 169104) | Sediment microbial communities from San Francisco Bay, California, United States - SF_Oct11_sed_USGS_13 | ecosystem: Environmental > Aquatic > Marine > Sediment | place: USA: California... | reverse complement strand
CAGATGACAACCGAGGTATTTCTCGCCGAGGATCTGGTAAGAACCGCAGGTGGCGCTGATAGATTGAACGGCCGCAGGGTGGAGGTGGTGGTTGAATCGTACCCGGGTGTGTTGGGAGATCAGCTGTTTCCAAAAATTCCCATCGCCCATTCGATTCGGATTCTCTCGGATGGAACTCGATCCAAGGCCGCAAAAGCGGTCAGCGGATCGAAGCCCTGGGTGTCCATCTTGTGCAAGTTCTCTGACGTTTCCGCTGAGCCCAAAGCCTTGTCCTATTTCCAGAACATGTATGCGAGCACCTACCCGGGTCTCGATCACTACTGGCGCGAGGTTTCATACAACATCGCCAACGTAACGGGCAGCACTGCGGTTGCCTGGGTGAACCTGCCGCACCCGGTGAGCCACTATGAGACGGCCGGTGGCGGAGATCTTAATGCCATGGTTTTGGACTGCACCGCAGCGGCAGATCCGTATGTCTATTTCCCAGGCTTTGTCGGAATCAACATGATGTTCAACGACACCTTCGGCCCTTACGCCTGGGGCGGAAGCCGGTATCTTACTCTGGATGGTGTGTGGCAGCGATACAGCGTCACCTGGGAGCCCCCTTGGGGGTACAACAACAGCTGCGTGATGGCGCACGAGATGGGTCACGGATTCGGGCTGCCGCACTCCAACAACGCTGATGGGGACACAAGCCCATACGACAATCCGTGGGACGTCATGAGCAACAGCTGGGGGTATGCACTGAACGACTCAACCTACGGAACTCTCGGCAAGCACACGATCGCGTATCACAAGGACATCCTTGGGTGGATCGGCGCGGGTGAGAAGCTCGATATCAGCTCGTCTGGAATCTATTGGGCGAGTCTGGACCATCTCGCTCTGCAGTCCACGTCGAACTACCGTTTGATCACGATCCAGATTCCCAACACGTCGCGTTTTTACACCCTCGAAGTAAGAGATCTGGAGGGGTATGACGGCAGATTGCCGGGCTTTGCTGTCATCATCCATGAAGTAGATATCACACGAAAAGAAGACGCATGGCTGGTTGATCCGGTGTCCCCGGAAAACGGCGCCGATGAGGCTGCGATGTGGAGAGTTGGCGAGTGCTTTGATGACGAGCCAAACGAGATTGAAGCGTGCGTTCAGGCGGTCACCGCCGAAGGCTTTTCGGTACGGATAGCATATGGAGATGTGGGCGGTATTTTTGACGACGGATTTGAGAGCGGAGACGCCGATACCTGGAGTGGCTACTTGCCTTAACCGTTGAGCTGCCACACGGTAGCCACATCAGAGCCATTCGAAGTCGCTACCGCATCTGCTAAAGTCCCACCGTGATCAAGAAAAAGGTCGTTCCGGACAAAAAACCGGCTCCCAGGAGCATCACAGCGGCGTTCAGGAAACTGACCTCCGGCAGCGGGTGGATTTCGTTCGTCACCGTGCTGCTGTGGGCAGGAGTTGTTGGATGTCTGGTCGGTGCCTTCGCCGGTTGGATCATCGCTCAGTTCCTGCATGTGCCGCAGGTCGACCTTCTGGCGACCTTCGAGCCGGCGGCTACCACCCGGATCTATGCCGCCGATGGCGAGCAGGTGGCGTCGTACGCCCTCGAACAGCGGGTCGTCCTCGGCCCGGAAGAGATCCCCGACGATTTCAAGAATGCGGTGGTGGCGATCGAGGATGCCGACTTCTACAGGCATGGCGGGGTCGATCCTCAGGCCGTAATGCGCGCCGCCTGGTATAGCGTGGTCGATCGAAAAATTGGATCGCGCGGCGGCGCCTCGACCTTGACCCAGCAGCTCGCACTCAACCTCTTCCTCAAGCGCGAACGGACCTTGGGCCGCAAGATCAAGGAGGCGTTACTCGCCCTCGACATCGAGAAACGCTACTCGAAGGATCAGATCCTCACCATGTACGCCAACCAGATCTTCCTCGGCCACGGTGCGTACGGTGTGGAAGCGGCCGCCGAGCTCTATTTCAAAAAGTCGGCGATGGACCTCAGCCTTGCCGAGGCGGCGCTGTTGGCGGGGATGATCCCGAGTGCCAATAACAAGTACGATCCGATCAAACGGCCCGAGAACGCGATCAACAGGCGGAACAAGGTCCTGTCGCGGATGCTGGAGCTCGGATTCATCGATGCCGCAGCCTACGAGGAGGCGATCGCGCTGCCTTTGGGTGTGGCGCTGCACCGGGAGCGGGTAGAAAACGGCGCCTATTTCCTCGAGATGACTCGTCAGGAGATCGAACGCCGTTACGGTACCGACGCCCTTTATACCAGTGGTCTCCAGGTCCACCTGACCATGGACCAGGGGATGCAATTCGAGGCCGAGAAGGCACTCCGGGAGGGCCTTGTCAATCTCGAGATGACCTACCTTGACTACCGCCGCCCACCGAGTGTCCTGACCGAGGACGGGCCCGAGACGGTGGAGAATTACGACGACCCGAGCTGGGAGCAGCTCGAGCTGGTGCCCGGTGCGATGATCAAGGCTGTGGTTCGTGATGTATCGACACGCAAGGCCGAGCTGCGAATCGGTGACTGGAATGCGGAGTTACAACTCGAATCAGCCAAATGGACCGGAACGAGTTCTCTCAAACGCATTTTGAGACCCGGTGATCTGGTTCTGGTTCGGCTGCCCGATCCCCTGCCCGAGGAACCCGAAGATCCGGAGCAAGCGAAGAAACCGCTCGTGGTGGATCTGCTGCAGGAACCGGAGGTCGAGGGAGCGTTGGTCGCGATGGACAACCGCTCGGGCGCGATTCTTGCCCTGGTCGGCGGTTTCGATTTTCAACGCTCCGAGTTCAACCGTGCGGTCCAGTCGTCGCTCCAGTGCGGTTCGGCGTTCAAACCCTTCGTCTATTTGACCGCCTTCGAGCACGGCTTCACACCGGCAGACACCGTCTTCGATGCGCCCTTCCTCCTTGCCGACGGCTCTGGTGAACTCACCTATTGCCCGAAAAATTACTATCAGAAGTACTACGGCATCACCACCTTGAGGCGGGCCCTGGAGGCCAGCTACAACGCCTCGGCGGTCAAGCTGCAGCAACTGGCGGGCAGCAGATCGGTTGTCGAGACAGCGCGTAAGTTCGGCATCAGCACCGAGCTCCACCCCTATCCGTCGCTTGCGCTCGGCTCCCTCGGCGTTCGGCTGATCGATCTGGTACGTGCCTACTCTGGGATTGCAAACCTCGGAGAGGTCCCCGAGCCATACTTCATTGCGGAGATTTTTGACCGCGACGAGCGGCTCCAGGAACGACACTTTCCGCACAGCGAGCGCGTTATGTCGGAGGCAGTGACCTATCTCGGCCTGTACATGCTGCGGGGCGTTGTCGAGCGCGGTACGGGCGCAAGCGCCCGCTGGCTGGGAGCGAATCTCGCTGGCAAAACAGGGACCACCGATCTGTACTCCGACGCCTGGTTTGTCGGATTCTCGCCGCGAATCACGGTGGGAGTTTGGGTGGGCCGCGATCTCAAGGCGCCGATCGGTAAAACGATGACCGGCGCCAAGGCCGCCCAACCGATCTGGAACAACTTCATGACCGCCTATCTCGATACTCTCTCAGCCGCTGAACGGGCCGAGGATTTCCAGGTACCGGCCGGTGTCGTTTTCACCCCGGTCGATTCGACGACGGGTGAGCGCGCGGTGCCGCCGTGCAGTTACCAGGAGAATGTGATTCTGGAGGCGTTCCTCGACGGCACTGAGCCGGTGGACCCATGCAACGAGGAGATGGGGGAAATCATGGATCTGCCGTGGCCGTTCCAGCTCCCCTATTACACGGCCAAACCGGGAGAGCCGATGCCGACCTTTGGTGCGGTAGAGGTTGCTGACGAACGATTGAGGCCGACGCCAACGCCAGAGGAGCAAGAGGAACTGGATCGTATTGCGGCGGCTGAAGGCGCCGAGGCTGCCGAAAAGCGGCGACTCAAAATGGGAGTCAGAAAACCGGAACCTGAGACTTCGACCCAGCACGAGGAATGAGGAAGTCGCTCCCCTCTTCGATCCGCGGTTGGCGCCGTCGAACGGTGCCGGTTGTCGCTCGTTTCGGCGTCGGCCTGGTGGCGGCCGCCCTCTGGCCGGCCGGGTTCGTTCAATCGGAATCACCGAGCGGCGTCAAAAAATCCTCGACGGCTGGCCACATTCGCTTCGAGGACCGGCAACCGGCATCCGGAATCGGGTTTGTCCTCGACAACGCCACGACCCCGGATAAGGAGATGATCGACTCGATGCTCGGCGGTCTGGCCGTTTTCGATTTCGACAACGACGGTCTGCTTGATGTGTTCTTCACCAACGGCGCCAAGATCCCAAGCCTGGTCAAGGACGACACCCGATACTGGAACCGGCTCTACCGCAATCAGGGGGACGGAACCTTTCGAGACGTCACCGAGCAGGCTGGTGTCCAGGGCGAGGGGTACTCGATGGGGGTCGCGGCGGGCGACTTCGACAACGACGGTTTGACCGACCTCTACGTCACCGGCGTCAACCGCAACATCCTCTACCGCAACCGCGGCAAAGGACGCTTCGCAGACGTCACCGAGGCGGCCGGCGTCTCCGGCACGATCGGGAAAACCAAGCCCTGGTCAGTTGGTTCGGCGTGGCTCGACTATGACAACGACGGCGATCTCGACCTCTTTGTGGTCAACTACAACGACTGGTCGACCGACAACAACCGGCTCTGCGGCGTCGAAGGCAAGAGGCTGTCCTGCTCACCGACCTATTACAAAAAGCTGCCCAGTCTCCTCTACCGCAACGAGGGTGGCGGGAGGTTCGTCGACGTCTCCGCCGCCGCCGGGATATCGGAACACCTGGGCTACGGCATGAGCCTCGCGGTGGCGGACGCGGACGGCGACGGTTTTATCGACGTCTTCGTAGCCAACGACCAAATTCGGCAGTTCCTGTTCCGCAACGAGGGTGGCCGCCGCTTCGTCGAGGCTGGGGTGGAGACCGGTGCCGCACTGACCGAGGACGGGGTGCCATTCTCTGGAATGGGCTCCGAGTTCCGCGACCTCGGCCATGACGGCCGCCCCGACATTTTTGTCACCGCCCTCGCGGGCGAGGCGTTTCCCTTCTTTCTCAACACCGCGGAAGGCTACTTCGTCCCCAGCACCCACGCAGTGGGGCTGGGATTCGTCACGGTCATGATGAGCGGCTGGGGAACCGGCGCCTTCGATTTCGATAATGACGGTTCGAAGGACATCTTCATCGCCAACTCCAACGTGAGCGAGAACATCGGCCAGTATTCGCACTACCGCTACAAGATGGAGAACGTCGTCCTCCAGGGTTCCCCGGATGGGCGCTTCAACAACGTCTCCGCGGAGGCGGGACCGGCCATGCAGCCGGCCAGAGCGCATCGCGGAGCGGCCTTCGGCGACCTCGACAACGATGGCCGCGTCGATGTCGTGGTTGCTGCGATCGGCGAACCGCCGGCAGTGCTGTACAACGTTTCCGACGGCGGACATTGGCTCGCTCTGCGGTTGAAAGGCACAGCGAGCAACCGCAACGGTCTTGGTGCGCGGGTCAGGGTGACGGGGGCATCGGGACTCGTCCAGCACAACCACGCCACGACCAGTGTCGGCTACAACAGCTCGTCCGATCGGCGGGTCCACTTCGGCCTCGGTGCTGACACTACCGCGCGCGAGATCGAGATCCTTTGGCCTAGCGGCTCGACCCAGGTTTTGAAGAACGTGGCCGCCGACCAGGTCCTCGAGGTCGTCGAGCCGTGAGCTCGCTGCGCGGCGTGGTGGCGCTGGTGTTCCTTGCCGCCTCGGTTCTTCCCGGCGGAGACGTCTCCGCGTCGACAGCTTGTGCTGGGGCCGAGCCGGTCCTCGCATCGGTCGCAACGGCACTCGACGAGGGGCGATGGGACGATGCCGAGCATTCGCTCCAGCCGCTCGAGCTGTCACATCCGGAGTGTGGTCAGGTCGTTGTCGCTGTGGCCCGTCTGAGCGCAGCCCGGGGCGACCTTGCCGAGGCCGAGCGCCTCTTTTCCCGGGCCCTGATGCTGGCCCCTGACGATGCCGTCGCCCATGCGCTCTTCGCCCGTTTCCAGCTGTTGCGCGGGCTGGGGCCGCAGGCCGCATACCTGGTCAATCAGTCACTCACCATCGACCCAGAATGCGTGGAGGCCCTCGTCGTCCGGGGACAGATCTTGGGACATCGGGGGCTCTACGGGGAGTCTCGAACCGTGCTCGAGAGGGCGGTCGTCCTCGACCCGACAAGCCCCGAGGCCCACTACGAGATCGGTGTCTGGTTCTTCCGCGTCAATCTCTTCGAGCAGGCCGCCCGGCATTTCGAGTCGGCGGTCACCCTGCGTCCGCTGTGGACGCGCGCGCTCGACTACCTCGCCTACTGCCTCGAGCTGCTGGGCGAGGCCGACCGCGCGGAGCGGGTCTATCGTGACGCTCTTCAGGCCCAGCCGAAAAGCGGTCCCCTCTTCGACTCCACCCTCGATTACAACTTCGGCCGTTTCCTTTTCAAAATGGGCCGCCTCAAAGAGAGTCTCACCCACCTCGACCGCGCGGTGGAGCATCATCCCAAACGGCGCGGTCCCCGGTACCAGCGTGCCAAGGTCTACCAGGCGCAAGGGGATTTCGAGTCGGCACGCCGGGACGCCGAACGTGCCCTTGCCCTCGGCGTTTCCGGCGATTACATTCACGATACCCAGGTGTACTACCTGCTCACCTCGATCTACAGTCGCCTCGGAGAAACAGAGCTGGCGCAAGAATATGCGGAGCTCGCCCGGACTACCGAGACTCCCGACCAGTCCGAAGCCCTTCGGCGCCGGTAGCCAGCCATCGATCGAGAACGACGAACGACGAACGAGGAACGAGGAATGAGGAATGAGGAATTCTCATCCGCCACCACGGAGAACGGGAGGGTGGGCGGCATTCCTAATTCTCAATTCCTAATTCTCGGATCAGCTTTGCTGAATGAAATCCTCGACGCGCTCGAGGAACGAATCGGGCGGCATATAGCCCGGAATTCGTCCAAGTTCACGACCAGCAGCGTCGAGGACGATGATCGTCGGCAGACCGTCGACCTCGTACTCGTTAGATAACTCTTTGCCGTCGCCTTCCACGTCAAGGCTCAGGGGCACGACTTTATTCTGAAGAACCGAGGCGACCTTGGCGTCTTTGAGGGTTGTCGTCTCGAGCCGTTTGCACCATACGCACCAGTCGGCGTAGAAGTTGACGAGCACCGGTTTGCCTTCGTTGCGAGCGCGTTCCAGGGCCGCCGGCATGTCGCTCTCCCACTCCACCTTGACGGTGGCATGGTTGGCAACGGCCTCTACGGGCGCTTCGGAAACGGGTTCCGGACCGCCGCAGGCGGTCAGGATGATGAAAGCCGCGAGGGCGGCGAGTGTGAGTGCTGAACGCTTCACGAGACCCCTCCAAAGGCCCGGCTGACGACCGGGCGGCGACAGTATATCACCTTCTGGCTATACATCTCTATGCTATTCCACAACTTGAAGTTACGTGCTTGCGTCTGGCTGTTTCTCGTGGCATGATCCAGGCGTGACGCAACCGACTATCTCCTTGTTCCGGCGCATCGAAACTGCTTTGGAGACCATCGCTCTGGGTTCTACGCCGTTGGAAACCATTCACCGTGCCGCCGACTTTCTCGCCGAGAATTTTGCCGGCGACCTCGGTATCAAGGGCGGGCGGATTTACGCCCAGGACGACGGCAGCTACGAGTTGGTGGAGACCTTTGGCGACGCTTCGCGCGAGCCCATCGGGCTGAGAGTGTGGAAGACCTATCCGCCATTCGAAAGGTTGTTGGATGTGGGTTCGGTGGTCATGAGGCGGGATGATTCCCGCCTCGATCAGCGTCTCGAAGCAGATCTGGGGACACGCGAGTGGTTTGCGGCGGTTGCTGTTGCCGACGCCCGCTACGTACTGTCTTTCGATGTCGAATCCAACGACGAGGACCACGAAAACCTGGTCTCGACCCTCAACATCATTCGGTTGGCCGTCAACCAAAAACTGCGCGAGGATCGGGTGATGGCGTTGATCGAGGATGCGCGCCAGATTCAAAACTCCATCTTGCCGCGCCAGATCCCGCAGCCGGGCGACTTCCAGATCGCTGCACGGACCGTCGCCGCGGAAATCGTTGGCGGCGATTTCTACGATGTGATCACCCTCGACGACGATGTTTTTGACGTTGTGGTTGCAGACGCTACCGGCCACGGTCTGCCGGCGGCCCTTCAGGTGCGCGACGTTTTCACCGGCCTGCGGATGGGCCTCGCTCGGGAGTACAAGCTGACGCGCACCGTCGCGCGTCTCAACCAGATCATCCACCGAAGCCGTCTCGCCACCAAGTTCGTGACCCTTTTCCTGGCCGAAATGAATCTCGATGGCAGGATCATCTATTGCAACGCCGGCCATCCACCTGCGGTGGTGATCCGGGCCGACGGGTCGATCTCTCTTCTGCGCTCCGGCGGCATGATTCTGGGTCCGAATCCAGATGCCCGTTACACCTTCGGCATAGAGGAACTCGACCCGGGAGATGTATTGGTGCTGTACACCGACGGCATCACGGAAGCGACGGGCGAGATCGACGGCGAGGAGTTCGGAAGCGACCGTTTGATTCATGCGCTCCGTGTAGCACGCCACCTCGATCCACTTGCGATCGTCGACCGGGTGTTTTCTGATGTCGAGGAATTTGCTGCCATTTCTCCGCCCGCGGACGACCAGACGCTGTTGATAGTCAAGCGGCGTGCCCCTGAAATCGAGGAGATTCCAGCGTGATTGACTTCCGACCCGCCGCCTTCTTCGACATCGATGGCTTTTCACATGCGGATCTCCTGGATCCTGCTGAACCTGTGTGGGCTGCACTGGGCAAAAGGCTCTCCGGGTATCTCGAGGCGTGGACCGACTGGAGCATCCATATCGACCTGCCGGCCGGTGTGCACCTCCTTGGCGATCGAATCGCGATAGCCCCCGGCTGCTCGATCGAACCCGGGGCGGTGATCGTCGGCCCCGCGATTCTCGAAGAGGGCGTGCAGATTCGGACCGGCGCCTACATTCGGCAGAATGTGCTGCTTGCAGCCGGCAGCCTCGTTGGCGCCCACAGCGAAGTCAAGGGATCGATTTTGTTTCCGGGCGCCAAGGCGCCTCACCAGGCCTATGTCGGCGATTCCATCCTCGGCCGCGATGTCAATCTCGGTGCCGGCACGATCTGCTCGAATGTCAAAAACGTTGGTCGGGAAATCAGCTTTTCGGCCGGCGGTGAGACCTATCACACTGGTCTGCGAAAATTTGGAGCGATCCTCGGTGACGGATGCAAGACAGGCTGCAACACCGTGCTCAACCCTGGGGTGCTGATGGGCCCGGGTTCCGTAACCTACACCAACGCCAGCATCCGGAGTGGCTTTTTCCCCGCGGGCACGCTCATCAAAGTGCGTCAGACGCAGCAGACCACCGAGATGAGGAAGCTGAAACGCTAAGGCTTGAGACCTGAGGCTTGTGGCTTGAGGTTGAAGCAGCTTGGATAGCTGTGGCTGAGATCAAGCCCCAGGCCTCGAGCCCCAAGCCCTGTTTCTCGGGCGCGGACTCGGACGCGGACTCGGGCACGGGATTCTGGCACATAGGTTGCACTCTCCAGGGTCGACCGGGAGGTGGACCATGAAAAAGGTCCTGATTGTAGGATTAGGGATAGCACTCAGCGGGTTTTCGATGGCCTCTGGCGAGGACGAGATGACCTCGTTGAGCTACATCTCATACCTCGAACGGTATGCGACCGTGCAGCCAGTGAGCCAGGAGGAAAGCCTGGAAGCGGTCATCAATATGCCGTTGGTGGGGGGTGATCGGGTCGATACCGCCCGTGAAGCGAGGATGGAGATCGTTCTCGCCGACGCCAATTTGCTATGGCTCGACGAGTACACGACCTTGAGTCTCGATGCCGTTGCCCTCAGCCGCGATGCCGAGGCCGAACGCACCGTGATCTTCCTTGCAGAAGGCACGACCATTTTCGAGATCACCGAATTCAATCTGTCCAACAAACCAGTCCGGATCGATGGCCGAGGTGCCACTGTGTATCTCGACGAGCGGGGTCTCTATCGAATTCAGGCTCTGCCCAGTGGCGGCTTGCGCGTGGAAGTCCTTTCAGGCCTCGCCGAAGCAGCGACTTCAGCCGGGGGCGTGCTGATTCGAGCTCAAAGTGCAGCCGAAGTTGGTGCCGGCGAGGTGCAGAGGAGCGAGGCTCAAATTACCTGGAACGACGATTTTGCCTCCTGGGTCGAGATGCGGCGGCAGATCCCTGCCGGTGAGAGCTCACAGCATGTCGATATTCGCTACTCGCGTCAGGCGGCCCAGCTCGACAACTACGGCAGCTGGGTCTACGTCGATGACATCAACTCCTGGGCCTGGCAGCCGGCGGTGGGTGGGAGCTGGGAGCCCTACCGGGCCGGCAGGTGGTACTGGACCTCGACCGGTTGGGCCTGGATCTCCTACGAGCCCTGGGGCTGGCTGCCCCACCACTACGGGTCATGGAACTTTTCCGTGGGCTTCGGTTGGACCTGGTCCTGGGGAGGTTATTGGGGCCCAGCATGGGTGAACTGGGCCTGGTGGCCGGGCTATGTCGGTTGGTGTCCTTACGGCTATTACAACAACTGGTGGTGGGGAGGGGGATGGCACGGTGGCGGCCACTATCCCGGCTACTACCCGCCCCATAGGCCTCCCTATCCTGGTGGCGGCGGTGGCTCCGCGCAGCCGGCCAGACGTGACGCGGTCCCGCCGCGCACTGCGAGCAGTCGGTTGACGAGCAACGTCGATGCCGCCCAGTCGCGCGCCGGATCTGAACGAGCTGTCGACGTCAACGGTCGGGTGCGCATGGCGTCGGTCGATCGTCGAGGTTGGACGGCGGTCCGTCAGGAGGACTTCGCGAGCCCCAACCTCACTCGCCTCGCGCGATCCGGAGACCGGGTCATGCCAACCGATGGAGATCAGATGGGGGTCGTCATGACCGGGCCGTTGACCACCAGGTCTCCCTCCCTTGGAAACCTCGGCTCCGAAATCGAGCGCGTTTTCCGAGACGTCGGCGCGAGGAATCCAACCGATGTCAGTGCGGTCATGGCCCGCGACAGCTCTGTGAACCCGGAGACTCTGAGTCAACTCGGCCGACCCACAACCTATGGCGACCTCAGCCGGCGTTCGACCGAGGCCGCGGCATCGAGCCGCCAGACGGTGGCTCCGAGATTGTCTACAGGGGCCGGATCTCCTTTTCACTCGTCGAGCTCATCGCGGGTCGCTCAACCCAACGTCTACCGACCGACCCTTTATGGCAGCAGCGGCGGGACGTTGTCGGGTGCAACAAGCACTGGCTCTTCGACGGGTTCGCGACCGCTGGTGGCGCCGCGGACAAGCTCAGGAAGGGTTGGCAGCTCTCGGCCGGTGATAGTGCCCGGGTCCAACTCCTCGCTCTACAGCCGGCCCTCAACGTCGCCATCGGGATCTTCGTCGCTGCGAGGTTCGACTTCTCGCTCGCGGAGTTCGATTGGCAGTAGTCCCGGCCGATATTCAGCGCCCCGAACTCGTTCGGTCGGGGGAACCCGGTCCTCCGGGGGCAGCTCCCGTTCGTCAGCTGGCAGCAGCCGGTCCTCCGGTGGGAGTTCTCGCTCCTCCGCGGGCAGTAGCCGGCCCTCAGGCGGAAGTCCACGCTCCTCTTCGAGCAGCAGTCGATCTTCCGGTGGGTCGTCCAAGAGCTCGAGCGGCTCGGGTGGCGCCCACAAACGTCAGTAGCCGCGTCTTTGCGGTGATCTCCGTAGGGGAGGGGTTTATCCCCTCCCTTTCGTGAATTCCAATGCAGCCGAATCTTTCAGGAGCCGCTTCACCATCCGATGGTGGAAGCGGCTGATGACCAAATTTGTCTGTCGCCGCTCCGCGGCTTATCAATTTTTTTTTGGCTCTGT
>Ga0224502_10000634_pt1 | contig 11919 bp, 8 predicted proteins | sample SF_Oct11_sed_USG_5_FD_169104 | JGI IMG/M metagenome (GOLD analysis project Ga0224502, IMG submission 169104) | Sediment microbial communities from San Francisco Bay, California, United States - SF_Oct11_sed_USGS_13 | ecosystem: Environmental > Aquatic > Marine > Sediment | place: USA: California... | reverse complement strand
GTTGCCGTCCGGGATCATCCGGAAGACCGCCGAGAAGTACCAAGAGGCCCTGCGCAGGCTGACACAGGTCTGAAATGAGCACCAAGGTGCATCCAATCGAGCGGCTGAACGAGTTGATCTGGAGCGATTCGCTCGAAAAGCAGGGACGCATCGGCCGCATGGTCGCGGCCTTCATGCGGTATTTCTATGCCGTCGTGCGCGACATCTTCTCCGGGCAGATCACGATGCGCGCGATGAGCCTCGTCTATACGACGTTGCTGTCGATCGTGCCGTTGCTCGCGTTCAGTTTCGCGGTGCTCAAAGGTCTCGGCATCCACGAGAAACTCGAAGAGCAGATGTACCTGTTTCTCGAGCCGCTCGGCGAGCGCGGGGTCCAGATCACCGACAACATGATGGCGCTCGTTTACAACGTCAACGGCCGCGTGCTCGGTGGCGTGAGCCTCGCGTTCTTCCTGTGGACCGCGATATCCATGGTGCAGAAGGTCGAGGAGAGCCTGAACTACGTCTGGTACGTCTCGGAGACGCGCAGTTTCGCGAGGCGGTTCACCGAATACATGTTCGTATTGATGATCGGCCCGCTCGCAATCGTGATCGCGCTGGGCATGATCACGGCGCTGCAGAACCAGGAAATCGTCCAGTACCTGCTCGAAAACAAGATCGTCGGCTCGTTATTCGTCGCCACGAGCAAACTGACGCCGTACTTCATCGTATCCGGCGTCTTCGCTTTTCTCTACTGGTTCATGCCGAATACGAGTGTCCGGTTCGTGCCTGCCGTCGTGGGTGGGCTCGCGGGCGGATTCATCTGGGCGGGCATGGTGGTCATATTCACGACCTTTGTCGCCACCGCGGCGGCAAGACAGGCGGTGTACGCGAGTTTTGCGATCGCGATCGTCACGCTGATCTGGCTGTACCTGAACTGGCTGATCCTGCTTATCGGCGCACAGCTCGCTTTCTACGTCCAGAACCCGGCCTACCTGAAGATCGGCCGCCAGGAACCGCGGCTGTCGAACTCGGTGCGCGAACGCCTCGCGCTGAACATCATGCTGCTGGTCGGCCGCGCCTTCAGGGACCCGGGCGCGACGCTTCCGACCCAGGCGCTGAGTGACGCGCTGCAAATCCCGTCGCTCGCATTGGCTCCCGTTATCGATGACCTCGAAGCAAAGGGCCTGCTAACCGCCAACGAGAAGGGAGAGCTGCTTCCCGCCAGAGAGATGTCGAGGATCCCGCTGAGCGAGATCCTCGACATAGTGCGCAGCGAGGGAGAAACGGGGTCCTACCGCGAGCCGACCTGGGAACCCTACATCGAAACCCTCGGACACAAATTGGACGAGGCGGCACTTTCGGCGGTTGGGGAGATGACGCTGTCGGATCTCGTCGATGCGGACGGTTCGCCGTCCGGCACCGGCTCAACTTCCGGCGATGGTCATCGAGTCGACAAGGATTGAGCCACAGCGTATTCCGCCCCGCAGGTCCTGGTCCCGGCCGACGGCGACGATGCGCGAGTAGAGATCGCGCAGGGTTCCCGCGATCGTCACCTCGTGCACCGGGTAGCTGATCTCGCCATTCTCGACCCAATGCCCCACGGCCCCACGGGAGTAATCACCCGTCACCGCGTTGACTCCCTGTCCGATAAGTTCCTCGACCAGCAGGCCCGTCCCCATCTCGCCCAGCAGGACCTCCATGCCATCAACATTCCCGGGAACAGTCAGGTTCTGAGCGCCGCCGGCGTTCGCCGTCGTCTGCAGGCCGAGCCTTCGCGCGGAGTAACTGCTCAGGATATAACCCTGCAACACCCCGTCTACCACGATATCGCGATCGTAGGTTGCCACGCCCTCGCCATCGTAAGGGGCGCTCGCCATGCCTTTCGGAATATGCGGCCGCTCCTGCACGCTGACGAACTCCGGAAAAATCTTCTCTCCAGCCGCATCGAGCAGGAACGAAGAGCGCCGGTACTGTGCGCTGCCGGAGATCGCGCCCATCGCATGCCCGATGAAGCCTCGTGCAAGTTCGGGTATAAACAGCACCGGCGCGCGCGTGGTCTTTATCTTCCGGGCACCCAGCCTCTGCAGCGCGCGCGTTGCGGCCTTCACACCGATGCTCTCAGCACTCTCCAGGTCGGCCGGATCGCGCGCCGAACTGTAGTAGTAGTCCCGCTCCATGTCGCCGTCCGAGTCGCCGAGGACAGCGCAGCTCACCGTGTGGCTGGTCTTGGCATAGCTCCCGATGAATCCATGCGTATTCCCGTACGCGCGGACGCCCCGATTCGTCCACACGGTCGCACCTTCGGAGTTCGAGATACGTTTGTCGTAGTCCAGCGCCGCCGCTTCGCACGCGATCGCGAGGTCAATCGCCGCCGTGGCATCCAGCTCCCAGGGATGATCCAGGTCCAGGTCGGGCATCTCGGTACACATGCGATCAGCATCCGCGAGTCCGGCGTACTTGTCCTCGGCGGTGTAGCGTGCAAAAGCGCATGCCTTGCCGACTGCCTCGCGAATCGCGTCGCCCGATATGTCCGAGGTACTCGCGCTCCCCTTGCGGGAACCGCAGTAGACAGTGACGCCGATGCCACGATCATTCGTGTGCTCGAGGTTTTCCACGTCGCCCAGCCGGGCCGTTGCGGCGAGTCCGATGTCGTGGCTGACCGCAACCTCGGCCTGGTCGACGCCCTGCGCGCGTGCTTCGGCTATCGCGCTCGCGACGATAGCTTCGAGTTCGCGCGGCCCGAGCGATTTCGCTGCTTCAAGCTCGCCCATGCAATGCTTCCCTCTAAGACCGGTCCGGCCGCGAGGGAGCGCGTGTTAAACTTCCGCCCCGTTCTGCCGCATCCGGTCCGAATTGACCAAGCAGAGTAGCTTAGCCGGTGACCCAGTCAAAGCCCAGCAAATCCGCGCGAAAAAGAGAGCAGCTGGAACTGCAGCAGCTCGGAGAACAGCTGATCGACTTTACCGCCGAGGAGTTGGTTGCGCTGCCCATTGACGAACGGCTGCTCGAGGCCGTACTGGCTGCGTCGAAGATGCGCGCCCACGGCGCGCTGCGCCGGCAAAAACAACTGATCGGAAAGCTGATGCGTGCCTGTGACCCGGAACCGATCAGGCGTGCTGTCGCGGCCCGCGCCGCCAGCGATCGACAGGCGAAGCGTGTCTTTGCCGACGCCGAAAGCTGGCGCGACCGCATCGTCGCCGAGGGCGCTGACGCGATTCGGTTATTTTGCGAACGGAACGGCGCTCCGGACGAAGCGCTCGGTGAACTGCTCGCCCGCATCCGCAGCGCGCCGAACGACCGCATCGAGAAAGGGCTGCGGCGCCAGCTTTTCCGCGAGGTCCACGATGCGCTGATGACCGCGGCGCAGGATGATAGAATTTCGCGATGAAATACCAAGTCGGCATCATCATGGGATCGCGCTCGGACTGGGACACCATGCGGCACGCGAGCGAAACGCTCGACGAGCTGGAAATCTCTCACGAGGTCCGCGTGGTGTCGGCCCACCGCACCCCGGACCTGCTGTTCGAATACGCGGAGTCGGCACTCGATCGCGGCCTGAAGGCCATCATCGCTGGCGCGGGCGGCGCAGCACACCTGCCCGGCATGACGGCCGCGAAGACTCGTGTTCCCGTAATCGGCGTTCCCGTCCAGTCCAAAGCGCTGCACGGAAAGGATTCGCTGCTGTCGATCGTGCAGATGCCGGCCGGCATCCCGGTGGCGTCGATGGCGATCGGCAAGGCCGGTGCCATCAATGCTGCGCTGTTTGCCGCGGCGATCGTGGCCAGTGACGATGCCGCGGCCGCCGCTGCGCTCGACCGGTACCGTCAAAAACAGACCGACGCCGTCCTGGCTGATCCGGACCCCAGGCGTTAGCGTTTTTCATGCGTATCGGCATTATCGGCGCCGGGCAACTCGGCCAGATGCTGGGCCTTGCGGCGCGCCGCATGGGCATCACCTGCCGTTTTCTCGACCCCTCCGAGGCGCCGCCGGCCGCGGCCGTGGGTGAAGTAATCCGGCGGCCGTTCGGCGACTCCGCCGCACTCGCCGAACTTGCCGACAGCTGCGACGTAGTCACCTACGAGTTCGAGAACGTGCCCGTCGAAGCACTGCTCGGGATCGCCGATCGCGTCCCGGTATTTCCGCCACCCGAAGCGCTGCGCAGCGCACAGGACAGGCTTTCCGAGAAACGGTTGTTCGACGAATTGCAGATCCCCCTGCCCGCCTATCGCGCCGTGGACTCGCTGGACGACCTGCATGGAGCGGTGAAATCGATCGGCCTCCCGCTCGTTCTCAAGACGCGCCGCTTCGGCTACGACGGCAAGGGCCAGTGCGTCGTGAATGCCCCCGACGACATTGATGACGCCTGGCGAAAACTCGCGGGCACGGACCTGATCGCCGAAGAGTGGCTGGATTTCGACTTCGAGGTTTCCGTAATTGGCGTGCGTTCGGCCGGCGGTGAGTCCGCCACGTATCCACTGACCCACAATGAACATAAAGACGGTATACTGCGGCGGTCGCGCGCACCCGTCGAAGCGCCAGGCTTTGCCGAAAAGGCGGAGAGCTACATGAAGGCCCTGCTCGATCGCCTCGATTACGTCGGCGTGCTCGCGCTTGAGCTGTTCGTGGTCGGCGATCGATTACTGGCCAACGAATTTGCCCCACGCGTGCACAATTCGGGACACTGGACCATCGAAGGGGCCGAGACCAGCCAGTTCGAGAACCACGTCCGCGCCATCACGGGTCAGGCACCGGGCGCCACGGCGTGCCGCGGCCATTCCGGCATGCTCAACCTCATCGGCGAGATCCCGCACGGCGCAGAAAGCCTGCAGGTGCCGGGGTGCTGGCTGCACGATTATGGTAAGAGCCCACGCGAGGGGCGCAAGCTCGGTCATATCACGGTCGTGGCGGAATCTGCGGATGAGCGCGACGAGCGCTTGCGCCAGATCGAAGCCGCGCTTGCAAAAATGTGACGCAGTCGACCTCCGGATGTGGAACGCGGTAATGGCCGAAGGTGGGCAAAAGCAGGTAGACTGAGTGAGTAACAAGTTTCAAGTTTCTGAACGGTCAGAAGAAATCCCTGGAGAAGCAGGCAAGCTAGCGAAATGTCATATCTCGAGCACTTCAAACTCAAAGAACAGCCTTTTCGGCTAACGCCGGACCCGGCATTCGTCTACTGGAGCAAGCAGCACTCCCGGGCCAAGGCGTACATGGAGTCGACGATATGGCTCGCGGATGGATTCGTCGTCATCACGGGTGACATTGGCTCCGGCAAGACCACCCTGCTGCAGTCGTTCATCGAGGAACTCGACGACCGTGTCGTTTGCGCCGTTGTCACGCAGACCCAGCTTACCGCTACGGAGTTCCTGCAGGCCACGCTCACTGAATTCGGCTTCAGACCATTCGAAAAGCATAAAGTCGAGCTGCTGGACATGCTCAACATGTTCCTGATCGAACAGTACGCCAATGACAAGAAAGTCTTGTTGATCGTCGACGAAGCCCAGAACCTGTCGCTCAAGGTGCTCGAAGAAATCCGGATGCTGTCGAACATCGAGACACACAAGGAAAAGGTCCTGCGTATCATCCTGGCCGGGCAACCGGAACTCAGGGAAAAGCTCGACTCCCCGAAGCTCAAGCAGCTTACGCAGCGGGTACGGCTGCGATTCCACCTCGGTGCGCTGGATCGCCAGGACATGCGCAGGTATATCAACCATCGCTTGAGGGTTGCCGGCGCAGCATCGAAGGAGTTGATCGCCGCGGATGCGCTGGATGCAATTTTCAGATACACCGGTGGCATCCCGCGACTGATCAACACGCTCTGCGACACCGCACTGCTCTGTGCGTTCGCAGACAACAAGCCCCATGCAACCCTCGACGACGTCATGGCGGCTGTTGCCGAACTCGATTGGGACGAGCACGAGAGCAACACGGGTGTCTTCCAGCAGCTGCAGCAAATGGCCAGCAGGCGGCCGGGAACGGAATCGCATGTCATGCGGATCGAGGTGAGGGCAAATGGTGAGACGGAATCCATACGTACGTTCCCGCCTGGACGAATAATCGTCGGCCGCTCACCGGACAACGAGATCTACGTCAAGAGCAAGTTCGTGAGCCGCCACCACATGCAGCTCATTTGCGATGCCGAGGGCTGCGTCGTCGAAGACCTGAACAGCACCAACGGCGTATTCATCGGCGAGGCCCAGGTCAAGAAGCGGGAACTATCCAGCGGTGACGTGATCACACTCGGCGTCCACGAACTGGTCTACACCAATATTGCTATGGGTGCGCATCAGCGAACCGCGGAAGAAATGGACTTCGAGGATACGGTCGACGACGTCAGGCCCGTCGTCGGCGAAGCACCTTCTCGCGGAAACTAGGGTCACCGGCTAGCCGCCGCGACGTTTTGTCACGCGCGAATCACGCCTTTTCAAGAGTACAACCAGACCGCCGACCAGGCATAAAACCCCGGTGACGAAACAGATCGTCGGCCAATACCAGTGGTTGACGTACATCGATGCAGATAGCGAGATGACGCCGACGAGCAGGTAGAAGTACGGCAAGCTCTCGTAAATAGGCTTCGAAATCCACATGGCGGCTTACAGGAACCCCGAAAAGATCCATTGTCCACGGCAGCGGGGTTGCCGTCCAGTGGACCCCGCCGCTCCGTGCCCGGACGGCTAGTGGCTGTCGTCAGCAGTGGCCGACCGGACTACTAGGCGGTTCCACCGACGGTCAGCTCGTCGATCTTGAGCGTCGGTTGACCGACGCCGACCGGCACGGACTGGCCCTCCTTGCCGCATGTGCCCACGCCGCCGTCCAGCTGCAGGTCGTTACCCACCATCGATATCTTCGTCAGTGCGTCCGGGCCATCGCCGATCAGCATCGCGCCCTTCACGGGTGCCGTGATCTTGCCGTTCTCGATCAGGTACGCTTCGCTCGCGGAAAATACGAACTTGCCCGAAGTGATATCGACCTGCCCTCCGCCGAAGTTGGGTGCAAACAGGCCCCTCTTTACCGATGCGATAATTTCGTCGTGCTCGTGCGGACCCGCAAGCATGTAGGTATTGGTCATGCGCGGCATGGGCATGTGCGCATAGGATTCCCGGCGGCCATTTCCGGTGGGGGCAACGCCCATCAGGCGGGCATTCAGCTTGTCCTGCATGTAAGCTCGCAGCACCCCGTTTTCGACAAGTACGTTGTACTGTCCTGGCGTCCCTTCGTCATCGATCGCCAGCGAGCCACGGCGATTCGGCAAAGTGCCATCGTCGACGATCGTGCAATTCGGCGCCGCAACGCGCTGGCCGATTTTACCGGAAAACGCGGACGTGCCCTTGCGATTGAAGTCCCCTTCCAACCCATGCCCAACCGCCTCGTGCAGCAGGATGCCCGGCCATCCCGGACCCAGCACTACGGGCATCGTGCCGGCGGGTGCCGGCACTGCCTCGAGCGCGACAGCGGCCTGCCGCACGGCTTCCCGCGCGTATTCCATGGGCAGGTCGCCGTCCAGAAAATAATTCAGGTCGGACCGTGAACCGCCGCCCGAATAACCCTGCTCCCGGCGGCCGTTCTGTTCGAGTATCACGCTCACGTTGAACCGCACCAGGGGCCTAACGTCGGCAGCGAGGGTGCCGTCAGATCCGGCGACAAGTACCAGGTCCCGGCAACTGGTCATGCTGATGATCACCTGCTCGACGCGCGGATCGAGCCCTCGCGTTTCGGCGTCGATGCGGGCGATCAACGCCGTCTTTTCCTCATCGCTCAGGCTGGTTGTCGGATCGTCAACGGGATACAGCGGTGCTGCCGTGCTGCGGTGCCAGGCGGACACCTGCTTGCTTTCGCCATGCCTCGCTATCGCGCGGGCCGCGCCAGCGGCATGCTCGAGCGCCTGCAGCATCAGTTCGTCGGAATAAGCGAGGCCCGTCTTCTCCCCGCTCACGGCGCGCACACCGACGCCCTGGTCGAGGCTGAAGCTGCCTTCACGGATGATCCCGTCTTCAAGCGCCCAGCTCTCCTGACGCGACACTTGGAAGTACAGGTCGGCATAATCCACGCCGCCGCGCAGGATGCTGCCCAGGGTCCTGCTGAGGTGATTCTCCCCCAGGCCCGCCGGGGCCAGCACGTCGGCCATTACCGACTCGATCGGACTCAGTTCGCTACTCAATTTTTACTCCTGCAAGCGCCGGTTTGCGAGCGCGGGAAAGCTCTCCCGGACTTCGTCCGGCGCACCGGGCTCGATGTCTGCCATGACCGCGCAGTTTCCCGAGGGCTGTTCGGCCAGTATCCGGCCCCAGGGATCCGCGATCAGCGAGTGGCCGTAGGTCTCGCGGTTATCCGGGTGGGTCCCGAACTGCCCCGGAGCGATCACGTACGCGAGGTTCTCGATGGCGCGCGCACGCAGCAAAGTATGCCAGTGGGCGGCGCCGGTCACGGCCGTGAATGCCGCGGGAACCGTGAACACGGTCGCGCCGGCGTCGACGAGGGTCCGGTAAAGCTCCGGGAAGCGAAGATCGTAACAGATCGTCAGCCCGACGCACCCTGCCGGCGTTGCCACCGTCATCGGCGCGTCCCCTGCGTACATCGAATGCGACTCACGATAAGACTCCTCCGTGTCTGGCAGGTCGACGTCGAACAAGTGGATCTTGCGATAGATCGCCTGCGTGTCGCCGCGATCGTCCACGACGACACTGGCGCCATAGACGCGCCGCGGCTCCGGTGACTCCAGCGGTATGCTGCCGCCGATGATCCACATGCCGTGTCTGGCCGCGGTTTCGGCAAGGAAATCCTGTATCGGGCCTGTGCCGGGTCGCTCCGCACGCCGGGACTTGTCACGGCCTCGTTCCGGCATCAATGCAAAGTTCTCCGGCAACACCGCGAGCGCGCACCCGTCGCGGGCAGCATCTGACAGCAGCTTGCCAGCCAGCTCGAGGTTCTGCGCCGGGTCGGCGCCGCTGTTCATCTGTATGGCTGCAACTCTCACTGTATGGTCCTGGACCCAGTTCTTCCGCCGGCGAATTCTACTCCGAATCCAGTATGCACCCTGCCAGTTCCGCACGGGACGCAAAATCCGCGGCACCGGTACTCTCGACCAGCGGGTTGTCCCACGGCCCGTTGATCGCATAGTAAACCTGCCCCATTTCCTGCAGCGGCTTCTTGAAGATCTGCGAGAAGATCAGTAGAGCCGCAGCCACCTGTGGCCCGGCGACGACCGCGCCAACAACGGGCAAAGTATTGCCGAAATGCGCGGCGACGACGGCCGCCTGCTCGTATTCGCGTTCCGAGAGGCTCGCCCGGCCTATGATAGCGATGTTGGCGGCAGGACCCTCGAGCGACAGGTTACAGGTATAGGCTTCGCCATCGACGATGCGGAACGTGCCATCGATCTTGTCGAATCCGAAGCCCTTGTCGAAGACGTCGGTAAAGTCCAGCGACAGGCGCCGCGGCAACGCGACGATACTCATCAGGCCGAAAAGGCGTCCCGCACCGGGTTCGATCTCATTGAGCTGACCGGCGCCCAGGCGAACCTGCACGTCACCGTCGAGCGTCTCAAACACGTCGGTTCGGGGCCCGCCGGACCAGCCCACGTCAAAAAGCAGGGTCATGTCGTCGCTGACGATGCCCGGCGCATAATCGAGGCGTTTCATTGTCGACTCGACGTCGGTGCTGGTGAGCGTCGCCATCAGGTGGCTGCGATAACCGCCCGGGTCCGTCGCGTCGGCGACCCATCGTGCGCTGCCGGTTATCTGGAAGCTTGCGTCACGCGCAACGAACGAGTCCGCAACGAGACCGCGGTCCGTGCGCGCAAACTGCGTTTCAACGGCGCCCAGAAACCGGTTGCCTAGCGAGAATTCTGCGGCCTTGAGCGTTATCGGCGGCAGGGTCCGCGGGTCCAGCGGCGGAGCTTCTCCAGTCTTTCGTTCATCGTCTCCCGGCAGGATCAGCCGCTCCATATCGAGCACTACGGCACGATTCGAGCTGAGGTCGTAGGGCACGAAGACGGAGCCGGTCACCTGTTCACCCTCGAACTGCACCAGCCAGTCGCGGGCACTTCGATCCACCCGGAGCCGATGATTTTCCAGGTGCTGCCCGAGCAGGCGCAGGCTGCCAATATTCACATCGATGGAACGGATGCGGTCGGCCGTACCGGTGCGCTTCTCGTCGCCGCGCGACAGGCGCAGCCATTCGTCCAGACGGGTGCGCGTAACATTGCCGCGAATGTGCAGGCCCCGCGTCTCTGCGTCCTCCAGCACACCGCCGCCCAGGGCCAGGGTGCCGCGCTCGAGATCCCACGTGCCGCCGTCACGCGTAAACAAGACGTTCCAGCTCACGCCACCGTCAGCTTCACCGCGGCTTTCGATGCGCTGCCCCCCGGGGAAGAGCGCGAGATCGCCCGTTATGCTCGCGGCCTCGGGCGCCGATTTCAGGAACGGCTCCGGAAGCCCGACGCTCAGCCCCACCAGGTCGCTTCTCACGCGTACCGTGAACGGCGCGGGCGGCTCATTACCTCCGCGCGGAAAGAGGAGGTCGGCCTCGTATTCGGTCTCGCCTTCGACCAGGCCCGCGACCGGCAGTCCAAGGCCATCGGCCAGTCCCTGCGCATCCACGAGTCCACGGGCCCGCGCGATGACCTGGAATCGGGAAAGCTCTGCAGGAGGGTCATCGATCTCGATCTGCACGGGGCGGCCGAGGAACGTGCCTGCCAGCGCCTCGCTCGTAATGCTTTTGCGGTCGATCGTTACTGTGCCGTTCAATCCGGTTACGGGTGGATCGAAGCCCTCGACCTGCAGGCTCCCGTCGTTGCTGATCAGCCGGGCGGTGAAGGTGAAATCGCGCCAATCCGTAATCGGCACCAAGAGATCGAGATCGAGCGCCGCGTCGCCCGACACCCTGACGCGCGCGAGGTGACCACCGAACACCTTCGCAATCGGACTGCTTTGCACATAGTTGTAGAGCGACTCCAGCGTACCGGTCGAGTAGGAGTCGATGGTCAGTACCGGTTTGCGCAGATCGTCGATCTCCACTTCGGCATCGACGACCTCCCGGCCGCGATTGATCGAGCGATTGCGTTCCGTATAGAGGCGCGTGTTGTCGAGAACGACGCCCATGTCGATGATCTCGGCCGCCGGCCAGTCCGGGAGAAACTTGAAGGTCGTATCGCGCAAGGTCGCTTCCAGCAGAAATCGACCTTCTCCGCCGTCGAACGGGAACTTGTCGAGCGGGCCGTAAAGCCGTGCCGTTCCGGTCGGTATGCTCCCCGAGACCAGCGCATACTGGAACCAGTCGTAGAGCTTTCGGTGCATGACCTGTTCGGGAATGAAGCGCTTTGCGGAGCCGATATCGGCAATGCTCCAACGGGACACGAGATCGATGACCGGCGCTTGTCCCCTGTCCAAGGTAACCTGGATGTTGCTCTGGCTGTCGAGGTCGGCATTGCTTATCGCGATATTGTCCGACAGCACGGTGATTCTCTCGCCGCTGCGGCGCCAGATGACGGTGCCGTTCGCGGAATCTATCGGAATGGACTCCTTGAGGCGGCTGCCGAGATCGACAATCATGTCCCGGGACCGGATTTCGAGTCGGCCGCCCGACCAGTCAGCCCGTAGACGTCCCGTGAAGCCGCGGATACCCGGTCGGTCGTCGTAGACCGCGATACCGGTATTCTCCATGTCCGCCGATACCGCGTAGCGCGGCGAGTCCGTACGGATATCGGAAATCGTGGCCATGAGGTTGCGAACGATGCCGTCGGGCGCCAACCCGTCGAGCATGTCTTGCTGATCTTCGGCGAGGAGCGGCGCAAACAGGCGCAAGTCGGCAAGATCGAGATAATCGCCCCTTGCGTCGAGCATCACGATAGAACCCTCGTCGTCGATGCCGGTCTCCAGCTTGAGAGACGATTCGGGCCAGCTTCCCGACGCGCTGCCGATCCGAAATTCATCCACGACGGCT
>Ga0224502_10000633_pt1 | contig 11924 bp, 10 predicted proteins | sample SF_Oct11_sed_USG_5_FD_169104 | JGI IMG/M metagenome (GOLD analysis project Ga0224502, IMG submission 169104) | Sediment microbial communities from San Francisco Bay, California, United States - SF_Oct11_sed_USGS_13 | ecosystem: Environmental > Aquatic > Marine > Sediment | place: USA... | reverse complement strand
CCGCTGCAGTACCGAGAAACTGACGCTGTTGTAGATGAGAAACAGCCCGACCAGCAGCGCGAGCAGGCTCATCGCAGCGAGGTTGGTCATGAACGCGGCACTCATCTCGACCGTCGTCCGGGTTCGCCCGGCGGCGCTCAGGACGCGCAGGCCGTCCGGCAACGCAGCCTCGAGCCGCGCGAGAGCCGCCTCGTCACCGTCGGGGATTCGTGCGTCGATGCGCGTCAGCCGGCCAATGCTGCCGAGCCACAGCTGCGCCGTTGCGATGTCCGTAACGAGCAGCTTCTGCAGCCCCGCATCGTCGTCTTCGCCGAACGTGCCGACCAGGCTGGCGCGTTGCGAGCGCCCGTTGGCGATCAGCTCGAAGTCCTGACCGATCTGCAAGCCGAACTCGGCGGCCGTCGACTGCGACATCGTGACAGCGCCGGGCCGCGTCAGGAATTCGCGGAACAGGGACTCACCCGGCGCATCTTCACCGTCGGCCGTACTCGCCTGTCCCGTAAACGCCCGCATTTCGCGTTCGGCAAACAGGTCGACGCCCATCACGGTAAACGAGACGCCGCTGACGATTGCCGTTCCTTCTACGATCGGCGCGACATTGCGGATACCCTTCTCTACCCGCAGCCGGACGTACGCGGATTCGTCGACCCCACGGGGGCCGCCGATGACCTGGTGTGTCGCCTCGCCTGTCACGGCATCCATCGACATGAGAAAGGCCTTGCGGGCGCTGGCATTGGCGAGATCGACGGCGACGATGACGGCAACGCCGATGCCGATGCCGAGCAGCGCGAGCGCTAGCTGCAGCGGATGCCTGAGCAGGTAGCTGAAATTGGCGCGAAGCGTGACCGGGACCATTACTTCTCGATTTCGCTCTGCAGCGCCTCCAGCCTGCCGCCGTGGATCTCGATCTCCCTGTCGCAGACCGCCGCAATCCGCGCGCTGTGCGTGGCGATCAGCATCGTACCGCCGCGCTCGCGCACCAGCCGGTCCAGCAACTCGAGCACGACCTCCGCTGTAATGTCGTCGAGATTGCCGGTCGGTTCGTCGGCAATGACCACCGCGGGCTCGTGGCAGAGCGCACGGGCAATAGCCACGCGCTGCTGCTCGCCGCCCGACAGCACGTCGGGATAACTGTCCGCACGATCGGCGAGGCCGACGGCATCGAGCAGCCCCTCGATTCGCTGCTGCGCTTCCCGGGCGGCAACCCGGTTCAGTTCGAGCACGAGACGAATATTGTCCGCGACACTGAGCGTCGGAACGAGGTTGAATGCCTGGTAGACGAAACCGATATGTTCACGCCGGAACAGCGTCCGGTCCCGCTCGGTGAGGCCGGTCAGGTCGACGCCCGCAACGATTATGCGGCCGGCATCCGGCGTGTCGATGCCGCCAAGCAAGTTCAGCAGGGTCGACTTGCCCGATCCGCTGCGCCCGCGCACGGCGATCGTCTCGCCGCGAAAGAAGTCGGCGCTGACGTCGTCCAGCACGCGGTGCCGGCGCCGCCCTTCGGTGAACGACTTGCTGAGATGCCTGAGCTCGATTTCGGTTTGCGTGTTCATTTCGCGGGGCGACTTGGCATTTCGTATTTCCCTTACAGGCTGCAGCGTTCTAATAGCATATATTTTCGACCTGAATTTGAAGTAAATTCCTTGAAATGGCGGTCCAAACCCTCTATCAAGTATGATCGAGCGGTAAAAATAGCGCTGGATTCGGCAGATAAGCACGTTGAATACTTCGAGCATGAACGGCAAGCGAACGCACGCGGCAAGCGGCCGGGTGCTCGGCGTGCTCGGCGTTTTCTGGCTGAACCTGGTCGTCGCCCCGTGCGCGATGGCATTAGGCACCGAGCACGACTGCCCGCATTGCCCGCCGGAGCAGATGGACGAAATGGCTGCGCACCACGGCCACCACGGCGAGGCCGCCGGCACGGGATGCGACACGCTGATGTCCGACTGCGACGACATCGGTGCCTACGCTCACGAAGGCCGCGCCGCGCAGCCCAAGCTCAAGGACAAGGCGGAGCCGGTGCCGATGGCGCCGCCGGTACTTCCGGACGTAGCGATCGCTACCGTCGGCTTCGCCACGACGGCAGCCGACCCGCCCGACCCGGTCGGGGCTTTTCCTCGTCTTCACCTGCTGAACTGCGTATTCCTGGATTAGACCGCTCCTCGTTGTAGACCGTTTTCGTTCCGGTTTTCACCGCAGGAGTTTGTCTGATGTTTTCTGATTTCGGGCGTCGACCCGACACCTTGTACCGCCGCATTGCCGTACTCGCCATGCTGGCAATACCGTTTTCGCACGCGAGCGCACAGCATGATATTCCGCTGACGATCGCGGAGGCGGAAGACCTGGCGCTCGCCGCCGAACCCGGCCAGCAGGCGTTGCGTGCGCGCGCCGCCGCGCTCGAAGAGCAGGCCGTCGTGGCCGGCGCCCTGCCCGACCCCATGCTGCGCATCGGCCTGAACAACTACCCGATACAGTCGGGAGATTTTACGACCGAGGGCATGACGAACGCGGGCGCCACGTACCGCCAGGCTTTTCCACGCGGCGATACGCGTTCGCTCGGCAACCGGAAGTTCACGCAACTCGCCGAGGCACAGTTGCAGGACGCCGATGCACGCGGCGACGAAGTTCTTGCGGCGACCCGGATCGCGTGGCTGGACCTGTACTACTGGAGCCAGGCACGTGAAATGGTCCGCGAATCGCGGCCGTTCTTCGACGACCTGGTCACGATCACGCGCTCGCTATATGCCGTCGGACGCCGGAACCAGCAAGATGTCCTGCGCGCCGAACTGGAGCTGAGCCGGCTCGACGACCGCCTGATCGACATCGAGCGGCAACAGCTGCGAGCGCGTGCGCAGCTCGGCGAGTGGATCGGCGACGATGCCGAACGGCCGGTCGCCGACAAGCTGCCGGGCTGGGACGATGCGCCGCCGCGGGAAGATCTGCTCGTTTCTCTACGTGAACATCCGGCATTGCGGGCGGCGGATGCGCGCATCGCGGCACAGGACACCAGCGTGCAACTTGCGGAGCAGCGCAACAAGCCGGGCTGGGCGCTCGACGTCGGATATTCGTACCGCGACGGCTCACTGCCGAATGGCGACCCGCGGTCGGACTTCATTACCGTCGGCGTCACCGTTGATCTGCCGTTCTTCAGCGGCAAATCGGTCGACAGCACCTTGTCCGCCGCACTTCAGGACCGCAGTGCCTCCGTCGCCGACAAGGAGCGTCTGCTGCGATCGCTCGAAAGCAGGCTTGCGGCCGAATATGCGCGCTGGCAGGAGCTGTCGCGACGACTGGCCCTGTACGAAGAGCGCATCCTGGTCCAGGCGCGCGACCATGCACAGGCGTCGCTGCTCGCCTACCAGAACGATCGCGGCAATTTCGCGGACGTCATGCGCGGTTACATTGATGATCTGAACACGCGGATCGATTACGTACGACTGAATGTCGAGCGCGAGCAGGCCTATGCCGTACTCGCGAATCTCGGAGGAATCCCCCGATGAACAACAAGCTATTCTGGATCGTCTTCTTGCTGGTGGCGGCCGTCACAGGCTTCCTGGCCGGCCGTGTCTATGCTCCCGCCGGCGACAGCGCACCAGCCACGTCGGGGGACAGCGGCGAACGCGAGATCCTGTACTGGGTTGCGCCGATGGACGCGAACTACCGCCGTGACGGACCCGGCAAGTCGCCAATGGGCATGGACCTCGTACCGGTGTACGCGGACGAAGTCGACAGCCAGCCTGGCACGGTGAAGATCGACCCGACGGTCGTGAACAACCTCGGTGTGCGCACGGCGCAGGCCGAGCGCGGCGAACTCCCGCGGCACATCGATACGGTCGGCTACGTGCAGTTCGACGAAGATACCCTGCACCACGTCCACACGCGTGTCGAAGGCTGGATCGAGAAGCTCGCAACCAAGGCAAACGGCGACCCGGTCAAGAAAGGCCAGTTGCTGTTCGAACTCTACTCCCCGACGCTCGTCAACGCGCAGCAGGAGTTCCTGGCGGCATTGCGCAGCAACAACTCGGTGCTACGCCAGGCATCGCGCGAGCGGCTTGCGGCGCTGGGCGTCAACGAAAGCGGCATCGCCCGGCTGGAGAAAGAACGCACGGTAGCCCAACGTGTGCGCGTCTATGCCGAGGCCGACGGCGTCGTCGCCCACCTCGCCGTCCGAGAAGGCATATTCGTCACACCGGCGAACGAGGTAATGTCGATTGCCGAGCTCGACAAGGTCTGGGTGCTCGCCGAAGTCTTCGAGCGCGAGGCGGCCTGGGTGAAGCCCGGCCAGATGGCCATGGTGCAACTCGATTACCTGCCCGGGAAGATGTGGCACGGCACTGTCGACTACGTGTACCCGGAACTCGATCCGAAGACCCGGACGCTCACCGTCCGTATTCGCTTCGACAACGAGGACGAGATGCTGCGGCCGAACATGTTCGCGCGCGTCACGATCCACGCCGAAGACACCGGCCCGGTCGTGCACGTGCCGCGCGAAGCGGTGATACGTGGCGGCAACATCGACCGGGTCGTCGTCGCGCTGGGCGAAGGCCGCTACCGGTCTCGCCCGGTTACGCTCGGTATCGAATCCAACGACCGTGTAGCGATCCGCTCGGGCCTGGAGGCCGGCGAGCAGATCGTGGTTTCCGGCCAGTTCCTGATTGATTCCGAGTCGAACATCGAGGCGGCGCTCGCTCGCATGGACGCGGGGGACGAGATGGAGGACGGCGAGATGGACCATAGCCAGATGGACGATGACGAGATGGATCATAACCAGATGGACCACGGTGAGATGGACCACAGCCAGATGGATCACGGCGAGGCCGACAAGAGCCAGACGGACGACGTTGAGATGGATCACAGCAAGATGGAGCATCCACAATGATCAACGCCATCATCCGCTGGTCGATCGCGAACCGCTTTCTCGTGGTCGTCCTCACGGTGCTGTTGACGGTCTGGGGCATCTACGCGGTGCGCCAGACGCCGGTAGACGCCTTGCCGGACCTGTCCGACGTGCAGGTGATCATCAAGACCTCCTTCCCCGGTCAGGCGCCGCAGGTCGTCGAAGACCAGGTCACTTACCCGCTGGCGACAGCGATGCTATCGGTCCCGAAAGCGCTGTCGGTGCGCGGCTACTCGTTCTTCGGCGATTCCTACGTGTACATCATCTTCGAGGACGGCACCGACCTGTACTGGGCACGCTCGCGCGTGCTCGAGTACCTGAGCCAGGTTACCGGGCAACTGCCCGACAACGCGAAACCGGCGTTGGGGCCCGACGCTACCGGCGTTGGCTGGATATTCCAGTACGCGCTCGTCGACCGCAGCGGCCGGCACGATCTCGCGGAGCTGCGCAGCCTACAGGACTGGTTCCTGAAGTACGAGCTGCAGACCGTGCCCGGCGTCGCGGAAGTGGCAACGATCGGCGGCATGGTGCGCCAGTACCAGGTGGTCGTCGATCCCGACAAGCTGCGCGCCTTCGGCTTACCGCTGTCGAAGCTCAAGAGCGCGATCCAGAACGGCAACCAGGAGACCGGCGGCTCGGTCGTCGAGATGGGCGAGGCCGAGTACATGGTCCGCGCGACCGGCTACCTGCAGAACAAGGGAGACCTGGCCAATATCCCGCTCGGCGTCAATGAACAGGGTACGCCGCTCCTACTCTCCGACGTGGCCGAGATACGGCTCGGGCCGCAGATGCGGCGCGGCATCGCCGAACTCAATGGCGAAGGCGAGGTCGTCGGCGGCGTCATCGTCATGCGCTGGGGCGAGAACGCGTCGAAGACCATCGATCTCGTCAAAGAGCGGCTTGCCGAACTCGAGCGCAGCCTGCCGGACGGCGTTAAAATCGTCGTTACCTACGACCGCTCCGACCTGATTGAACGCGCGGTGGATACGCTGCAGGGCAAGCTCGTCGAGGAATTCCTAGTCGTCGCGCTGGTGTGCGCCGTGTTCCTGTTCCACATCCGCTCGTCCGCGGTGATCTTCTTCAGCCTGCCTGTGGGCATCCTCGTTGCGTTCATCGTCATGCACCTGCAGGGCATCAACGCGAACATCATGTCGCTCGGCGGCATCGCGATCGCGATCGGCGCAATGGTCGATGCCGCGATCGTGATGATCGAGAACGTGCACAAACACATCGAGAAAGAACCGCTGACTGACGAGAACCGCTGGCGCATCATGCAGGATGCGGCAACCGAAGTCGGCCCGCCGCTGTTCTTCTCGCTGCTGATCATTACGCTGAGCTTCCTGCCCGTGTTTACGCTCGAGGCGCAGGAGGGCCGCCTGTTCGCACCGCTCGCGTTTACCAAGACCTACGCGATGGCGGCCGCCGCCGGGCTGTCGATCACGCTGGTTCCGGTGCTGATGGGCTACTTCGTCCGCGGCAAGATCGTGCCGGAGGACAAGAACCCGATCAACCGCGGCCTGATTGCCGCGTACCGCCCGCTCATAAACGTCGTGATCCGCGCGCCGAAGGCGACGCTCATCGTCTCGGCCGTCATCCTGGTCGTCGGCCTGTGGCCGGCCACGCGGCTCGGCTCGGAGTTCATGCCGCCGCTGGACGAAGGCGACCTGATGTACATGCCCACGACCTACCCGGGCGTGTCTATCGACAAGGCGCGCGAGATCCTGCAGCAGACGGACAAGATGATCCTTGCCGTGCCCGAAGTGAAACAGGTGTTCGGCAAGATCGGGCGCGCGGAGACCGCGACGGACCCGGCACCGCTGACGATGATCGAGACGGTCATCCAGCTGAAGCCACGCGAGGAATGGCGCGAGGGAATGACGCCGGAGGGCCTGCGCGCCGAACTCGACCGCGTGGTGCAGTACCCCGGCCTCACCAATGCCTGGGTAATGCCGATCAAGACGCGCATCGACATGCTGGCAACCGGTATCAAGACACCGGTGGGCATCAAGGTGGCGGGTCCGGACCTCGAAGTGATCGAAGATATCGGCCAGGAACTGGAGGAAGTGCTCGCTAAGGTCGAGGGCACCGCGTCCGTTTACTCCGAGCGCGTCGCGGGCGGCCGTTACATCGACGTGGACATCGACCGCAGGCGAGCGTCACGCCTGGGCCTCAACATCGCCGACGTGCAGGACGTCGTGCGCTCCGCCGTGGGCGGCATGAACATCACACAGACCGTGGAGAACCTGGAACGCTACCCGGTGAACCTGCGCTATCCGCAGCGGGTGCGCGACTCGGTCGAGCAGCTCAAACTGCTGCCGATCGTGACGCCGCAGGGTGCGCGCATCGCGCTCGCCGACATCGCTGACGTCAAGGTCGTCGACGGCCCGCCCATGATCAAGAGCGAGAACGCGCGCCTCAACGGCTGGATCTACGTCGACATCAGCGGCCGCGATCTCGGCTCCTACGTCGCGGAAGCTCAGCGCGTGGTCGCCGAAGAGATCGAACTGCCGGCAGGTTATTCGCTCGCGTGGTCCGGCCAGTACGAATACATGGTGCGCGCGCAGGAGCGGCTGGCCATCGTGGGACCGGTCACGCTCGCGATCATCGCGTTGCTGCTGTACATCAACTTCCGCCGCTTCCCCGAGGTTGCGATCATCCTCGGCACACTGCCGATGGCGCTGATCGGCGGCCTCTGGCTGCTGTACTGGCTCGGCTATGAACTGTCCGTCGCCGTCGGTGTCGGCTTCATCGCGCTCGCGGGCGTGGCCGTCGAGATCGGCGTCGTCATGCTCGTGTACCTGAATCAGGCCATTCGACGGCGCATGGCGGACGCGCAGGCCGCGGGCCGATCACTCACCTTCGGCGACGTGCAGCAAGCGGTGATCGAGGGCGCCCTGCTTCGGGTTCGCCCGATCATGATGACGGTCGCCGCGATCATCGCGGGCCTGTTGCCGATCATGCTCGGCGGTGGGACCGGCTCCGAGGTCATGCGCCGAATCGCCGCGCCGATGGTGGGGGGCATGGTCAGCGCGACGATCCTGACGCTGATCGTGATACCGGCCCTGTTCCTGTTCTGGCGAGGCCGCGGGGCCCTTCGAGAGGAAAACACGCAATGAACACCAAACGGATTACGGCTATCGTACCGATAGACTGTCTGCAAAACCTCGAGAAGTACTTGCGGAACTGCGGCGTCCCGGGCGTCACGGTCGAGACCGTCCGTGGCTACGGCGAACACCCGAACTACTTTCGCAAGGACCTGATGCAGAACAACGCCAAGCTGATCCTGTACACCGTCGACGAAAAAGTGGAAGAGATCATCGCTGCGATGACGGCGTGTGCGAAGGAATACGGGGTGGAAACGGGGATCATCGCGGTGGACAGCGTGGACCGGCTGGTTCGCCTCGGCGAAGGCACGCAGGTCACACCTGGATGACTGTACGGCTGATTCGACGAAACTGAATCCGTCGATGGCTGTCAAAGGACAATACGCGAATGCAATCGATGACCCGACCCAACATACTGCACGAACTGACTACGCGACTAGGTGTCGATACGGATAGCCTGCAAAGGCGAGAGCCGCGAAACTACGAACAAGGGAAACCATGAACATTCTCGCCACAACCCGGAACTTCCGCAGTGTGAGCGCGCCTGGGGCCCTGGCAGCCGCAATGGTTGCCTGGCTCGGTTTCCTGTTGCAGCCGTGCGTCATGGCTGCGTCGCTTGCCGGAACCGTTGACGATACGAGCCGCGTCGAGTTATCGATCGTCACGCATCATGGCGCGGGCATCCCGGCTGAGCAGTGCCTGCATTGCGACGAGTATGGCGATGCACTGACCACCGGTTGCGACGGCACCATCGCTTCCGGCACTTCCCCGGCCGCGAAGCCGGTTGATGTTGGTGCGGACGGCGGCAGCGCCGTCGCTCCGTCCGTGTTGCCGGATATCCGGCAAATTGCTTCCGGGCCTGTCGGGCCCTTGCGGGCCGAGCACCTGCCGCCGCCGATTGCTTTCAGTGAAGCCTACTGCATATACCTGGAATAACCGCGGTTCCACAGCCCCGACTTGTCTTTGGCGGACGCAGCCTCGTGAGGAGGTTCGTCCACAGCGCCGGAGACCAAATCACGCACGCAACGTCGTGCAACCATCGAATACTGGGAAGCGGCTCGCGCCGCTTCCGGGAGAAGACAATGAGAACCCTGATTATCGTAGTAACGACCGCCACGATGCTGATGGCGGGAAGCCTGTGGTCGCAGGAGACGGATCCTGCACGCCAGATTGCCGACCAGTGGCAAGCGGAGCAGGCGCTTCGGGCAGAGCGGGGACAGCGGCTCAATGAGCTGATGTCGACCATGGCCAAGGAAATGGATGCGATCCACGAAGCGCGCGACAGCAGCCAGAGACAGCAGTTGATGGCCAAGCATCGCGTCCACATGCACGAGGCCATGGACCTGATGCGTGACCTCGGCGGTACGCACATGCGCGAAGTCACGGCGCAGCACATCGGTCCTCATCACGGATCCATGCACGGATCGGCGGGTGGCCACCAGAAGATGATGTCATCGATCCCACGGAAGGACATCAGTGATGCGTCACGGCTCGCCGACATCGAAACGCGCGTCGACATGATGCAGATCATGCTCGAGTCGATGCTCGCCGAGCAGGCGGACCGGTAAAGCCGTCCCTCACCTGGCCGTGCGCTGCGGGGCGCGGCCAGGTGACTTGCGGTGTCTCGCAACATTTCACGAGCGATGGCATCACTGTTGGAGAACAGACAATGATCGCGCTCAGCAACAGTCCCGGCCTCGTTACCCGAATTGACAGGGGTTGGATGTACGTAAAGGTGCCGGTTGGATCGGGCTGCCACGCGTGTACCAGGAAGACTGAGTGCACGTTCAGCGGCCCCAAACGCGCGTATCGGCTGTTTCGCATTCAGCAGGCGCCCGAGTGCCGCGTCGGCGACCGGATTCGTGTCGACGTGCCGAGGGGCGCAATGGCCGTCGCTGGCATCGTATTCGTATTGGTCCCGGTCGTGATGATCCTGGCCGGTTACTGGCTCCTCAGCACCTGGCTTCGGTTCCCACACGCGATGCCATTGCTCTGGGCGATCGGGATTACAGCCTGGCTCGCCCTGCTGTTTGCCGTCAACAAGTGGATGGAGCGATCGGCACGATTCAGTGAACGAGTCACTCGGCTCCGGGGCCCTGCGAGATGATTCACCGGGTCCACAGGGCAACATCCACAACCGAGTACGCGAAATCACCAATTCTCGACCCACATGCTCGGGGCGAGAATACTTCGCGTCTTTACCTGCCCAACACGAGGAATTCACCAATGAGCAAGCGATCTTGTGCGTTTGCCGCCCCCCTGGTATCACTTGCACTGCTCGCGGGCTGCGGCGGAAGCAGCTCGCCGGACACGGTAACGCCCTCGGCGGGCACGATTAGCGTCTCGATCACCGACGATCCATGGCACGACATGGATTCGATGGTTATCAGGATTACCGGAATGGACTTCGGGCACCGTAATGGCGAAATCCATTCGGTCGACATGCCCGGCGGGCCGGTGGACGTCGATATGGTGCAACTGCAGAACGGCGTCCATCAGAGGCTCCTATCGGACGTCGAACTGCCGGTCGGCGAGTACGTCTGGATGCGCCTGCGAATCGATGCAAACGGGTCCTTCATGCAGGAGAGTGGAACCGGCGGTCACCATGGATTTCGGATGGGCCAGGGCGCGGGCGCGGGTCTCGAGGTCCACGAGCCGTTTCACGTCGAGCCAGGCGCGCATGGCGATTACATGCTCGAATTCGACGTGCGCCAGGGTGTCCGGCACAGCCACAATGGCATGATGGGCGACCGGTACGAACTGCATAACGCAATGCACCTCGTCCGCATGGACCAGGCAGGCGGATTGTGGGGCACGGTCGACCCTTCCCTTGTCGACGTCAACCATCCCGGCTGCGATACGGCGGAAGGCGGCAACTGGATGTACGTCTTCCCGGCCGATGCCGACGCACCTGACGATATCGCCGATACCGAATCCGACGGCGTACCCGGCCCGATCGCGACCGATCACGTGGAAATGAACCCCGACACGGGCGCGCACGAGTATCATTTCGGGTATCTTCCGGAAGGAAGCTACCGCGTGGCATTCAGCTGTTCCGGCGAGTGGGACGAGGCGGGCGACGACGACTACCCGGCCGACCCGGACGGCAGATTCGACTTTCATCACTTTTCCGGCCCGCTCGACGTCGTGGCCGGACAGATGCATCGGCACGACCTGTAGCGGATACTAGAGGCTGGCCGGAACAACGATGGCCCCGGCGGCCCGCAGGACGCCGGGAGGAGACGAGCGTATGGAACATGACAGCAAACACGAACACTCGCACGGCCATGGCTGCTGTCACTCGACCGCGAGCGAGCCCGTCCCTGCCAAGAAAGACGAACACGCGCACGATCATGGCGGGTGCCATTCGGCCTCAAGCGATCCGGCTCCGGCAAAGAAGGAGGAACACGCGCACGGCCACAGCTGCTGCCATTCGGCCACGAGTGACGAGCCGATCCCGGCCGGCAAGTACGATCTCGTGCCGCCGGGCTACGAGGGCATGGTGTACACCTGCCCCATGCACCCCGAGGTTCGCGACGTGCGCAACTCCGGCTGCCCGATCTGCGGCATGGCGCTGGAGCCGGAAGGCATCGTGGTCGGCGAGGAAGATACGTCCGAACTCGACGACATGCGGCGGCGGTTCTGGATCAGCGCGGCGCTGACCCTGCCGCTGTTCCTCTACGCGATGGGCGAGATGCTCCCAGGGGCGCCGTTTGGCGACGCGGTTCCGACACGCTGGGCCCAGGTGGTGCAACTTGTGCTCGCCACCCCCGTCGTCCTCTGGGGCGGCTGGCCTTTTTTCGTGCGTGCCGTGCAGTCGATACGCACCTGGAATCTCAACATGTTCACGCTGATCGGGCTCGGCGTGACGGTGGCGTTCGGCTACTCGGTTGTGGCAACTGTCGCCCCCGGCATCTTCC
>Ga0224502_10000631_pt1 | contig 11935 bp, 12 predicted proteins | sample SF_Oct11_sed_USG_5_FD_169104 | JGI IMG/M metagenome (GOLD analysis project Ga0224502, IMG submission 169104) | Sediment microbial communities from San Francisco Bay, California, United States - SF_Oct11_sed_USGS_13 | ecosystem: Environmental > Aquatic > Marine > Sediment | place: USA... | reverse complement strand
ACCACGACAAAGATAAATGTACCAACCAAAGACGAGAAAGAAAAACACAGTGCGAAGTTGGCACAACAAGTAGCAGAGTATCTAGCCAAAGGAGGTACGATAACTAGATGCCCTGATCGTGCGTTTACAAAAACCGAAGGCCCGAAGAAACGGTTCGACGGCGGACGGAACGATTCCTTAACCGACCCAACCAACCGAGATGTGGGGGCGTACCGCCCTACAATAAAGGAAACATAAATGTACGAATATGAATGCAAGATTTCGCGTGTTGTTGATGGAGATACAGTCGATGTTGATATTGATCTTGGCTTTGGTACTTGGCGTTGTGCTGAGCGCATACGTCTTTATGGTGTGGATACTCCCGAGTGCCGCACGCGAGATAAACAGGAAAAAGCTGCCGGACTCTTGGCAAAGGAGTTTGTCGAAGACGCGCTGCACGTCGGAGGAACCTATAAGCTCCAGACCCGTGAGAAAGGTAAGTTTGGAAGATTCTTGGGAGTAATATTTATTACCAAAAAGACTTCAATCAACGCCGCGCTAATTAGTGAGAACCTTGCTGTTGCGTACCACGGACAAAGCAAAGAAGCGGTGCAAGACGAACACGCAGCGAACTATGAAATTCTAAAAGAAAAAGGGTTGCTATAACGTGAATATAATAACGGTAGACTTCGAGACTTATTATGATAAACAATTTTCTCTAACTAAGTTAACGACCGAGCATTACGTACGCAGTTCTGAGTTCGAGGTTATAGGACTAGCGGTCAAGGTAAACAACGGTGAAACAGATTGGATAAGCGGGTCATTCGATGCGGTTAAAAAATACTTACACGCTAACTACGATTGGGAGAACTCTGCTGTACTTGCTCATAATACTTTGTTTGATGGCTCTATTCTTAGTTGGCTGTTTGATATTCACCCTAAGCTATGGCTTGACACGTTGTGTATGGGACGTGCGTTACACGGTACGGAAGTTGGCGGCTCGCTTAAGTACTTAGCTGACATGTATGAGATTGGCGAGAAGGGTAACGAAGTAGGGAACGCTATAGGCAAGCACCGCGCAGATTTTACTGAAGACGAACTCGAACGGTACGGGGACTATTGCATACAAGACGTTGAGCTTACCTACCAGTTGTTCGAGATATTCTTAAAAGTATTCCCGAAGAAAGAACTAAAAGTAATAGACATGACTCTGCGCATGTTTATCGACCCTGCCTTAGAGTTAGATGTAGGCAAGCTAGAAGATCACTTAGACACGCTGCAAGAACAGAAAGACAAGCTACTGGAAGAGTGTGGCATCGAGAAAGAAGAGCTGATGTCTAATCCGAAGTTTGCTAAAGCACTTGAGTCGCTGGGCGTTGTGCCACCAATGAAAACGAGTTTACGTACAGGCAAGGAAGCGTTTGCTTTTGCCAAGAGTGACGAGGCGTTTAAGGCACTACAGGAACATGAGGACACACGAGTGCAAGCCCTAGTAGCTGCACGAATAGGTTTGAAGAGCACACTAGAAGAGACACGCACTGAGCGGTTCATTGGTATAGGGATACGCGGGACGATGCCCGTACCGATTCGGTACTACGCTGCGCATACAGGCAGGTGGGGCGGTTCCGACAAGATAAACCTACAAAACTTACCATCACGCGGACCAAATGCCAAGGTATTGAAATCATGTATTTGCGCCCCTGAAGGCTACACCTTGATCGAAGCTGACTCTGCGCAGATAGAGGCCCGGGTCTTAGCTTGGTTAGCAGGACAAGTTGACCTAGTTAGATCGTTTGAGAACGGTGAAGACGTATACAAAAAGATGGCAGCTACTATCTACAACAAAAAGGTAGACGAGATAGACGGCTCGCAACGGTTCATTGGCAAGACCACGATCCTAGGCGCGGGTTATGGCATGGGTGCGGTTAAGTTCCGCGATCAGCTAAAGGGTATGGGCGTCGAGGTAGAGGAAGAAGAATGTAAGCGCATCATACGTGTCTACCGTAGTGCTAACGCTAGTATCTCTCAGTTGTGGCGTGACGCACAGAACGGTCTAATGGGCATGTACCAAGGTGAACGGTATGGTGTAGGTAAGGCCGGGGTGTTAAAGGTGTTACCAGAAGTTAATGGTATACGCCTGCCCTCCGGACTCATCATGCGGTACGAAGACTTGAAGGCCGAAGAAGGGGAGATGGGTTTACAGTTTTCGTACAAGACGCGCAGGGGTAGGGTAAACATTTACGGCGGTAAGGTTATAGAGAATGTCTGCCAAGGCATCGCCCGCTGTGTAATGTCGGACCAAATGCTAATGATTTCAAAGAAGTATCCTATACTTCTTACTGTCCATGACTCTGTGGTATGCTGTGTTTCAGATAGCGAAGTTGACGAGGCTGCGGCCTATGTTGACTCATGTATGCGACACACCCCCGATTGGGCACAGGGCCTTCCGGTGCGTGGTGACGTGGAGATCGGAAAAAACTATGGAGAATGTACCGCATGGGTAAACCCACATGGTCATTTAGCAGCATAAAGACGTTCGACCAATGCCCCAAGAAGTATTACCACACCAAAGTACTGAAGGATTACAAAGAAGACTTTAACACCGAAGCCATACTGTACGGCAACGAGTTTCACGAAGCTGCTGAGCACTACGTACGAGGTGATGTCGAAGAGTTAGACCCAAGGTTTGACTACGCGCTAACTGCGCTAGATAAACTAAAGAACATGAAAGGCGAAAAGCTCTGCGAGTTTAAGATGGGGCTTACCGAGAACCTTGAACCATGCGGATTCTTTGATGACAACGTATGGTTTAGGGGCGTTTCCGACCTTACGATACTAGATAGAGAAGCCGGTGTAGCTAAGATATTCGACTACAAGACCGGTAAGTCTGCGAAGTACGCGGACAAGGGACAGCTTGAGTTGATGGCGTTAGCTACGTTCAAGCATTTTCCCGAGATAAAAATAGTAAAGAGTGGTCTGCTATTCGTGGTGTGTAACGCGTTTATCAAAGAGACGTACACTATTGAGAACGAACCGGACTTATGGAAGAAGTGGCTTGGCGAGTACGGCAAGTTAGAGAAAGCGTTTGAAGTAGATACTTGGAATGCTAAACCCACAGGGCTTTGCCGCGCATGGTGCGTAGTACTAGAGTGCCCACATAACGGTAAGAGGTGACACGATGCCGTACAAGAATCCAAAAGATAGACCTAAGCAGAAGAACAAGCCTGTAGGTAGTCCCGAGTTCGAGGCTAGGATGGAACGCCAACGGGCTAGGCGTAAGATGGACAAAGAAGGTAAGGACGCGAACAAGAACGGCAAAGCCGACAAACGCGAAGGCAAAGACGTTAGCCACAAGAAAGCTCTAAGCAAAGGTGGTAGTAACAAGGACGGCGTGACTGTAGAGAGCCGCAGTAAGAACCGCGCACGCAACTATAAGAAGAAAACTAAAAAATAAGCATAGGTGAGGATGATGATAAAACCAGAGCATGAGGTAACACAGATAACAAATGAGTTTCCGGCTAACGTATATGATGCAGATTACATAGCCGAAAAAACTGGGGTAGGTGTTGAGCGCCTTATAGAATTAGCTGAAACAGGGTACATACCCCACTATAAAATAGACGGTAACACCTTACGTTTTAAGATAACTGAAGTTAAAAAGTGGCTAGCTGTGAACCTAGTACACCGAACTGAGGGGAGACCCCTAGAAAACGCGATACGTATAGTGTACGAAGCACCGCCACCAACCGAAAAACCACCGACAAGTATATCTAATTTATCCGCACTACAGCAGATACCTGTGTATGGCTATCAACCGGGGGTTTATTTTTTATGTAAAGAAAATACTGTGATGTATGTAGGGCAAAGTGTAACCCCACACAGCAGAGTGGGAACACATAAAAGCGGAGGCGTAAAAGATTTTGACCGAGTGTATATTTTACCGGTACCAAAATACGAACTAGATGGCGTAGAGTCTGCCTTTATAGAATGCCTTGACCCACCACAGCAAGGCCGACACCATGCAACTGGTAAATGTATAAAGCCGGTGAGCAATGAAATCTTTAGCGAAGTAGTAACAAGGTATACAAATGCAGATAATTGATAACAGGGGCTTGCTCCTGCGGCTTCGCAATCCTGCGAAGATTACAACAGCAATACCGACAAGTAAGACTATAAGCGACACCGAAGTGCTAGTTAAGTGGGGTGTAGACGAAGCGCGCGTACTTAGAAACTTAAACGTAAAGGACGTGCCCTCACCTATTATGGGTATGTACGACTGGCCCGGTCGGTATAAACCTTTTGAGCATCAAAAAACTACCGCGTCTTTTATGACTATGAACCGCCGAGCCTTTTGCTTTAACGAGCAGGGTACGGGTAAAACAGCTTCTGCTATCTGGGCTGCCGATTTCTTAATGACACAGAAGCTAGTGAAACGTGTCCTGATTGTATGCCCCTTGTCCATTATGGACTCTGCGTGGCGTGCGGACTTGTTTAACTTTGCTATGCACCGCACAGTGGATATCGCACATGGGAATAAAAATAAACGTCGTGAGATAATCAACGGTGATGCTGAGTTCGTCATCATTAACTACGACGGTGTAGAGATAGTACGAGACGAAGTAGCTGAAGGTGGGTTTGATCTTATTATTGTGGACGAGGCAACCCACTACAAAAACGCACAGTCTAAAAGATGGAAGGTGCTAGCTAGTGTGTTAAAACCAGAGACATGGCTGTGGTTGATGACTGGTACTCCTGCCGCACAGTCACCCGTGGATGCGTATGGGCTAGCCAAACTTGTTAATCCTAAAGAAGTGCCTAGGTTTTTCGGGGCGTTCCGCGAGTTGGTAATGCACAAGGTGACGCAGTTTAAGTGGGCACCGAAACCCAACGCCACCGATATCGTGTTCAATGCGCTACAACCTGCAATACGTTTCACTAAAGAACAGTGCCTAGACTTGCCAGACATGACCTATGTTAAACGCGAGGTGGCATTAACCGCACAACAGAAGAAATACTACGACCTCTTGCGCAAACAAATGATGGCTATTGCGGACGGGGAACAAATAACTGCGGCTAACGCAGCGGTCAACATGAACAAGCTGTTACAGATAGCATGTGGCGCGGTCTATACGGATACTGGCGAGACAATAGAGTTTGATGTTAAGAACCGATACAAAGTCCTACGTGAAGTAATAGACGAGTCGAGCCAAAAGGTACTTATCTTTGTACCGTTCAAACATGTTATAGGAATACTGCAAGATAAACTGACTAAAGATGGTATAACAAATGCGGTTATAAACGGCGATGTGTCTGCGCAAAAACGTACGGCTATCTTCAAAGAGTTTCAAGAAACTAACGACCCCCGAGTACTTATTATACAACCGCAAGCTGCTGCGCATGGCGTGACTCTTACTGCGGCGAATACAATCGTATGGTGGGGGCCAACCTCTTCGCTAGAAACTTACGCCCAAGCTAACGCGCGCGTACACAGATCGGGTCAAAAGCATCCATGTACCGTAGTTCAGTTAGAAGGCTCTATGGTGGAAAGACATATATACAAGATGCTAGATCAACGAATTAACGTACATACAAAAATAATAGATTTATACCAAGATATACTTGAACTATAAGCTAAACTGCACTATATTACATAAAACATAACTATAGATGGAGTATGATGACATGACAGACGCTGTTGTGACGGACCTTGACCGCCTCGTTTCGGTGTACGTAAAGATTCGAGATAAGAAGGCAGAGCTAGCTACTGAATTTACTGCCAAAGAAAAAGAGCTTAACGCTAAATTGGATACGCTTAAGACGGCGTTACTAGAACATTGCAAGGCTACTGGAACCGAATCTGTTAAGACCGCTTCTGGTACGTTCTGGCGCACCCAGAAGAAACGTTTTTGGACTAGCGATTGGGAAGCAATGAATAAGTTTATCGTAGAAAACGAAGTGGTAGACCTATTGGAGAAACGAATTAGCCAAGGTAATATGCGGCAGTTTCTTGAAGAGAACCCTAACCTGCATCCCCCCGGATTAAACGCAGACAACGAGTACACCATAACCGTACGGAGAAAAAAATGACTGGCTTAGAAAATTATGTCCCCGTGGAAGAAGTTGCAGAGCATCTTTCTGTAAAGGTGAGCACGATTCGACAGTGGGTAAACAAGGGTTTGATACCAAAAAATACCTACATAAAAGTGGGCTACACCTACCGCTTTAGTATTCCGGCTGTAGTTGAAGCGTTAAAACAAGAAGCTCCCGAAGAAAGTTCTGGTCAAATTACAGAACAGCTAGAGCTAGCGTTCGACGCGGACGAAGACGTATGACCGGTGGCCCGAGTGACGTAGACCCCTTTGAAGCCTTACTTGCTGAACTTAAGCCTGAAGTTATTGCGCCTAAAGTTGTTGAGCCTACGGCAGATGTTGCAGTTCTCGACCCAGAAGAAACGTCTACAATACTGCGTTTGAGTATTCGTGAAAGTTTGTTTCGTGTGACGGGGGAGGCAACAGTAGAGCTAGGAGACGACCCTCTTAAGATTGTTATCCTAAAAGCTGCGCCTTTATCACGTATGTATTACTCAGAAGCTTATACGGACGGGCAGAGTAAAGCACCTACGTGTTGGTCTACGGATGCAGGAGGGGGCCGCCCCGCTATACAAGTGCCAGTAGATAGTAGACAGGCGTCTGCGTGCTTAAATTGCCCCCAAGATATTAGGGGTTCGGGTAACGGTTCTTCCAAAGCGTGTAGGTATCAGCAACGTCTTGCTGTAATGCTAGCCGACAAAGATGGAGTTCTACAGCCCAACCAAGTTTGCCAACTATCTCTACCTGCAACAAGTGTGTTCGCTAAAGATAATAAAAAGAAGGGCCTACAGACGTACGCGAAGCTAATTGAAGATCAAGGCGCATTACTGTCCATGATCCTGACAGAATTAAGTTTCGATAAAGATAGCAGTACGCCTAAGCTGTGCTTTAGACCTTCCCGAGTGTTAACTGACGCCGAAACTGAAGTAGTGAGAGATGTACAGAAAGACCCCAAGACTAAAAGATTGATTACTTTTAGCCCAAAGCCCTACGTAGACGATGGCCCTAGCATGGACAACGTATTCAGTACCGTAAAAGGCGATGGGGTGTACGTAAGAAGTTTGTAGTAACCGTAGTACCTGAACCATAACTTAGCCTTTACCGGCTAATGCTATTTTAAAAACCTTAAAGAGAGTGCAGATATGTCTAAACCAACTTACATGTTAAACAATGTAGAAGCCCTTTACCCAAAGCTAGATCAGCCCTATCACTTTGATAGGCAGGGTGGAAAGAACAAGCAGGGGGCGAGTGTTCCATGCTTGGCTACTGCTCAAGGGGCTACGTACCAAGTCAATTTTAAAATGACATCGGCCCAAGCTAAAGACCTTTTTACCGCTATGTCTGAAGCTTATAACGAAAGCAAAGAAGACTCATGGCCTGCGTTAACGATGCCTTTTACAAAGACTGATGACAAAATGTTTGTGGGTAAAGCTAAGTTACCTGCTTCGTTCGACGGCAGACCAACGAACCCACCTAAGCATTACGACGCTAACAACACTCCGTTAGATAGCGATTTCCAGCTTACTTCAGGCAGCACTGTAAACGTGTTTGTGGAATTAGTTTCTTATAACGGAAGTATGGGTAATGGTGTATCTTTACGCTTGCGTGCAATACAAGTTATAAAGTACAAAGAGTACTCTGCGGCTTCGCCTTTTGAAACTCAAGAAGGGTTTACCCAAAGCGGCTTTGCCGCTAGTACAGAAAGTCTCGATGCCGTGTTCGACACCGATGCAAAGCCTGTAGAAGAAGAGGTCGTCGAAGAACCTAAAGTTAAAGTTTCTAAAAAGAAACAAGACGCTCCCAAACCCGATGTTGACCTAGCCTCTTTGCTAGATGAGTTTGATGACTAATAATAAGCGGGTGCCTTCGGGCACCTGTAACTCTCTTTGATTTGGATTAAATAATGATGACAGACACCAAACAGTTCTTAAGTACGGTGTTGAGTGATGAGGGGTTTTACCACGTAGCGGGAATTGCAAAGAACAAACCTATAAAAGAAAAGTTCTACGATTCGTTAGACGCTGCTATTGAGACTGCAAATAATTTTGACGAAGAAGGGCGCGATTCTTATTTTGCATTAGGTGTGTTTTTGGATGCAAATGAGGGCCGTACTGCGCAAAACGTGCGCGGGCTTAAAGCACTGTTTCTCGATTTAGATTGTGGCGAAGGTAAACCTTACAGCACGCAACAAGATGCACTTATTGCATTAAAAACTTGGTACAAGAAGTACGGTATATCTCGTCCCACTGTGGTGAACTCAGGGCGTGGACTTCATGTGTACTGGTCATTAGACCGATCTTATACGCGCGAAGAGTGGTTACCTACTGCTAGAGGCTTAAAGGCTACGTGTTTACAGGACGGGTTGCATATTGACGCCGTTGTAACTGCGGACGCAGCTAGGCTACTGCGCGTACCTAATACACGTAACTTTAAAGACTCTCCACCAAAAGACACTAATATAATTGTTTTAGGTAAGCCGGTGGTTTTAGAAGAGTTTGCGGCTAAGTTGCCCGCAACCTTGATACCAGTACTCTCTCCTAGAGAATACTCCAGTGCCGATAAGGCCGACATGGACAACGCAAAAGGCGGGGAGAACAAGTACACCTACAAGTTTGCTAACCTACTAACGAAGACGGCCCAAGGTAAAGGTTGTGCGCATATAGAAAAGGCTGTACGTAGAGCAGACGAGCTTACCTACCCAGAGTGGACTCATGCTCTTTCTATAGCGAAGCGGTGCGACACAGACGGTGTGGTAAAGCAACCTGCAATACATTTAATATCAAAGGGGTACAGCGAGTACAGCCCCGAGGAAACTGAAAAGACAGCGGCGTCTATTTACTACCCGCACCTATGCACTACTTTCGACAATGACTGTCCCGGTCTATGTGAAGGATGCCCAAACAACGGCAAGATAAAAAGCCCTATCACGCTATGCCGAGAACTTAAGCTAGCCGAAAGTAGTGAAGTAGAAGTACGCGGCTACGACGAACCAGAAGAAATTGTTAGCGCACCTAGTAATGCCGACAACGGTGATATGCCGCCAAGCAAACCTAAGAAAGAATCTGTACTAGAAAAGATTAAGATACCGGAATACCCGCCGGGGTATGCACGCCCAGAAGGTGGTGGGGTAGCAAGAATATCACACGACAAAGACGGTAACCGTGAAGAAAAGGTTCTATGTCCTGACAACTTGTATGTGAAGAAGCGGATGATAGACATAGACGGCCCGTGCTACGAGATAGGCCATACGAGTGATTTTGAAGGCGAACGTACGTTTGTAGCGTCTCAGAAAGAACTAATGTCTACCGAAACTTTTCGGGGCACGATGAACTCTAATGATGTGTTAGTAATGCCCAGTACGCAGAAGGACCTTATGGAATATATAGCTGCTTGGATTACTAAACTTAAACCCGAAGGGCCGCCTATTAAAGTTAAGTCCCAGTTTGGTTGGACGGAAAACGAAAAGTCCTTTGTGATCGGGGATCAAGAAATATTTGCTAATCGTATAGAACACAACCCCGCAGGGTCACGCACTGCCCAGTATATGTCCACGTTCGGCAGGAAAGGCACGCTAGAGAAGTGGAAAGAGTCAGCTAAGTTTTACGGGCAAAAGGGGTTTGAACAGCACCAATACATGTTTGGGTTGTCGTTTGGTTCTCCGCTGATGGAGTTCATGTCGGGTATATCAGGCTGTATCTATAACCTTAACAGTCCCGAGACAGGTATAGGTAAAACCACAGGTATGTGGGGTGGCGCGTCGGTGTGGGGCAACCATAAGAAAATAGTGTTGATAGGTAAAGACACAGCTAACTCGGCTTGGAACCGTGCCGAAGTAGTAAAAAATATGCCTCTGTACATTGATGAGGTGTCTAACTTTAAGCCCGAACCTGCTAGTGATTTCTGTTACTCCATTAGTGACGGTATGCAAAGAAACCGTATGAGTGGCAAGGGCGAGAACGCCGAGCGGTACAGGGGAGAACCTTGGTCATTAAACAGCGGCACTAGTGGTAACAGCAGTTTAACCGACACAGCGGGGGAGTATCGGTCGTCGCCAAAAGGCGAAGCAGCGCGAGTAGTCAGTTATCACGCTACAAAACTACTGAACGGACCCAAAGATACGCTACGAGCAAATGACTTAAACGACCAGTTGGCCGAAAACTACGGCCATGCAGGACCGATATTCATGCAACACGTTATGCGAAACAAGGCTTCGGTTAAAAAACTTGTTCTCGATACCCGCTCCGATCTTGTTGTTAAGTTAAGCGCCGAAGCCCACGAGCGGTTCTGGATAGCACAGGGAGCTACTGTGTACGCAGGATGTGTTGTAGCTAAAGAAATAGGTCTTATAGACTGGGACTTAGACAATCTGTGGAAGTGGATAGTTGATCTTATACGTAACCAAAGAGCAGACCTTAAAGAGATGGATTTGGATATACACGACCTGATCTCGCAATTCTACATGGACAACGCCCGCTCTATACTACGTATTACTAGCTCTGCGGATGCTAGAGACCCAGAACTACAAAACATAATTAGGCCAGACATGCAGGACATGCCTAACTTTAGATTTGTAGCGCGTCACGAGACGGACATAGGGAAACTGTTTATACGCTTACCCCCGTTCAAGAAATGGCTAGCAGATCGTAAGTATGTTGAAACCCAGATCAAAGGTTTAATCTTTGAGCACATGGACGGTAAGTACTCTAAAAAGAAGATGGGTAAGGGCACTAAGATGGACATAGGCACGACGCATGTAATCGAATGTACGTTAAACCTAGACCCTGTAGCGCAAGCAGAAGGCGCTGATGCGGCTGAAGAGTAGTGACATATCCCCTGATGGGGTGCGCATAGTCATAGATTGGGACGCATTTGTAGTCGGTACGTCGGTCTTTATACCTTGCATAAACACGAAACAGGCCATGCGCGACATAACGGCTGCTAGTGGTATAGCGTATAAAGATTTAGTAAAACGAGTTTGTGTTGATAAGGGGCGGTACGGTGTTAGAGTCTGGCGTAGCCGTTAATAACTGTATGGACTTGTATGGAGTTGTATGGAGCTTGCTGGTACTATAGTAGCTCATCATTCTCCCTAGTCATAGAGAGTTTAGCCCCCACTAGTTGGGGGCTTTTTTTATCCCATATCTTCTATGTCTTGCAGTCGTCGCTGGATGATACGTTGCGCGGCGCGTTTAGTTGCAGTTATACCTCCAAGCCGTCTGGCGGTTTCGTCTGTAACACGCTGCTGTCTTATAGACCGACGTACGGTATCGCCCTTTATAGCTACATACGGATTACGCTGAGAAAATTCTACCATCTCTTGTAGTAACTCGTTGGCAGTATCGGTGTCGCCTTCTGTTATAGCCTGATAGTAATCACGCATTAGGCCAGTACGTTTCGAGTTAAGCCTTCGATCCAAGCCTTTGTCTCTGGCGTTAATCTCTAGTTGTTTTGTGTAGCCCGCAGGAGCGAGACCCATAGCTTGTGCCACTACGTTCCACGCGTTTATATCTTCCATTATAGGATCGCCACGCAGTGTAGTAGCGCCTTCAGTACCGTAGCGTAGCGCTTTCATACCGTTGGATAACGCAGACGGTAACATTCTTTCTACACCACGACTCACCTCACCTTCGGTTATTAAGTCGTAACCATCCTCCATACGGCTAGCAATACCAACTACAGGGCCGCCTATAACTTCCATAATTTGTAGTATAAGGCTTTCCTGCTCGCGGTTAGGTAGTGAGCGGTACACTAAGTTAGTCATACCAATACGCGGTGCTACGTCCACATCAAACACAGCGTTAATCGCACCAGAATACATACCCTCACCAAAATAGCTCGCCGCGATGCTATCGAAGTCCTCGTCCTCA